>ENA-OQKV01000595-OQKV01000595.1-human-gut-metagenome-genome-assembly--contig:-NODE-595-length-12725-cov-5.371249_pt1 | contig 12725 bp, 12 predicted proteins | sample MGYA00242655_ERZ504811 | MGnify/ENA primary metagenome ERZ504811 (study PRJEB26092, sample SAMD00036406) | human gut metagenome | host: Homo sapiens | study: EMG produced TPA metagenomics assembly of...
GGAAACACACTTTTTCTCCTGCTGCCATAACTCCCATATGCCCGCCCATACACGGTCCGCAGCTCGGAGTATTTACAGCACATCCTGCATCTACAAAAATATCCAGCAGTCCTTCTTTGATACATTGCTTATAAATCTTCTGTGTAGCCGGAACAACCATCACACGCACATCAGGATGTACCGTATGACCTTTCAGTATTGCCGCAGCTTTCCTCATATCTTCCATTCGTCCGTTCGTACAAGAACCAATCACAACCTGATCGATCTTAACCTGTTCCTCTGCCTCGATCTCATCAATCGTCTTTGCGTTTCCCGGCAAATGCGGAAACGCTACCGTCGGACGCACCTTTGACAGATCAATCTCTACAACGTCGTCATAAACCGCATCCTCGTCCGCCTCGTAAACTGTATACGGTTTCTCACAATGAGCGTCAAGATACTCGACCGTCTTTTCATCCACCGGAAAAATCCCGTTTTTCGCACCGGCCTCAATCGCCATATTCGCCATCGTAAAACGATCATCCATAGACAGATTTCCAATTCCGTCACCTGTAAATTCCATTGATTTATAAAGCGCGCCGTCCACTCCGATCTTGCCGATAATGTGAATGATAATATCTTTTCCGCTTACATATTTCCCCGGCTTTCCCGTCAGAACAAACTTGATCGCCGACGGCACTTTAAACCAGATTTCTCCTGTCGCCATTCCGGTTGCCACATCGGTCGTTCCCATTCCTGTTGAAAACGCGCCCAAAGCTCCGTATGTACATGTATGTGAATCCGCTCCGATGATACACTCACCTGCGGTGACAACTCCCGCTTCGGGAAGAATCGCATGTTCCACACCCGATTTTCCCTGTTCAAAATACCAGCTGAGCCCCTGATCTTTGGCGAACTCACGGATTGCTTTTGAGTTCTCCGCAGACTTGATGTCTTTGTTCGGTGTAAAATGGTCCGGAACAAGAACTACTTTATCTTTATCAAATACTTTATCTGCCATCTGTCTGAAGATTGGTAATGCCATAGGACCTGTAATATCATTTGCCATGACTACATCTAATTTTGCTTCTATTAACTGACCGGCTGTCACGCTGTCGAGCCCAGCATGTGCTGCCAATATCTTCTGTGTCATCGTCATTCCCATAACGAATCTTTACCTCCTTGATTCTCATAATTTTATACTGTATTTTAGCACAGTAAAAAAGGGCATGCAAGAAATTATAAATTTTAATGCATAATTTTTCAAAAATACATCTTCTTTTTATTTCTGTTTTTTTATATTATGCAGGTATGGAATTTCAATCGGATCAATTGGTGTTGCCGGATTTTCAATCTTTCCTTTCAAGGTTCTTTTCCGTTTTTTCAGAAGTGCCCCGCCCTTATTATAGAACCAGAATGAATACGTCAGGATCTTATGCGCTGGTCCCATCTTGTCTTTGGCTGTCTTTCCGTACAACACGCCTCCGGCCTCGATTGCCGCTTTACTTCGTATCAGGGCGATCAGTTCCGTCTCACAGGTCACTCTTTCCGGAAGAATGGTATAGCCTGTCCCTATGCAGTCCGGTCTGTGTGCGTCACTTCCGCCGATTCCCGGCTTTTTGTATTTCTCTGCAAGCTTCCTTGCTCCTTCATTCGATTCTGCTGATTCACATGCATTAAACGCCTCAATGAAATCAAACCTTTTGATCAGTTCCGGTGATTTATAAAACCTTCCCGTATTAGTAAAACTCAGATACTTTTCCCCGCATGGATGTGCCGGTCCGAGGATTCCTCCGTGTCTGTGCACAAAGTCAATCAGAACCGACACCGGGAGTCCCTTTACTTCCAGAAGACGCATCTTTACACCTTCCGGCATAATACAAATGATATGTCCCGCATCCAGAGTATCATACTCGATTCCTTTCAACACAACAAAATCTTCATGTACCTTGCCTTTCATATGATATTTCCAATGACGATAACCATGATACGTATCGTGATCTGTGATCAGCATCCCGTCAAATCCTTTTTCCTTCAGGGTTGTGATGTATTCATCCAAGCTTACCCTGCTGTCTACTGAGCCTTCCCGCACATGGCAATGCATATCCAATTTCATAAGTAAGCCTCCTTAACTTAACTTTATTCTTAGCAACATTATAGCACATCCCATATAACAAAAATACCCGTTGCAGATCTTAATTTTCTGCAACGGGTATATATTTTTTGCTTTAGTCAATATCATCCGCATGAAGAACTACGACATCCGAATCGTCTGTCTCGAATATCTCGACATCATCTTCATCCAGGAATCCGCCTTCCGGCACATCCGTCATTTTGACATCTACATTTTCCTCATCATCTGTATCTTCCGGCTCCGGCTTATCATCGTCTATGTCAAATATCTCTGTCACCGTCTCTTCCGGTTCTCCCTGATCTCCCTGATCTCCGGCTTCCGTTTCTTCCTCCGGAGATTCTTCCACATCTCCATCATCGAGAAGCATTCTGGCCTTTTCTACTTCCGATTCCATCGAAACCTGTTCTTTGATCTTTTTCGAAAATATTTTTTCCCTCTTTCCGATCTTTCTCGACTGCATCATTGTCTGAACCGTGATGCCAATTACAGCGATCGCTGCACTCATTACATATCCGATCCAGCCAATCTTTGTCATCCCAAGAAGAAACGGAAGCGCCATTCCTGCTTCCACTCCTCCTACAATACCGGTTACAAAGATGACCAGAAATTCCGCAAAGATGACTGTCAGTATTGCGATGACCAGTGCAACCGCTGCGCAGATTCCAAGTACTATAACTGACCGCGCTTCCACAAGGGTAACAAATCGTCCCCCATGATACCAAAGAAAGTCATAACAAATATTCCGAATTTTCGTAGTACTGCACACATGATACACAATACCACTCCGCACACGGCAATTGTCGCAACCATCTTTGTCGTATCAAGACCTGCCACTGTTCCGATCACTGCTCCGATCACTGCTCCGGTTCCAAGTCCCATCATCGCCGAAAGTACTCTTACAAGCTTCAGACCAAACAATGAAATAATTACACCCACTACAACAATCGCAATCAGCACACCCATTATCTCCGGTGTCTTCCCTGCAACAAATATACTCGTGGGCCCATCTGCCGAATTAAAAACTGATGTAAAGTTCTCCATATTCATACCCGTTTCTCCTTTGCCCCTTATTACGCTTTAAGAATAGAAAAGACTGTGCCTCCGAAGATTCACAGCCTTTGGTTCATTATATCCGCCTCTAGAATGCTACTGCTCCTGTCTCTGTTCCATTAATAACATAGTATACTGCAGATTCTTCTGGTTTTATGTATAACTCCATCGTCTTGATATCTCCGATTTTCTTTCCAGAAGATGTCCATGCCTTCTTTACTCTTGCGATCATATCTTTTTCTTCTACCTGTTTTCCAAAGTATTCTACAAACGCACTTACTTTGATTTCTTTTTTTGCTGTTGTTTTTCTCGCAGTTGTCTTCTTTGCTGTCGTCTTCTTTGTGGTCGTCTTCTTTGCCGCTGTCTTTGTCTCAGCTTCAGCTTTCTTGACAGATTCTGTCTTTACAGCTTTGTCTTCAACTTTTTTCTCGGCCTTCTTTGCTTCCGGCTTAGCTGTTTCTTCTTTTGTAGTCGGTTTTACTGGCTCGGTCTTTGGAGCTGCTGTTTTTACCGGCTCCTTCTCTATCTTCTTCGGCTCTGTTGCTGCCACTGCCTTTACTGTCTCTGCTTTCTTCGTTGTCTCTGCTTTTTCTGATGTCTTTGTCACTGGTGCAGTTACTTTTGCAGTTACATCCTTTGTGGTTGCTGTTGTTACTTTTTTTGTAGCCATTTCATTTCCTCCTAAATCTCTCTAAGCCTCATCACCTAGTTGTCAATATTATAACACATTCTTCCAAAAATGCAATTCTATGCCACAGACAGCATTCTACACTCCGGTCAGCTCCAGGATCAGACCTGCGATCACAGCAATCACATACAATACTGCTATAATTTTTATATTTTCCTTCTTATCCGGATTCACTTTGAACAATACTACAAGCCCGATACCGGCTCCCGTGCAAAGTCCCGCGATCACAGAGGAAAAAGAAATTGCCCCGCTCAGATACAGCTGTGTCAGAATCACGGACGCCGCACAATTTGGGATCAGGCCGATCAAAGCCGCAATTGCCGGCTGGAACACAGTATCTCCAAGCATCATAGCTGAAATCTTGTCAATTCCAAGTATGTCAATACACAGATTTAAAATAAACGTAAATACAAACAGATACAAAAAAATCTTTCCCGTATGGCGAAGTGCAGGTTTTACTATTCCAGCCGAATGATTGTGACATCCACAGTCATGACAGAGTTCTCCTTCATGATGCGGCACTGCAATTTCTTTTTTAAAGAAAATATCTACCAGATATCCTGCAATAATTGCTATGATCACTTTTGCCAGAAGCAGCACACCGATCTTTCCTGCATGTTCCGGATTTCCCATTATAATAAGTATTGCCTCATCCGATGTGGCCAGAAACACTGCGATCAATGTTCCAACCGTAATGATTCCGCCTGAATACAGATTTGCTGCCATAACCGAAAATCCACACTGAGGGACACATCCTACGATTGCTCCTACAACCGGTCCTGCCTTATCTACTTTCACCATGAGTTTTTTTTGTAAAATCACTGGAATAATGCTCCAGTGCCTCTATCAGCAGAAATGCAAGAAACAGGAATGGAAGCATCTTCACACAATCGATTGCCGCATCCAATAATACATCAATAAACATTTCCATATCTACCGTCTCTCCTTTATTTTTTTCATAACATTTTTATTCTAGATGTTATGGTCGTATTTTTCAAGCAAAATATGTAGTCTTACTTTGTATATTTTTCTCATTTTATCCTGTAATTTTCAGTCTTTTTTTTCTGTTATAATACATTATATATAGACTTTTTCACAGAAAGGATGTGGCCATATGAGTACTTTTGAACGATCCCTGTCCAGTCTTCCGGGTCTATGAAATTCGATCCCTCTGAAGGATTTGAAGTCTTTTACAATGAATGTCAGACGTCGGATCAAAGCAGAAGGCCGCGATGTCTTTTTATGGTATTTAAATCATAATATTTAAGGCAATAAGAAATGAGCGGCCTACACCGCTCATTTCTTATTATATCTTTCATTTCATTGTCCGTTATCTTTTATAGATTCCTTCCAGCACATTAACCGTTCCTTCGATTCCAAGAAGGCTTGCATTCAGTAATATGTCATGAGAACTGATGCTTCCCCATTCCTGTCCTGTATGAGTTTCGTAATAATATTTTCGTTCTCTGTCCATACGTTTGATGCGATCCAGAGCTTTCTTCTCAGACACATCGTATCTTTCCGCTATACGTTTGATGCGGTCAGCCCGGTCAGCACAGATGAATACGTTAATGCAGTTTGGATTGTCCTTCAGTATATAGTCTGCACATCTGCCCACGATCACACATGGCCCACGTTCTGCAAGCTTTTTGATAATCTCCGTCTGCAGTTCATACATCTGCTCAGATAACGGCTGCACATATTCTTCCGAATTAATATAGGAAGAATATCCCATCGGTGTGATCAGATAACTGGATACGAAACTGTTAAGAGAAGTCTCATCAATTGCCTTTGCCGTCTCTTCTCTGATATCCATCTTCTCTGCTGCCATTCTGACAAGATTGTTATCATATAACGGAATATCCAGTCTTGTTGCAAGAAGATTGCCAATCTCATGTCCGCCGCTTCCAAACTGTCTGCCTATTGTTATAATCTTATGTGTCGTCATAGGTATCCCTCCTTCGGATGAAAGTATCACGATTTCTTTGTCCCTATTATACCTGTTTCCGTCAGAAAATACCATATGTTTCGTTCGATTAATCTGTCAATTTTACACTACCTGTCGTCTTTCCTCTACCAGAAATCCTTTTTCCCTCAGCTCCTGCTCAATCAGATCCAGCGTCTCTTCGCTGTCGGCACTGACCTTATGATAATGATAGTTGGATGTGATATTCTTAAGCGGACTTGACTTTCCGCTCCGGATATCTTCCATAAATGCGCCAACCTTTCTTCTGGAATTTAAGACCAGTTCCGCTTCCATTTTTCCATAGACTCTGTGATGGATCATTACATTATCCACACATCCTCCCAGATCAACGATCGTATTCAGTTCTTCTTCCAGTTGTTCATCCGTATGCTGGACTTTAAATATCCGGCACACTGTCTTCGGCTGATTCAATATATAGCCTCGGTTTGTAGATATGATCTCATATCCTGCTGCCCGGATCAGTGCAATATCCTGCACGATCACCTGACGGCTGACATTATAAAAGGAAGCAAGCTTTGTTCCGGATACCGGGGCTTTACTTTCCTGAATCTGTCTGATTATCTGCTCTCTTCTTTCAGATCCATGCATTTCCTGTTGCCACCTCCCATGTTCTTTTTCTAAATGATCTGCCTGTCCATGTATTTTCTCTATACACAGTAACTACATTATAATACCGCATGAAGATGCTTTAAGGAAATGTCTAAAATTGGAGCAGAGTGTGTCAATGCCCCGCTGGAAATATAATCTACACCAAGCGCAGTCAGTCTGCCGATATTCTCTTTTGTTACATTACCGGAACACTCAGTCTCCGCGCGTCCATCGATGATGCGAATTGCCTCCTGCATCTCCTCTGTGGACATATTATCGAGCATGATAATATCTGCCCCCGCTTCTACCGCTTCTTTTACCATATCCAGATTCTCCACTTCTACTTCAATCTTGCGTACAAATGGTGCATATTCTTTAGCCATCTGAATAGCCTTTGCTACACTTCCCGCTGCTCCGATATGATTATCCTTTAACAGAACACCGTCAGACAGATTATAACGGTGATTATATCCGCCGCCTGCTCTGACTGCATATTTTTCAAAAATTCTCATATTCGGAGTTGTCTTTCTGGTATCTAAAAGTTTTGTCTTGCTCTCTCCCAGAAGTGAAACCACCGAACGTGTATAACTTGCAATCCCGCTCATTCTCTGCAGATAATTCAGTGCAACCCGCTCTCCGGAAAGAAGGACACGGATATCTCCGGTTACTTTTCCCATTAACTGCCCGTTCTTTACTTCATCACCGTCTTTGCAGAAAAATTCTACTTTCGTGTCTTTATCTAACAATTCGAAAACTCTCTGAAATACCTGTAACCCTGCGATCACTCCATCCTGCTTGCAGATCAGGTCTACTTCTCCTGTTACAGCTTCGTGCATGACCGCATTGGTGGTCACGTCCTCGCTTGAAATATCTTCTCTTAATGCCTCCATGATCAGATGATCTACCTGTAATGTCATTGTTATATTATTCATGCTGTGCTCCTTTACCCTGCTTTATATTTATCTCTTTCATATCCGTGCATTCACACTCTGCACTCATTATACCATCTTACACCGCTTTTCGTTCAGACAAATTTTTCTTAGTTTCTTCCTTTTTGATCTTTGTTGCTGCACGTTTTGCAAATACAAGACTTTCCAAAAGGGAATTACTTGCCAGGCGGTTCGCACCATGAACACCATTGCAGCTTGTCTCTCCAACTGCATACAAATGCTCCATAGACGTCCTGCTATCCAAATCAACCCAGATTCCACCCATGAAATAATGCTGTGCCGGTACGACCGGAATGTATTCCTTTGTTACATCATAGCCTTCTTCCAGACAGTGTTCATAAATGTTCGGGAAATGATTTAAAATAGTTTCTTTCGGTATATGTTCCATAGAAAGCCATACATAATCGGTTCCATCCTTTTTCATCTCTTCTCTAATTGCTTTTGTCACCACGTCCCTCGGCAGCAACTCATCTACAAAACGCTCTTTATTCTTATTATAAAGAACCGCACCTTCTCCACGTACAGACTCTGAGATCAGGAAACGTCTTCCCGGTTTCTTCGAATATAATGTCGTTGGATGAATCTGTACATAATCCAGATGTTCCAGACGAATATTGTGTTTCTTTGCTATTTCAATCGCATCTCCTGTCAGATGTGGAAAATTTGTCGAATGCTGGTATGTTCCACCGATTCCGCCGCTTGCAAGGATTGTATTCTCCGCATAGATTTCGTATGTTCCGTTTTCATTCTCTGCTTTAACTCCCACACATTTCCCATTTTCGATGATTACATCCGTCATCTCTGTATATTCATATATCTTTACATTCTCAAGCTTTTTCACCTGCGCAAGCAGCTTGCTGGTGATCTCTTTTCCCGTCACATCTTCATGAAACAGGATTCTCGGTCTGGAATGTGCGCCTTCTCTTGTATAGGCAAATTTTCCGTCCTTCTTTTCAAATTCCACACCGTATTTCACAAGATCATTAATAATATCTCTGGAATTACGGATCATAATATCCACAGATTCTTTCCGGTTCTCATAATGTCCTGCCTTCATCGTGTCTTCGAAATAACTGTCATAGTCTTTTTCATCTCTTAATACACAGATTCCCCCTTGCGCAAGGAAAGAATCACTACTTTCCAGATCTGATTTGGTAATTAGTATGATTTCCTGTTCTTCAGGTAAATTCAAGGCACTGAAAAGTCCGGCAACCCCACTTCCGACTATTACTACATCTGCATTCAGTTTCATAATACAACATCCTCTTTTCTATACTGCTTTCCGTTTACGGACAGTCCCTCCATATATATTCTTCTGACCGCTTAAACTTTTCACATTATACCACTGTTATTTACATGTGACAAGACAGTTGTTGTATTTATTCTTTACACATATACATCGGCTGTAATTTCATGCCATCTGCTTTTTCCTACTCTACATTCTTCAATGCTTCATCCATCGGAACCTTTCTGATCTTCCGATATTCAAGAAACGCTACCGCCACATAGGTAATAAATCCAACCAGGAACATTTCCACATATATTTTCGGATCGATCCACAGTGTGATCCAACCTGTCATACTTGACATCATCATTGCACGGAAGATCACATTCATCACTGCCTTTTCAATCGGAAGACTTATAAGCAGTTCTATGATAACCACAAGCATTGTCGACATAATATACAGCCTGCTGATCTCTCCGTTCGTATATCCAAGTATCTTTGTCATAGAGATAGACTGTGCATTTTTCTCGATAATGATCTTTGACAACAGATAGATGACGATCATATAGATCATGACTGCAAATCCATTGACCAGTCCCATCATATTTCCCATAGATACGTCCAGCTGTCTCGAAACCTTCGTCAATGCCTCCAGATCAATCACGGTGCCGATGTATTTCTCATCAATATCCCTGATCTTTGTATTTGAAAAATACCCTGCATAATAATCATTTCCAAGATCAAATGTCCTGTTCAGCTTATCACGACTCATAAATACACTGACAGCTCCGCTGTAATTATAGATTCCGTCTACTTTAAATGTATAACGTTTCCGCTCGTATTTCTCTTTTAACGTGATCTTATCTCCCGGTTCCACCTGATATTTGTCTGCATATGCAGCTGATACATAGACTCCTTTCCCCAGATCTGCCTTGATATATCTGCTGTCCGGTTCTACTCCGTACAGCATCACTTCTTCACTCTTCGCCTGTCCCGGAATTGTATTTAATGTATATGCACTGAATTTTTCTGCAGTTTTATTCTCTGTCTCTGTCCCGTTGGAATACTGCATCAGCGCCAGTAAACTTTCCAATTTACTTCCACTCATTGCCTCTGTCGGAACCTCAAGTATATACTGATATTTCGCCAGCATATTTCCCTGAATTTCTTCCTGATAATGATCCAATACGGATGGCAGCAACAATCCGAAGAATAATAACAGATTGGCAAACAGGATTCCTACAAACAGCACTATATAATTACTGATATTCTGGAAAATAACTCTCAGACGGAATCTTCGGAAAATTCCAAGCTTTGTGCTCAAATATACCGCTCTCTTCTGTTTTCGGGAAGAAAGATCTCTTCTTATAAACTTAAGTGGTGACAGCCTTAATTTGTAATATAAAATATCATAGTTAATGGTCAGCATAATAATAACCGGCACAACCGTCGTCATCCAGAATGCTTCCGCATTCCAGATCGTTACATATGTCGGAAGGCTGTAACTTCCATAATACATACCGGCGCAGATATCTTTAAACACGGTGTATCCCAGAATATTTCCAATCACCGCCGACAAAATCGTAATCAGTACCGGCAGGGACAGATAATGCAGCAGAAGTTCCCGTCTCGTATAGCCGGATGCGCGCAGCGTTCCGATCACCGACGCTTCTTTTACAATCGTATTGTTTGTCGTAACTGCAAAAATGAACGCCATGATGGCAATCAGGATGTACAGCAGTATCTCCACCATCGCCTTGTCACCGCCCATATCGTCACCGGTAAATTTGATTGCCTGATTGCCGTAGCGCGGCAGATAACCCGTCAGCGAGGAATGAGCCGCCAGAACCTCGACGAAATCATCGGACCATTCTTTTTCCTCGTTTTCATCTTTCGGTTCCGTATCGTATTTCCAGGAATAGCAGTATTTGATATGGTCATCGGTAATGGCATCATACCCTTCTTCGGTCATGATTCCCACGCCGAATTTAACCGCATCGAACATCATGTCACTCGAATTGCTGAACAGCGCACTGTAATCCGAAAGTGCCACAAGACCGGTAACCGTCAGTTCTTTTTTATCAACCGAGATCACATCACCGACCTGCAGGTCATTATTGTCCGCATACATACGGTCAATTGCAATTTCATCCTTCTGCTGCGGCATTTCGCCTTTCATCAGGCAGACCAGATTGACCTCTGTTCTGTTTTTAAAAAGACGGATCGTGCTCTCTGGTTCCGAATCCAGATCCGTGTCGGCATCTTCGTCTTTATAGAAATTCTCGTAAATCGTTACCTTCTCTTTTTCCAGCCGTGTTCTCTGGTTGTCGGTGAGCTTCTGTTCTGTTGTAAAATTTCCGTTTTCCACGTTGTATTTTTCAAAGCTTTCATCGTAAGCATACAGCATGCTCTCATCCGCAACGAGAAAACCGGACACAAAGCCAATCGTCGCCGTCATAAACAGAAAAATAACAAGATATTTTCCAATATCGTTCTTCAGTTCCCGCAGCAGGCGTTTTCGTAATGGATTTTTCATACTTCCACCCCGCTTTACCAGTCCAGATCGCCGGCGGCGATTTTGATCTCATTGACGTAGTTTTTACGGATCTGGCCGTCGCGCAGACGAATCACGCGGTCCGCCATGTTTTTGATCGCATCATTGTGTGTTACCATGATGACGGTGTTGCCGTACTTCTGATTGACGTCCTCGATCAGCTTCAAAATTTCTTTTGAAGTATGGTAATCGAGTGCACCTGTCGGCTCATCACAGAGCAGAATGCTTGGATTTTTGATGATAGCTCTTCCGATTGAAGTACGCTGCTGCTGACCGCCAGAGAGCTGGTTCGGCAGCTTGTCGCGGTGGTCATAGAGCCCCAGTGTCTTTAACAGATCGTTGATGTCGAGCGGATGATCGCTTAAGTATGCGCCGACTTCCATATTTTCTTTCACCGTCAGGTTTGGAATCAGATTGTACATCTGGAAAACGTATCCTAAATGTTTTCGTCTGTACCGTGTCAGCGTTTTTTCATTCATATCCTCAATTTTTTCGCCTTCAATCACGATCGAACCGCTGTCCGCCTCGTCGATTCCGCCGATAATATTCAACAGTGTCGATTTACCGGAACCGGATGGACCTAGGAGAACACAGATTTCACCTTTTTTCACAGAAAACTGGATTCCCTTTAAGACCTCCACACGGCTTTCACCGGTTCCAAAACTCTTCTTCAGGTTATTAATCTCAAGAAGCATAACTTTCCTCCCTGCATCTTTTTTCCTGAGTGTGTAAGAGTCTGTTTTGTGTTAGACTCTTCTAACCCCATAATACTGCTTTTTCTGTGAAATGAAAAGCGCTGTTAATGAGTATTTTTTCTCATTAGCAGCGCTCTTTCTTTTATTTTTTAACAGTAAAAAACCATCGGATCTCTCCGATGGTTTTTCCGATATACCTTCAAAACCGCATACACTACACATCTATCATTCCATTTTCTGTGAACACAACCAATTAGGTCAAGCCCTCGACCGATTAGTAACAGTCAGCTCCATGCCTTACGGCACTTCCACCCCTGCCCTATCTACCTCGTCGTCTTCAAGGGGTCTTACTTCTTTCGAATGGGATATCTCATCTTGAGGGGGGCTTCACGCTTAGATGCCTTCAGCGTTTATCCCTTCCCGACTTGGCTACCCGGCCGTGAACCTGGCGGTTCAACCGGTACACCAGAGGTCAGTCCATCCCGGTCCTCTCGTACTAAGGACAGCTCCTCTCAAATATCCTACGCCCACGCCGGATAGGGACCGAACTGTCTCACGACGTTCTGAACCCAGCTCGCGTACCGCTTTAATGGGCGAACAGCCCAACCCTTGGGACCTACTACAGCCCCAGGATGCGATGAGCCGACATCGAGGTGCCAAACCACTCCGTCGATGTGAACTCTTGGGAGTGATAAGCCTGTTATCCCCAGGGTAGCTTTTATCCGTTGAGCGATGGCATTCCCACTTAATACCACCGGATCACTAAGTCCTACTTTCGTACCTGCTCCACCCGTCGGTGTCGCAGTCAAGCTCCCTTCTGCCTTTGCACTCTTCGAATGGTTTCCGACCATTCTGAGGGAACCTTTGAGCGCCTC
>ENA-OQKV01000602-OQKV01000602.1-human-gut-metagenome-genome-assembly--contig:-NODE-602-length-12663-cov-3.400686_pt1 | contig 12663 bp, 9 predicted proteins | sample MGYA00242655_ERZ504811 | MGnify/ENA primary metagenome ERZ504811 (study PRJEB26092, sample SAMD00036406) | human gut metagenome | host: Homo sapiens | study: EMG produced TPA metagenomics assembly of...
TCACCCGTCCGCCGCTCAGTCACAAAAGTCTTCATCCGAAGAATCAAACTTAAGTGCTTCGCTCGACTTGCATGTGTTAAGCACGCCGCCAGCGTTCATCCTGAGCCAGGATCAAACTCTCGTTAAAATATCTCAAACCTGCTTTAACACAGATTCAAAAATCAAGTTCGTTCCAGTTCAAGAAAACTACTAGCTTTCTTATCCCCTTTACTGTTTTAAGGTTCGACATTAAATGTCTGTTCTGAATAATTCTCTTTAGAATTTTCAGGGTTGTTGTCTATTGTTTAATTATCAAGGTTCGTTGTTGTTTTGTTCAACAGCTCGTTTAGTATATCACACACTCAACTGCTTGTCAAGAACTTTTTTAACTTATTTTTCACTTTCTTTTTACAAATCTTTTAAATAATTTGTTTGCGAAAGCTTATATATAATACCATGTATTTTTCGAAGTGTCAAGATGTTTTTTCATCTTTTTTCAACTTTTCTTTTTATACATTTTTCAGTATTATATATGACCGTAAAAAAACTATCTGAAAGCTCGTTTCAGACAGTTCTCACTGGCCTAACGGAGAAAGAGGGATTTGAACCCTCGCGCCGGTTACCCGACCTACACCCTTAGCAGGGGCGCCTCTTCAGCCTCTTGAGTATTTCTCCAGCGAAAGTAATTATAACAAGCCTTAATGTGAATGTCAATTACTTTTTTCATATTTTTTACATTTTCTTCCCACGGGTATTTTCACTGCTTTTTCGCTATTCTCTCTGCAATGATTCTAAGTATGATGGTAGATGATATCGATCAGCTGACTTCTCTTCAGTCTTCGAAATTCTTTGTCCGCCATACGGCTCTCTCCTGGTTCTCTTCTTCTGCGTCTTCTTTTATGTCCCTGCCATCCAGTGCGCCATCGATCATCTTGAGCAGTTCCAGTGCCGAGCGGAAGTTCTCTGTCTTTCCTTCTTCCACCCATGTAACTCTTCCCTGCCAGCTGCTGTGTTGTCTTTGTTCTACTCTAATTATGAATGTTCCTTGTTCACCATTATTCTTTAACATCTCTTCATCACTCAACTTTCTTGTCATTTTTATCCGCTGTGTCTTTTCATGCTTTATAAAATAGTGGCTCTCTGTTCCGGGAAACGGATATCCCAACCGGTCAAAAAAAGCATCGATTTCGAAAACTGCTTCCAGCATTCCTCCAATGCGGATCGGTTCGATCTGATATCTGTGATAAATACGTCCATTTATTTTTTCATCCTGATAATAGTCCACACATAGAATAATTCCCCATGGTGTTCCAATATAATTTCCTGTATTACTCACTTCTCCCGGTCTCCTTTCCCATCTTATTTTCAGGCAGACATTCCTACTCTGAGAATATTTTACCCAACGACATGACAAAGAAACCGTCTAAACTTTTAAAAAAGCAGGTATTTTTCTTAGACTTTTTCAGACTGTCGCATATATCGGAATATGTTGTTATATTATAGCAAAAGAACCATCCTGCCTGCGTCCCGCATGCTGAATAGTTTTTACCCAAAAAGAAAGATCTTCAAGTGTTATCTTAAAGGTCCTTTTCATATACTACACTGTTCACATAATATCTCACGCCGGTCCTCTGCCGGTCTGTGAGGAATTTGTAATTGATTCTCTTCTGAATTACCGCACAGTCTTCTCTCGTTGTATTGATCAGCAGTACCAGGTATTGTCCCTTGCTGTAATGGTTCACGACATCACTGTTGCGGATCGATGTGCAGATGGATTCTTCCAGTCTCTTTGCCAGTCCTTCCAACATGGCTCCTTCTTTCATCGGTCTTCCTTTGCTATCCACAATGGTACACAGCATAAGATAGATCGACTGTCCGCTCCGTTCCAGCATCCTCACCAGATGATGATAGATTCCGCGGAATGTCGGATAACTGCACAGGTATGCCCCTTTCGGGATTCCTTTTTCTTCCAGATTATGCTGGATGTTGTCCAGTACGTCGTAGGAATGCATCACCTGGTTACCAAGCTGGTTCATGGAATCCAGAAGACGTTTGGACGGTTTTAATCCCCGTTCTTCAAAATATCGTTCTGCCGTATCGGCATACAGATCGGTGGCTTCTTCGTATCTTCCCAGTGCAACCATTGCTTCCATGGTCAATGCTTCCCAATCGGAGAATGGTTCGATATTCGATGCATATACTCCGAGATGTTCGAGCTGTGTATAGTTCTGCTTTTCCCGGTACAGTCCGGCTGCTTCTTCTACACATTCCCGGAACATGTCCTCATACCGTCTTGCTTCAATGGCAACCCAGATCACACTCTGCCGTTTCACAAGGAATTCTCCGGTATAAATCTCGAATATTTTTTCGAGGTCTTTTATCTTTTTATCCGGATTTTTCTCATGTTTTATTCTGTTGTATATCTGGTCAAATTTGGTTGCATCTTCCTGTACTTTAATCTCGTCATTCCAGTAGACGACACCGTTTCTGATCTCTATATAGTTTACATCCGGAAGTCCTGCTTTTTCCAGTCTCTTCTTTGCGTTGTAAATGACGCTCTGAAGGGCATGATGTACATTTTCCACTTCCCGTTCCCCGAACAGTTCCTGTTCCAGTCGGTCCCTGCTGACACCTTTTTTCCTTTCATGTATCAGCATCTGCATCATGGAAGCGAACTGTGTCTCTCCTACTTTTCTTCCGAACAGGGATTTTCCGTCATATATCATGGAAAAACTGCCGAATGTCTTAACCTGTAATATTTTTTCTCTCATTTCCCTGTAATCCTTTTATACATTTTCATTGATCGTATGCTGGATTCTCTCTCTTACAATTGCTGCAATCTCTGTTGTCTTCATGTCTTTGTATTCTTCGTAAAGCAACGGCTCTAAGAAATGTACCTGTACATTGACATGTTCTGTTGTCTTAGAGTCGAACGGCACGAAACAGTTGATCAGTGCTACCGGAATGATCGGACATCTTGCCCTGGTCGCCGCTTTGAAGCTGCCGCCTTTGAAGTCCTGTACCTGATTGCCCTGTCTTGATCTTGTTCCTTCCGGGAAGATCAGAAAGTTTCTTCCGTTCTTCACGTCATTGCTGACATTTACGATCACCTGCAGTGACTGACGCACATCTTCGCGGTCGATCATGTATGCCTTCATGCAGGTGAATACCTGCTTGAGAAATGGTACGTCGGCCACTTCTTTTTTGGCGACTACCGCGAACGGGCGCGGGCATGCTTCCATAATGGCGAGCACGTCGTAGAGTCCCTGGTGATTCGGGTAGAACATGAATCCGTCCTGTTCAGGGATGTTCTCCTGCCCGTGTACCTCGATATGGATATTCCCGGATGTATTTGCCCGGTGATCGATGTATTTTAATAATTTATAGTGTTCTTCTTCCGTATATTTGTCTACGTGTCTGGCATGGTAGCATAACTTGTACCAGTAGACCGGCACGAAGAAAATATTCCGGAGTACCATCAGAAGGATTCTTCTCATATCTTTGCATACTCCTTGATCGCAGTTTCGTACAGGTTATTGCCTTCGCTGTCGATGACTACGATGAGCGGAAGGTTCTCGACCTGTAATTTACGGATGGCTTCGGTTCCGAGGTCTTCGTACGCAATGACTTCTGAGGATTTGATGCATTTGGATAACAGTGCTCCGGCTCCTCCGATGGCTGCAAGGTATACGCATCCGTTACGTACCACCGCATCGATCACTGCCTGGCTTCTCTTGCCTTTTCCGATCATGGCCGTCTGACCGAGATCCAGCAGACGTGGTGCATACTTGTCCATACGGCTGGCGGTTGTCGGTCCGGCTGATCCGATCGGGCGTCCCTCTCTCGCCGGAGATGGTCCCATGTAGTAGATTGCCTGGTCTTTGATGTCAATTGGAAGTGATTCTCCGCGGTCCAGTGCTTCATCCATGCGCTTGTGCGCCGCATCTCTTGCCGTGTAGATGGTTCCTGTGACATATACATAATCTCCTGCGTGAAGAGATCTGGCTGTTCTTTTGTAATTGGTGCTGTAATATGCTTGTCCATGCTGCTTACACCTCCCTGATGATATGACGGTTCACATGGCAGCATATATTGACTGCAACCGGCAGTCCTGCGATGTGTGTCGGATATGTATTGACATTCACTGCAAGTGCTGTGGTCGTTCCTCCGAGTCCGCCAGGTCCGATTCCAAGCTTGTTGATCGTCTCAAGCATCTCTTCTTCCAGGTCTTTTACCCAGGCGGTTCCGGAATGGGATCCGGCTTCTCTTGTAAGGGCTTCTTTTGCCATCAGCGCACATTTTTCAAATGTTCCGCCGATTCCTACTCCGACTACCATCGGCGGACAGGCATTCGGTCCTGCTTCTCTGACTGCTGTAAGGATCGCTTCTTTTACTCCTTCGATCCCGTCGGCTGGTTTTAACATGAATACGCGGCTCATATTCTCGCTGCCGAATCCTTTTGGCGCAACCTTTATCTCTACTTTATCTCCCGGCACGATACTGTAGTGGATCACTGCCGGTGTGTTGTCTTTGGTATTCTCGCGGATGATCGGATCTCCTACGACGGATTTTCTTAAGAATCCTTCTACGTATCCCTGACGGACACCTTCGTTGATGGCATCTTCCAGACTGCCTCCTTCGAAGTGTACGTCCTGACCGATCTTCATGAAGATGACGGCCATACCTGTATCCTGGCAGATTGGGATCATGTCTTCTGCTGCGATCTTCAGATTATCCTGCAGCTGATCCAGAATCTGACGGCCCAATGGTGCTTCTTCCGTCTCCAGTGCGTGTTTCATTGCTTTGTCCATGTCATCGGCAAGGAAATGATTCGCCTGGATGCACATGTCTTTTATATTTTCTGTGATTGTATTTACATTGATCGTTCTCATCTATATCCTCCTGGGGACATGGGATTTTTTGGAACCTTATGTTCCTGCTCAAAAAAACCTGTCCTTTTTTATTTTACCCTGTTCCAAGATGATATACAAGTTTTTTTCGCCGTGGTATAATGGATTTAACACATTTTTCAGGAGGGATTATAATGACAACAAATGTAGATTTAGAGAAACTTCAAAAGGATGCCGTGGACATCTTTAATCAGGGTTTTGCCTGTTCAGAATCTGTCATTTATGCGATCAAGGAGAATTTTGAACTGGACATGTCGGATGATGCGATTGCTATGAGTTCCGGATTCCCATGGGGGCTTGGCGGAGGCGGATGTATCTGTGGTGCACTCGCCGGAGCAACGATGTGTATCGGATATTTCTTCGGACGTAAGACACCTGGTGATCCTAAGATTAACCGCTGTTTCAAGCTTTCGAACGAAATCCACGATTTCTTCAAGGAATACTGTGGTGCAACATGCTGCCGTGTTCTGACAAAAGGCAAAGAGAAGAATTCTCCGGAACGTAAAGCACAGTGTACAGACTTTGTAGCTGCTACTGTAAAGAAGACTGCGGAGATCATTCTTCGTGAACTTGCTGCAGATGAGGCGGAAAATAAAAATATTTTTCAAAAGCGAGGCGGAAATTTTTTAATCTTCCGCCTCGTTTTATATCTTTATTCTTCTGTCTCTACGTTCTCTGCATCTTCTGTACTTTCTTCCGGCTCTACCAGATCATCTTCTGATTCATCGCCTTTGCGTACTTTTGCGATACAAGCTACTTTATCGCCTTCCGGCAGGTTGATAAGCTTCACTCCGGATGTCACTCTTCCGAGTTCTGAGATTCCTTCACACTTCATACGGATGATGATTCCCTCCGTGTTGATGATCATGATCTCATTGTCCTCATCTACTGCTTTCACACCTACAACGTTACCGGTCTTCTCTGTGATCTTGTAACACTTCACACCTTTACCGCCGCGGTTCTGGGCTGTGAATTCATCGATGGAAGTACGTTTGCCCATTCCGTATTCTGACACGATCAGCAGGTCTGTTCCCTGTGAATCGATCTGCATTCCGATCACTTCATCACGGTCTACCAGGTTCATACCACGGACACCCATGGATGTTCTTCCTGTCGGACGTACATCACTTTCATTGAAGCGGATACACTGTCCATACTTTGTAATCATGAATACATCATGATCGCTGTCTGTATATTTTACCTCGATCAGCTCATCTTCCTCACGGAGTGTGATTGCTGCAAGCCCTGTCTTTCTGACATTTGCATATTCTTTGATCGGGGTCTTCTTGATGAGACCTTTCTTGGTAGCCATCAGCAGATATTCGTCATCGTTATATTTCTCGATCGGAATGACCGCACTGATCTTCTCGCCCGGCATTAACTGTAACAGATTCACGATCGCAGTTCCTCTGGATGTTCTGCTTGCTTCCGGGATCTCGTATGCTTTCATGCGGTATACACGTCCGGTGTTCGTAAAGAACATCAGGTAGTGATGTGTATTGGTCATGAAGAGTTCTTCTACATAATCCTCGTCCAGCTTCTGCATACCTTTGATTCCCTTGCCTCCACGGTTCTGGGCTTTGAATGTATCGTGAGACATTCTCTTGATATATCCAAGCTTTGTCATCGTGATGACAACATCTTCTCTTGGGATCAGGTCTTCCATGGAGATATCGAACTCATCGAATCCGATGGATGTTCTTCTCTCATCTCCGTATTTATCACGGATCACAAGGATCTCTTCTTTGATCACGCCAAGTAATAACTTTCTATCTGCGAGGATCGCACGTAAATGTTCGATCTGCTCCATCAGCGCTTTATATTCTGCTTCGAGTTTCTCTCTTTCCAGACCTGTCAGGGCACGCAGTCTCATGTCTACGATCGCCTGCGCCTGTACATCTGTCAGTCCGAAACGCTCCATCAATTCTGATTTTGCGATCTGGACAGTCTGTGAACCTCTGATGATCTTGATCACTTCATCGATGTTATCTAATGCGATCAGTAATCCCTGTAAGATATGCGCACGTTCTTCGGCTTTATTTAACTCATACTGTGTACGGCGTGTCACAACTTCTTCCTGATGTCTCAGATAGTAGTTGAGCATCTCCATCAGGTTCATGACCTTCGGCTCGTTGCCGACCAGTGCCAGCATGATCACACCGAATGTGTCCTGAAGCTGTGTATGTTTGTATAACTGGTTCAGGATAACATTTGCATTTGCATCTCTCCTGAGTTCAATGACTACGCGCATTCCTTCACGGCTTGACTGGTCACTTAAGTCTGTGATGCCGTCGATCTTCTTATCACGTACCAGTTCTGCGATTTTCTCGATCAGTCTTGCTTTATTCACCATGTAAGGAAGCTCACTTACGATGATGCGGCTCTTGCCGTTCGGCATCGCCTCGATATCTGTCACCGCACGCACACGGATCTTGCCGCGTCCGGTTCTGTATGCCTCTTCAATTCCTCTGGTTCCAAGGATCATACCTCCGGTCGGGAAGTCCGGTCCTTTGATGATCTTTAAGATCTCTTCGATCGTTGTCTCTTCTTTATCCTCGATCTGGTCATCGATGATCTGTACAACCGCATTGATCACTTCACGCAGGTTGTGCGGCGGAATATTGGTCGCCATACCTACAGCGATACCGGAAGTACCGTTGACCAGAAGGTTCGGGAATCTTGCCGGCAGAACGGTAGGTTCTTTCTCCGTCTCGTCAAAGTTAGGAATAAAATCAACGGTATTTTTATTAATATCCGCCGTTAATTCCATGGAAATCTTACTCAGTCTTGCCTCTGTGTATCGCATGGCGGCAGCACCGTCACCGTCCACAGAACCAAAGTTACCATGTCCGTCTACCAGCGGATATCTGGTAGACCATTCCTGTGCCATATTAACCAATGCGCCATAGATCGAACTGTCACCGTGCGGGTGATATTTACCCATCGTATCACCGACAATACGTGCACACTTTCTGTGCGGCTTGTCGGGACCGTTATTCAATTCGATCATAGAGTACAGAATTCTTCTCTGTACCGGTTTCAAACCATCTCTTACATCCGGCAGTGCACGGGACGCAATAACACTCATCGCGTAGTCGATATAAGAGGTTTCCATTGTCTGTTTCAGATCCACTTCGTGGACTTTGTCAAATATATTGTCTTCCATCAATCTCTCAGAGATGTAAGTATCTCTGTTCCTCCTTTCTTCTACACGCTGTTATTATACATCCAGGTTCTTGACATATTTTGCATTTTCAACGATGAACTCACGTCTCGGTTCAACTTTGTCACCCATCAGGGTGGTGAATGTAAGGTCCAGTTCACTCGTTGTCTCATCGTCCATCGTTACACGTAAGAGGATACGGTGCTGTGGATCCATAGTGGTATCCCAGAGCTGCTCGGCATCCATCTCTCCCAGACCTTTGTAACGCTGGATCTTATTATTCCCGTCACGTCCGACTTCTTCGATGATCTTGCTTAATTCTTCGTCACTGTATGCATACCAGACCTTCTTGTTCTTCTCAAGCTTGTAGAGCGGCGGTTGTGCCAGATATACATATCCCTGCTTGATCAGTTCCGGCATGAAACGATAAATGAATGTCAGAAGCAGTGTACTGATATGTGCACCGTCCACGTCGGCATCGGTCATGATGATGATCTTGTGATAACGCAGCTTGGAAATATCAAAATCCTCATGGATTCCGGTACCAAATGCTGTGATCATCGCCTTGATCTCGGCATTGCCGTAGATCTTATCCAGTCTTGCCTTCTCTACATTCAGGATCTTACCACGAAGCGGAAGGATTGCCTGTGTCGCACGGTCACGTGCAGTCTTCGCAGAACCACCGGCGGAATCTCCCTCTACGATGTAGATCTCACAATTCTCCGGATTCTTGTCAGAACAGTCTGCAAGCTTTCCCGGAAGTGCCATGTTATCAAGTGCCGATTTTCTACGTGTCAGGTCTCTTGCCTTTCTTGCGGCTTCTCTCGCACGCTGGGACATCACAGATTTCTCCACAATGATCTTACCAACGGCCGGATTCTGCTCAAGGAAGATCTCGAGCTGCCTGCTGACCACATTATCAACCGCACCTCTCGCCTCACTGTTACCAAGTTTCTGCTTGGTCTGTCCCTCGAACTGCGGGTCTTCGATCTTGACACTGATGATTGCTGTCAGACCTTCACGGATATCTTCACCGCTTAAGTTCGGCTCATTTTCACGCAGAAGCTTATTCTTTCTTGCATAGTCATTAAATGTCTTTGTGATCGCATTACGGAATCCGACAACGTGTGTTCCGCCTTCCGGGGTCGTAATGTTATTGACAAATCCATACGTATTATCGCTGTAAGAATCGTTGTGCTGCATAGCCACTTCCACAGACACATTATTGACCATGCCTTCACAGTAAATGATCTGCTCATAAAGTGGTGTCGCACTCCGGTTCAGGTAAGAAACGAATTCTTTGATCCCGCCCTCGTAGTGGAATGTTCTTTCTTTTGGTTCTTCCTCACGGTCATCCCTGAGCACGATCTTCAGACCTTTTGTCAGGAAGGCCATCTCACGGAATCTCTGTTTCAGGACATTAAAATCAAAGATCGTTGTCTCGAAAATGGCATCGTCCGGCAGGAATGTGACTTTTGTACCTGATTTTCCTTCTTCACATTCTCCGATCACTGCCAGTTTTTCCATAACTTTTCCGCGTTCATAACGCTGCTGGTAGATCTTTCCATCATGGAAGATCTCTACTTCCAGCCAGTTGGAGAGCGCATTTACAACAGATGCTCCAACACCGTGAAGTCCTCCGGATACCTTGTATCCTCCACCGCCGAACTTTCCTCCCGCATGCAGTACGGTAAATACGACTTCTACCGCAGGAAGCCCTGCTTTGTGGTTGATACCAACCGGAATTCCACGTCCATTATCGATAACGGTCACCGAATTGTCTTTATTGATTGTTACATAAATCGTATCACAGAAGCCTGCCAGAGCTTCATCTACGGCATTATCGACAATCTCGTATACAAGGTGATGCAAACCTCTGGAAGATGTACTTCCAATGTACATACCAGGACGTTTGCGGACTGCCTCAAGACCTTCCAATATCTGAATTTCATCTGCGCCGTATTCATGCTGTACTTTTTCTGTACCCATTCTCAGTCCTCCTAGTTTTCTTTCGTTACCTGTCCATTTTGGACATGGAACACTTTGTTTATTGAAAAGCGGTGATTTACAAAATCCTCAACTCCTGTACAGGTGATCAGGGTCTGTATATCATGTATGCTGTCTAACAGATAGTTTTGCCTGTGTTTATCAAGTTCAGACAATACATCGTCAAGTAAAAGTATCGGTGTGTCATGCGTTGCCAGCCTGACCAGCTCAATCTCCGATAACTTCAAAGACAGGGCAGCCGTTCTCTGCTGTCCCTGGGAGCCATATCTGCGGATATCCATATCGCCGGTCAGAAATCCGATGTCATCTCTGTGTGGTCCCACCGTTGTGCTCTTCATTCTGAGATCTCTGTCACGATACCGTTTCAGTGCCTGTTCAAACGGCAGATCCCCCGTACTTGGCTCATATATGATCTGCAGGCTTTCTTTGCCGCCGGTCAGCTTCTGATGGATCTTCGCAATGATCTCATTGATCTGTGCGACAAATTCTTTCCTTCTGGCGATCAGCCTCTCCCCATATTGTACCATCTGCATCTCCCATATTTCCAGTGTATCTGAAAGTTCTTTCTTACCGCCGAAACTTAACTCTTTCAGCAGACGGTTTCGCTGGTTCACGATACGGTTATAGTTCGACAGGTTATTCAGGTACACCTTATCGAGCTGCGAAAGTTCCAGATCGATAAATCTACGTCTCTCTGCAGGTCCGTTCTTGATGATATTGAGGTCTTCCGGCGAGAAGAATACAAGATTTACGATCCCGAAAAGTTCACTTGCTTTCCGGATCGGCATCTTGTTTATCGCAATCCCTTTCGGGCTGTTCTTCTTCAGGTGCATGTCGATCTGATAACTGATACCATTCTTCTCCACCACAGTCTCAATGTGGGATTCATCCTCACCGAACCGTATCATGTCCCTGTCTTTCGACCCGCGGTGGGATTTGGTCGTTCCGGACAGATACACCGCCTCCAGAATATTCGTCTTCCCCTGCGCATTGTTCCCGTAAAAAATATTCGTAGAACCGTCAAACTCCACATTCAGAAGATCATAATTTCTAAAATTCTTTAATTTCAGGGAATTAACCTTCAATTCTGATCTCTTCTCCGTCAAATAATACGATATCGCCGCCATATAACTTACGTCCGCGGCGTGTATCTGTCTCGCCATTTACCATGACCAGACCTTCCTGTATCACTTCTTTTGCTTCTACTCCGGATTCCACCATTCCCGCAGCTTTTAAAGCCTGTCCAAGCTTGATATATTCACCTCGTAATATAATTGTCTCCATACGTCTTGTATCCTCTCTCGAATATGCATTTCTTTGTATTTTTATGCATATTTTTCTTCTTTTAGCCGTTGTTTTATTATACTCATTGCTATATACTTTTGCAAGCATTCCTGCATTTCATCTTGTTTTTTATTTCGTACCCGAAAAGGCTCTCTTCAGGTCTTCCCGGACAGTCCTATGCTGCGGAGTTAAAGTTGACCGGAAGGATCAGGTAGACATAACTTTCCGCATCATCCTTGATAAAGCAAGGTGCTTTTGCATTCATCAGATAGATCGTCACTTCCTCATCATCGATAACACGGAGTGCATCGATCAGGAATTTCGGATTGAATCCGATCAGCAGATCTTTTCCTTCTTTCGTGATCATGATCTCTTCATTCATGGATCCGATCTGGGATTTGATTTTTAATTCCATCAGTTCATCGCCGATGTTGATGATGATCGGTTTTTTATCACCTTCTTTTACCAGAAGTGTTGCACGGTCGATACAGCTGAGCAGTTCTTTTTTGTTAATTCTTACTTTTGTCTCGTAATCACTGGATAACATCTGATCGATTCTGAAGTATTCACCTTCGATCAGGCGGGATACCACGATGGTATTATCAAATTCGAACACGATATGGTTCTTTGTATATGAAATCGATACCACATTCTCAGCTTCTCCCGAAAGGATCTTACTGATCTCAATCAGGGTTTTTCCCGGTACAACCAGTTTTCTGTCCGCAACACTTTTCTTCAGCGGAACCTTACGGATGGAAATTCTGTGTCCGTCAAGCGAAACAACTTTCAGAATATTGTCACTGATATCAAACAATTCACCGGTCATAAGCTTGTTGCTCTCGCTGTCAGAGATTGAGAAAATAGTCTGACGAATGACTTCTTTCAATGTGAATTGAGAGATTTCGATAGAATCTTCTTTTTCGATAATCGGTAAGTAGGCAAATTCATCACCAGGTTTGCCGGCAATATCAAACTTTGCTTTTTCACAGGTGATCACGGTCTGAAGATTATCTAACGTTTCGATCGTTACTTCATTATCCGGAAGTTTTCGAACGATTTCTGAAAAAATCTTCGCATCGATTGCGATCATACCACGATCAATAATGTCTCCGGAGATCTCTGTCATGATACCAAGTTCCATATCATTAGCTGTTAATTTGATAATATCTGTTGTTGCATCAATTAAGATACATTCAAGGATTGGCATTGTTGTTTTAGAAGGAACTGCTTTGGAAACAATACTGACACCTTTGACCAGATTCGATTTACTGCAGGTAATTTTCATGTGTGTATAACTCCTTTCGCACGTGTGTAATGGAT
>ENA-OQKV01000613-OQKV01000613.1-human-gut-metagenome-genome-assembly--contig:-NODE-613-length-12529-cov-4.505322_pt1 | contig 12529 bp, 14 predicted proteins | sample MGYA00242655_ERZ504811 | MGnify/ENA primary metagenome ERZ504811 (study PRJEB26092, sample SAMD00036406) | human gut metagenome | host: Homo sapiens | study: EMG produced TPA metagenomics assembly of...
GGTGGTGGCATTAGATTTACCGTTGAAGCGACCATAAGCAACCGCTGTAGAAATAGATACCTTTGGCTTTACTAGTAATAGCCAATGTGCTTCTGGCGATTGGCTATAGGTTAACACTTCGCCACGACCAGTTCCGCGAGCTGTACCACCTTGTAGTAGGAACGGCACATCAGATCCTAGTGAGGCACCAATGTTTAAAAGTTCCTCTTGTGTGAGCCGTAAGTCCCAAAAGCGGTTGAGACCTAATAACATGGCTGCTGCGTCTGCACTACCGCCACCAAGACCCGCTTGAATAGGAACGCGTTTTAATAGGTGGATGGCGGCACCGGCTTTACAACCCGTATAGGCCTGTATGGCGCGTAACGCTTTGAGCGCGAGATTATCTTCTCCATAGCTTACGAGTTTTTGCATGTAGTCAGGCAATTCGGGAGCGCCACCAGAAAATACTACGGAATGATGCTTAGCGAAATAAATAGAATCACTAAGGCGAATCGATTGAAATATAGAATCGATGTCGTGGTATCCATCGTCACGCTTGCCTGTAATAGCAAGCCCAATATTAATTTTGCTGCAACCGAGTTGCTCAAAACTTTTACTCATAATAGCCTCGTTTGTAATGTACAAAATATATGCAGTTTATATGTTTATTTTATACTGTTATAAAGTGATTGAAAATAACCATTAAGTGGTTTATGATGATTTTGTATATACCTGTTGTTTGATTATTAAAAGCATTGTAAACAGCGTATGTTTTAATTAGTTCATTATAGAATATTTATAGTGAAATGGCAATTTGGAGGGAGCTATGTTCGCCAAGTATAAAGATGTTGTCTATCAATGTGTCATAGTTGCTATTGGTTGTGCAATTTTTGGTGCTGGTTTAGATGCCTTTGTACTACCTCACAAACTGGTTAGTACTGGTATTAGTGGGGTAGGGTTGATTTTGTATTATCTAACGGGATTATCCGTTGGTTCTTGGAACGTTATTTTGAACGTCCCTATATTTTGGGCTGCTTGGAAGTGGCTTGGTAAACGTGTAGTGCTTAATACCTTGTATGGTACGCTCATGTTATCGTGGATGATTGATCTGTTTAGTTTCTTGCAATATGACATGATTATTAAGGATCCACTACTCAGTTCTATGATGGCAGGTATCACAACTGGACTAGGACTTGGTATCGTCTACCGTGTAGGTGGTAATACAGGAGGCCTTGATCCAATTGCACTTATCGTTCGCAAATATTATGGTCTTCAAATGGGGTCCATTAATAGCGCTATCAACTGTGCCATCCTCTTAGTTGCTGTCGGCGTTGTTGGACTTGAAGCGGTAGCTGTAACTCTTATCAGTGTGTATGTGTATACTATTATTACAAATAAGGTGGTAATCGGCTTTAATCAACGTAAAGTTGCTTTTATCATTACCTATCGCACCGATGAAGTATGTGAGTGTATTATCAATAAGGTTGGTCGTGGTGCCACTATTATTAATGGTATTGGTGCCTATACACGGACGCCTAAGCAAATTGTGATGGTTGCCGTTAACTTGCTGCAGGTAAATAAATTGAAAGAGGTTATTCAAGAAGCGGACCCAAATGTGTTTATCTTGATTACTGATGCCCAAGAGGTTATCGGTCAAGGTTTTACTCAACCTATTGTTCCTGCGGAAATATCTAAACAGCTGAAATCACAAGATATAACTACCGAAGCGAACAATAATGTTGTAATAGATGAAAATAGTTGTAACAGATAAAAATAAAGAATTATGATAAAATCTCTGGCTGTTGTCATCTTATATTAATTATGCGTAAATATAATATTTTATGAATGATACATACATTTTGAAAATAATTTAATGTAATTGATCGAATATCAAGGTTGTAAAATGAGAGGGCTTGCCCTCAAGATAAGATTAGAGGTTTCTATGACTCATAAATTAGCAGGTACTCCTGTACAAGAACAAGATATTATCGATGTGCAAACCCTTGTGGATGCATATTTTGATAATGCTCCGGATATTACAGATCCGACACAACTCGTATCCTTTGGTACATCTGGCCATCGCGGTACATCTTTAAATGGTACTTTTACAGATTTACATGTGGCGGCTATTACACAAGCTATTTGTGATGGCCGTGGTCAATTCGGTGCCACAGGTCCGCTTTTTTGTCGGTCAAGACACACATGCTTTATCTCAGCCAGCCCTTGTAACGGTTCTAGAGGTTCTTGCTGGCAATGGTGTAACGGCAATGGTTGATTCCGATATGGATTTCGTTCCGACGCCATCTATATCTCGGGCCATTATTCGTTATAATGAAAGCCACGATGATAAGGCAGATGGTATCGTGATTACGCCATCTCATAATCCTCCAGATAACGGTGGCATCAAGTATAACGCTACTAATGGCGGTCCGGCGGATACTCTCGTTACAAAATGGATTGAAACTCGAGCTAATGAGTATGTTCGTGCATATTGTGAACTAGAAGGGTTCAAACGTATTAGCATCGACAATATTGAACCTGACCAACAAGTTCCGTATGACTATAAAGGCCTGTACGTAGAAGAACTGTCTTCTATTATTAATATGGAGGCAATACAAAGTGCAAAACCTAAGGTCCTCGTTAATGCCCTCGGCGGTAGTGGACTAGGTTATTGGCGAGCTATTAAAGAGCGCTATAATCTCAACATGGATATTATCAATGATGAATATGATCCAACTTTTAGCTTTATGACCTATGACCATGATGGTAAGGTCCGCATGGATTGTTCCTCCGAATACGCTATGGCCGATGTTATCAAGCAAATTGGTAATTACGATTTGGCTGTTGGTAACGATCCCGATTATGATCGTTATGGTATTGTTAGTGCAGAAGGGCTTGCTTCACCAAATGCATTCCTCGTAGCCGCTGCCGATTATCTATTCACAACCCGTGGTTGGAAGGATAAAGGGGTAGGCAAAACGGTTGTTTGTACAACCATGATTGATAAGTGGGCATCCGTTAAAGAAATTCCTGTGTATGAAGTTCCGGTAGGCTTTAAATACTTTAGTTCTCTATTATTCGATGGGGAAATTGGCATTGGAGGCGAAGAATCTGCTGGTGCATCGTTCCTTAAAAAAGATGGTACCGTATGGACCACAGATAAAGATGGTATGATTATGGCTCTCTTAGCAATGGAGATGTATGCTGTAATGGGCGCAACTGTTGAGAGACTATATAACAATATTGTGGAAGGCTGTGGGGATCCACGATTTGGTCGTATTGATGCGCCTTGTACAAAGGTGGCCAAGGCTAAGTTGAAACAATTAAATGCAAGCTCCATTACGGCTACCGAAGTAGATGGTGATGCGATTACTAATGTTCGCACTACTTCTCTGTATAAAGATATGCCTATTGATGGCGTTCGTGTGGAAACGGAAACAGGCTGGTTTGTAGCACGTCCATCTGGTACTGAAGATTTATATAAAATTTATGGTGAAAGCTATAAAGGTGACAAAGGTCTTATTGCATTGTTAACTGCTGGTGAAGAGATTGTAACAAGTGCTTTGTCTGACGAAGTATAACATATTGTTTTCACTAGAAAACTCATAAAGATTTCACTCATGAAAAATAATAAATGTGTTATAATATATTAATATAGTTTATTGAATGCCCTATACTGGCTATATAGTTTGTAGTGCTTAGAGAAGGTGATGTTATGAAATTAGTTGTTACCGTTGTCGGCGTAGACCGCGTTGGTATCATTGCTGGGGTTAGTACCGTACTCGCTAACTACGGTGTAAATATTATGTCGATAAATCAGACCATCCTTGATGGTGTTTTCAATATGATTATGATGTGTGAAACCAAGTCTGAAGATATGAAAAATCTTACAGCTATCCAAGAGGCTTTGACGACTCAAGGTAAAGAACTAGGTGTTGAAATCCGTGCACAACATGCTGATATTTTCTTGAGCATGCACCGTGTAGGATAGGAGGCACTATGTTATCTATCGACAATATTTTAGAAACGAATCAGATGATTCACGATAATAAGCTTGATGTGCGCACTATTACGATGGGGATTAGCTTGCTAGAATGTGCATCTAGTTCTGGTAAAGAGCTGTGTGACCGTATTTATGACCGTATTACAAAAGAGGCAGAACATCTTGTATCTACAGGGGAAGATATTGAGCGAGAATTCGGCATTCCTATTATCAATAAGCGTATTTCTGTAACACCCATTTCTCTAGTTGCAGGGGGGAGTGATTTAACAGCTTATGTTCCTGTGGCGGAAGCTATGGATCGTGCTGCAAAAACTGTAGGTGTTAATTTTATTGGTGGCTTTTCTGCGCTTGTAACAAAGGGCGCCACTCGAGCTGACCGCATTTTGATTGACTCTATTCCTGAAGCGCTGGCAACTACGGATATCGTTTGTAGCTCTGTTGCTGTGGGCTCTACTAAAACTGGTATCAACATGGACGCAGTGCGAGACATGGGAATCATCGTTAAGAAAACTGCAGAGCTTACAAAGGATAATGATGCTCTTGGCTGCGCTAAGCTCGTAATTTTCTGTAATCCTGTAGAGGATAACCCGTTTATGGCGGGTGCTTTCTTCGGGGTAACAGAAGGGGATAGTGCTATTTCTGTAGGTGTATCTGGCCCGGGCGTTGTAAAACATGCGCTTGAATCCGTTCGAGGTCAATCCTTTGACGTTGTAGCAGAAACGATTAAACGTACTGCTTTCAAAATCACGCGCGTAGGTCAATTGGTAGCCCAAGAGGCATCCCGTCGTCTCGGTAAACCATTTGGTATTATTGATTTATCTTTGGCACCAACGCCAGCTGTAGGTGACTCTGTAGCTCATGTTCTTGAAGAAATGGGCTTGTCCTCTTGTGGTTGTCATGGTACCACAGCGGCACTAGCATTACTTAATGATGCGGTGAAAAAAGGTGGTCTTATGGCTTCCTCTCACGTAGGTGGTCTTAGTGGTGCATTCATTCCTGTCTCGGAAGATGCAGGCATGATTGATGCTGTATCCTGTGGCAGTTTGACGCTTGATAAATTAGAGGCCATGACATGTGTTTGTTCTGTAGGGCTTGATATGATTGCTATTCCTGGAGACACTACTGCTGACACCATTTCTGCTATCATTGCAGATGAATCAGCAATTGGTATGATTAATAATAAGACAACTGCGGTTCGTGTAATTCCTGTACCTGGTAAGACTGTTGGAGAGGTTGTTGAATTTGGTGGATTATTAGGTTATGCTCCTATTATCGAAGTGAGTCCATATAGTGCAGCCGAGTTCATCGCCCGTGGTGGCAGAATTCCTGCTCCTATTCGTAGCTTAACGAACTAATCCGTTTTTACAACCTACTTGTTGGAGGTGTCTTATGAGTGAATATGTGCTCGATTATGTGTGGGCCTTTGCACTAGCGCTCATCATAACCTTTGCACTTACCCCATTGGTAAAACGCTTTGCCGTTGCTGTTGGGGCAATAGATAAGCCTGATGCTCGAAAGGTGCATCATGGTGCGATTCCACGACTTGGTGGATTAGCAATCTTTCTCGGTTATGTGGGATCGGTTCTTTTTAACGATTCCATTCCGCATGATCATAAATTGTTTGGGTTTGTCCTTGGTACAGTCATTTTGGTGCTAGTTGGTATTTGGGACGACATTAAACAAATTGAGCCAAAAACTAAGTTAATGGGCCAAATTATAGCCGCCGCTATCCTAGTGGCTTATGATATTCGAGTAGATTTCATCAACCTTCCTTGGGGTGGTGTAGTATATCTCAAGTATTGGGCTATCCCATTGACTATTTTCTGGATAGTTGGTTTTACAAATATTGTAAACCTTATCGATGGCCTTGATGGCTTGGCTGCAGGTATTTCTTTTATCGCATGTATCGCTGTTTGTGCAATGACATTGCAACTAGGTCAAACTGATCTTGCTTGTATCTCTCTTGCCTTAGCAGGTGCGACTGTAGGTTTCTTGCGGTATAATTTCAATCCTGCAAAAATATTCATGGGTGATACGGGATCCATGTTATTAGGCTATACATTAGCGGCTATTTCCGTTATGGGCGCTGTGAAGACAGCTGCTATGATTGCTCTAGTGGTACCTGCCATTGTGTTAGGCTTGCCTATTTTGGACACCTTATTTGCCATTGTGCGCCGTAAAATCAGTGGACGTCCCATCTTTAAACCCGATAAAGGTCATGTTCACCATCGTTTATTGGCACAAGGATTAACACAAAAGCAAGCTGTATTGTTGATGTATGCAGTAACAGCTCTTTTCGGCGGTGTATCTGTTATCGTTGCAGAGGTTAATGCTTGGGTCGGCGCGACCTTGGTATTAGTAATTTTCTTGTGTAGTATTTATATTGCACGACGTCTTGGCGTTATCATGCATAGTGATGCGGCAGGGCATCCGTTACCACGTCCTACAATTGAACGTAGCGACTCGGATGATACCATATCCTTTGATCGCGATGAATTGGCTAAAGCCTTGGAGAATACTGATGATTCTCATAAGGAATAACCATCTGTGGGGCGCTTGGCGCCCCATTTTTTCTATCCTACTACGTTGGAGGCAACTATGTTAAAAGTTATGACAATCTTTGGTACAAGACCTGAGGCTATCAAGATGGCTCCTCTTGTAAAAGCATTACAAGCAGCACCAGATATGGAACCTATCGTCACCGTTACGGCACAGCATCGAGATATGCTTGATCAAGTACTAAACTTGTTTAATATTACCCCAGACTATGATTTAAATATTATGAGCCAAGGTCAAACACTATATGATGTAACTAATCGTGCTTTGATGGGCCTTAAAGATGTATTAGAAGAAGCAAAACCTGATGTGGTACTCGTTCATGGTGATACTACAACTACCTTTGCTGGTGCCTTGGCTTCTTTCTACCAAGAAATTCCTGTAGGTCACGTGGAAGCAGGATTACGGACAGGTGATATTTACTCTCCGTTCCCTGAAGAGATGAATCGCAAATTGACGGGGTCTATTGCGACGTATCACTTTGCGCCTACTTCTAGTTCTGAAAGCAATTTAAAAAAGGAAATATTAATACAGAACATCTTTATGTAACAGGGAATACTGTTATCGATGCTCTTGATACGACGGTACAAGACAACTATGTATTCGATGATGCAGCTATTAATGCTCTTGATCCTAAAAAACGTACGGTTCTTGTTACCACACATCGCCGAGAAAACTTAGGTGAACCTATGCGCCATGTATATCAAGCCATTCGCGATTTAATCAATGAATTTGAAGATATTCAAGTTGTTTTCCCTGTACATAAAAATCCTAAAGTTCGCCAAGTTGTACAAGAGGAGCTTGGCTCTGTGGATCGTGTTACATTAATCGATCCTCTTGACTATGAACCATTTGCAAACTTGATGGCTAAATCTTACTTGATTTTGACTGATTCAGGTGGGATTCAAGAGGAAGCCCCAGCTCTTGGTAAGCCAGTTCTCGTATTGCGTGATACGACAGAACGTCCTGAAGCAGTAGAAGCAGGTACCGTTCGCCTTGTAGGTACTGATAAAGATGCGGTACATAAAGCCGCTTATGAATTATTGAGCAATGCTGAAGCGTATAAGTTGATGTCTAACTCTGTTAACCCATATGGTGATGGTAAAGCATCTGAACGCATCATCCAAGCGTTGCGCCATGAGTTCTTAGGCAATCCTAATCGTCCTGAACGATTTGGTAAATAATATGGATAAGGATCTTGTGAAAGCCCTCGCCATGGCAACATCAGCGGGGGTCACACTGGTCTCCTGTATAGGAGGTTTTATTTGGCTAGGTTATAAATTGGATACTTGGCTTCAAACGGAACCACTCTGCATGGTCATATTTGGCCTAATAGGAGCTATAACAGGGTTTTATATGTTATATAAACAAGTTAAGTAGTGAGGTATGTATGAATCAATATATAAAATTCATAGTGCGAGTGCTGCTGACTTGTTTTTTTATTGCTTTTTTGGGCAGTATAATACAAGTTTTATGTGGCTTAGAACAGTATCTATGGGGATGGCTTTGGGGCATCTTTATAATGGTTCTCTACTTACTTAGCCTAGCTTTGCATGGACAATCTATTGTGTCAGGAGATCCTTATAAAGCCGTACGTAAATCTCGTAGACAGATGATTTGGCGCCTTATGTTAGTAGGCTCTCTAGTGGTCTTAGGTCTGAAAATTCCCGGTGTAGAGGCTGTTAGCATGTTTATAGGTATCGCGCTTATTCAGCCTGCATTATATGCTGTGTACTGGTGGCTCAGTTGCCAGTTTTAGTTCTAAAATGACCTAAAATAGGAACAACAAAGGTATTCCAATTATGCATTGTATACATTATATTTATGATTAATTGGAATTGCTTACCCTTCAAGTGTTGATTATATATCTATAACGATGTATGATGATACATATATGTTATATTTATATTAATTGTAAATATATTAGGTTTTATTATATCTATGAAAGGGGTTGAGAACGTGGTATTACATGCGGGACACCATGAGGTCGTGCAGTGGTTGGGGTTGACATTTAATATAGATACCTTGATTGCTACATGGGTTACTATGGCTATTGTAATATTAATAACAATACTAGCCACCCGAGGACGTAAATTGGTGCCTGTAGGCTTGCAAAATATAGTGGAATCTATATTAGAAGGCTTAGAGGGGCAATTAGCTCCGAACTTGGGTCGTCATTGGCCGATGGTGAGTTCCTTGTTATTTACGTTTTTCTTATTTATTTTTGTAGGAAATGAATTAGGCTTAATGCCTACACTTAAGGCGTTAACATCACCAACATCTGATATCAATACTACAGTTGCATTGGCTTTATGTAGTACATTAGTAGTATGGGTTATGGGTATTAAAGTTAAAGGCTTATCTTACTTTAAGCATTTTGTACGACCTTATAAGGCTTTGCTAGTACTTAATATCTTTGAAGAGATCGCTAGACCTGTTACGCTTGCTTTCCGTCTATTCGGCAATATCGTAGCTGGTGAAATTTTGTTAGAAGTATTATACAAGTTGCCTTGGTTTGTACCTGTACCATGGGTGTGGATTGCTTTTAGTTTGTTTATCGGCATTATTCAAGCCTTTATTTTTACCGTTCTTACAGCATCCTATTTAGGGATGGCTCTTAGTGAGGAACATTAATTATTATATATGGAGGATATATTATGGAAGCTCAAGGTTTATTCGCATTAGCAGCAGCGATCGCAGTAGGTTGTGGTGCCATTGGTGCAGGTATCGGTGACGGTCTTGTATCTAGTAAAGTAATCGAAGGTATTACACGCCAACCTGAATTGCGTGGTCAATTGATGTCTACTATGTTCGTTGCGATTGGTTTAATCGAAGCGATGCCTATCATCGGTGTAGTAGTTGCGTTTATTTTGTTATTCAGATAATAACGAGGAGGAATAACCTTGGTTGACTTAAGCCTTGGAACGATTCTTGCTCAAATGTTGAACTTTTTTATATTAGTTTGGCTATTGGCGCGTTTTGCATATAAACCATTATTGGCTATGATGACAGAACGTAAAGAACGAATTGCTAAAGATTTAGAAGCTGCTGAACAAGCCCGTGCAGAGACAGAAAAGTTTAAAGCTGATTATGCAGCTCAAAATTTCTAATGCTCGTGTAGAAGCACAACAAAATTGTTGAAAAAGCAATTCAAGAAGCAGAAAATACTACACGAGAACAATTGGCAACAGCTCGCGAGCAAATTGAACAAGAAAAAAATCGTGCTCGTCAAGATATTGCCATCGAACGCGATCGTGCTATGAACAGCTTGCGTAACGAAGTGGTATCTTTATCTGTAGCTATGGCTGGTAAAGTTGTTGCTAAAGATATGAACAGCGAAACTAATACAAAATTGATCGAAGACGCTATTCGTCAACTTGATAGTAAAACGATAGGGTTGTGATACGATGAGCATAGAAATTGTAGCAGATAAATATGGTTCGGCTATGTTTGAATTAGCTCAAGAACAAAATATTTTGGAACTCATGGAGGAGCAATTAGGTTATGTAGCGTCCGTTATGGCGGAACAGCCTGAACTTCGTTTATTCCTTGAAAATCCAATCGTTACAGAAGATGCAAAGATTAAGTTAGTTGGTTCCATCTTTGAATCTAGTATCGACAAAGTTGCTTTACACTTTATCTATGTGATGATTAAACGCGGGCGCCATCGTTATATTGCACAGGCCATTGCAGCGTTTATTCAAAAATCACGAGAGGCTCGTGGTATTTTGGAAGCTACTGTAACTGTAGCAGAACCAATCACAGCTGATGTAGAAGCATCTGTACAAGCTAAATTACGAGAAGTAACAGGGAAAGATGTTATTTTATCTGTGCGTCAAGATCTATCTATTATGGGTGGTATTATTATCCAAGTAGGGGATAAACGCATTGATGGCTCTGTATCTCGTCGTTTAGAGGAATTAGAAAAATCTTTATTAAGAACGAACTCTATTAGATAGGGGTGAATGGGTATATATGAAAATGAAGCCTGAAGAAATCACTGCTATAATCAAACAGCAGATTCAGGACTATGATGTTGACCTCAATGTCGATGATGTGGGTACTGTTCTCGACGTAGGGGATGGCATCGCCCATATTTATGGTCTTGAAAGAGCCATGGCCGGTGAGTTGCTAGAATTACCACACGGCGTATATGGCTTGGTTTTGAACTTAGAATTAGATAATGTGGGTGCCGTACTATTAGGTGATGACTTCTTGATTAAAGAAGGGGACCAAGTGCGCCGTACTGGCAAAATTATGGACGTTCCTGCCGGAGATGCCTTGATTGGTCGCGTAGTAAACCCTCTTGGTCAACCTCTTGATGGCAAGGGTGCTATTCAAGCTACAGAACGTCGTCCTATCGAACATCCAGCACCTGGTATTGCGGATCGTCAATCCGTAAATGAACCATTGCAAACAGGTCTTAAAGCGATTGATGCGATGGTACCAATCGGCCGTGGTCAACGTGAGCTTATCATCGGTGACCGTGGTACAGGTAAAACTGCGATTGCCTTAGATACTATTCTGAACCAAAAAGGCAAAGATGTTATTTGTATTTATGTAGCTATTGGTCAAAAAGAATCTACAGTTGCTCGCGTAGTACAAAAACTTGAAGAAGCAGGCGCTATGGAATATACAATCGTAGTTTCTGCGAGTGCTTCCACAGGTGCACCTCTTCAATACATTGCCCCATATGCTGGTGTTGCCATGGGTGAATACTTTATGTACCAAGGTAAACACGTATTATGCGTATATGATGACTTAACAAAACAAGCGGCTGCATATCGTGCTATGTCCCTATTATTGCGCCGTCCACCAGGGCGTGAAGCATATCCAGGCGACGTATTCTACTTACATAGTCGTCTATTAGAGCGGGCTGCGAAACTTTCATCTGAACTTGGTGGAGGTTCTATTACAGCGTTGCCAATCATTGAAACACAAGCAGGTGACGTATCTGCATACATTCCAACAAACGTAATTTCCATTACTGATGGTCAAATTTTCTTGGGAACAGATATGTTCTATTCTGGTATTCGTCCAGCTGTTGACGTAGGTCTGTCCGTATCCCGTGTAGGTGGTAGCGCACAAACTAAAGCGATGAAGCAAGTGGCGGGCCAATTGCGTTTGGACCTTGCTCAATATCGTGAGTTGGCTGCTTTCGCTCAGTTTGGTTCTGACCTTGATGCGGCTACACGCGCTCAACTTGATCGTGGTGAACGCTTAACTGAAATGTTAAAACAAGGTCAATATGAGCCTATGAGTGTAGCGGAAATGGTTATCAACCTTTACGCTGGTACTAAAGGGTACTTAGCAGATATTCAAGTGGCAGATGTATTGTCCTTTGAAGCTGAACTTTTACGTTATGTAAAAGCAAATTATCCTGAAATCATCACTAACATTGAAACGTCTAAGAAAATTGACGAAGAAACTGAAAATCTATTGAAGCAAGCAATCCCAGAATGTGTTGAAGCATTTGGCTCTACACATACATTAGTGTCTCGTAAGGAGGCGTAATGTATGGCTAGTGCACAAGATTTGCGAAAACGCATAAAAAGTGTTACCAATACGCAACAAATTACAAAAGCGATGAAGATGGTAGCTTCTGCTCGTCTTCGTAGGGCACAAACAAAAGCGGAAGCTACTCGTCCTTACGCAGAAAAGATAGGGCAAATCTTGCGTCATATGTCTAATAGTGATTTAGAAGGCTTTGAAAGTCCTCTCTTAGATGTGCGACCTGTAGAGCGCACTTGCTATATTGTAGTAGGTGCAGATAAAGGTCTTGCAGGGGCATTTTCGTCTAATGTGTTGAAATTTGCTATGGAACAATTACATGGTAAATCTCCTGATACATACCGTGTTATCACGGCAGGCAGAAAGCCTAGAGATAGCATGAAATCTAGAGGTATTCGCATCGATAAGTCTTATGCGGGCTTTTCTGATAAACCGTCCTATGAACATGCGCGTGCCATCATGCATGAAGCACTTTCACTA
>ENA-OQKV01000615-OQKV01000615.1-human-gut-metagenome-genome-assembly--contig:-NODE-615-length-12503-cov-2.953378_pt1 | contig 12503 bp, 16 predicted proteins | sample MGYA00242655_ERZ504811 | MGnify/ENA primary metagenome ERZ504811 (study PRJEB26092, sample SAMD00036406) | human gut metagenome | host: Homo sapiens | study: EMG produced TPA metagenomics assembly of...
GTCCTTTGGTCCGGATCTTTTCATATTCTTTTTCTACTGCCTGAAGGCTTCCGATACCGGAACCTACAATCACACCGACACGGAACGGATCTTCTTTTGACATATCAAGTCCGGAATCCTCGAATGCTTCTTTCGCCGCCGCTACCGCATACTGGGAAAATGGCTCCATTCTTCTTGCTGCCTTAAAATCCATTCTGTCTTTTGCCTGAAAATCTTTTACCTCGGCCGCAATTTTCACCTTATATTCCGTAGTGTCGAATTTTGTGATCTCTCCGATTCCTACTTTACCTTCTTTTATACCGTCCCAGAACTCCTCTACGGTATTTCCGATCGGAGTCACTGCTCCAAGTCCTGTCACTACAACCCTTCTCTTCATATATCTTAATCTCCTTTACATCACCATACCGCCGTCTACATGCAATACCTGTCCGGTAATATATCCCGCATCCTCTGACGCAAGAAATGCAACCGCATTCGCCACATCTTCTGCTTTTCCGAATTTTCCAAGCGGAATCTGAGCGGCAGACGCTTCTTTTATCTTTTCCGGAAGTACTTCTGTCATGTCGGTCTCGATAAATCCCGGTGCAACTGCATTGACCGTGATTCCTCTGGATGCCACTTCTCTGGCTGCTGTTTTGGTCAGTCCGATCACACCTGCTTTGGACGCCGCATAATTTGCCTGTCCTGCATTACCGCTGACACCTACAACAGATGCCATATTTATGATGCGTCCGCTTCTCTGGCGGATCATCTGGCGGAGTGCAGCTCTTATTGTATGAAATGTTCCCTTCAAGTTTGTGTCCAATACCTTATCAAAATCTTCTTCTGACATCTTCATAAGGAGTCCATCCTTTGTGATTCCTGCATTATTAACCAGAATATCAATTCTTCCCTGCTCCTTGATCACCGTCTCGATAAATTCTTTACAGGCATCAAAATCGGCCACATTACATTGTATGATCACCGCTTTACCGCCTGCAGACTCAACTTCATTCTTTACTTCTTCTGCTCTTTCTCTGGAACCGTTATAGTTGATCACAACTGTTGCTCCTTTTGATGCAAGCTTTACAGCGATTGCTTTTCCGATTCCTCTGGATGCTCCGGTTACAACCGCAATTTTTCCTTCCATTGTCTGATCCATCTTTACGATTCCTCCATCCTGTTTCCACCATCTGCGAGTTCCTCACAGACTTTATCCACATCCTCCCACTGGGAAATGTGGAATACTTTCACATTTCGATTGATTTTTCTTAAGAATCCTTCCAGTGTCCTGCCCGGTCCGATTTCGACGAATGTATCCACACCATCTGCGATCATGCGCTCCATGCTCTGCATCCAGCGCACCGGTGAACTGATCTGTGTCGTAAGAAGCCCCGGAGTTTCTCTGATATCCGTTACTTCTTCTGCCGATACGTTTGTCACATATGGAATCTTCAATTCATGAAATCTGGTATTCTCCAGCTCTTCTGCCAGCTTCTCTCCCGCCGGAACCAGCATCTTCGAATGGAACGGCCCGCTGACATTTAACATAATTGTCCGTCTTGCACCTGCTTCTTTTAATTTTCCGGCTGCTTCTTCCACAGCCTTCGTCTTGCCGGTGATAACAATCTGTCCCGGACAATTATAATTTGCAACTGATACATCTGCGATCGGTTCGATCACTTCTTCGATTTTCTCTGCATCCATGGAGATGACCGCACACATAGCACCTTCTCCTGCCGGCACCGTATTCTGCATCAGAATTCCTCTTTTTCTCACCAGACGGATCGCATCCATATCATTCATCCCGCCGGCAATTGCGATCGCCGGATATTCACCGAGACTTAATCCTGCCGTAACATCTGCTTTCAACCCTTTATTCTCTGCAACTCTTGTCATCGCAAGACAAGTGGTAACCATCGCTGCCTGCGTATATTCCGTCAGATCCAGTTTGTCATTTTCTTCAAAGCAGAGTGCTTTCATATCCAGACCAAGCTCCTCACCTGCCTGATCGAATATGTATCTTGCGATCTCACTGTTCTCATAAAAGTCGGCTCCCATGCCGGCTTTCTGAGCTCCCTGTCCGGGATAAATAAATGCAGTCTTACTCATAGAATCCTTTTCCTCCGATCAATGCATCTGTCTCATTCACCAGTTTCTGAACCAGCTCTTTACATGACATTCTTTCTTTTACCATACTTGCAATCTGTCCTGCCATTACACTTTCCGTTCTTCACATCGCCTTCTACAACTGCTTTTCTAAGTCCGCAAGTGTAAGCTTTTCTAATCTTCAAATCCGGCTCCGGCGTTCTCCCAGTTTCCCAGATATTTTTCTCGTCATATCATTGCGAAGGGCTCTGACCGGATGTCCTGTGGTTCTTCCTGTTACTTTGGAATCATATCCTTCGCTTTGATGATTCTTTCTTTGTAATTCTCATGTACCTGGGATTCATCTGTAACGCAAAATGTGTTCCCATCTGAACACCTTTTGCTCCCAGCATAAATGCGGCGGCGATTCCTCTTCCGTCTGCAATTCCTCCGGCAGCAATAACCGGAATATTGACTGCATCCACGATTTGCGGAACAAGCACCATCGTTGTACTCTCACCGATATGTCCGCCGGCTTCACATCCTTCTGCTACCAGGGCATCTGCCCCGCAGCGTTCCATTCTCTTCGCCAGGGCTACAGAAGCAACAACAGGAATAACCTTTACTCCGGCTTCTTTCCACATCTTCATGTATTTCTCCGGATTACCTGCACCGGTGGTCACAACTTTTACACCTTCTTCAACGATTACCTTTGCAACCTCGTCTGCATAAGGACTCATCAGCATGATGTTGACACCGAACGGTTTGTCTGTCAGTTCTTTTGCCTTGCGTACCTGATCTCTTACCCAGTCTGCCGGAGCACTTGCTGCACCGATGAGTCCCAGTCCGCCGGCTTCGGATACACCTGCTGCCAGATGATATTCTGCTACCCAGGCCATACCGCCCTGGATGATCGGGTATTCAATTCCTAATAATCTGGTTACTTCTGTCTGCATAATCTCTATACTCCCTGTCTTTTTATAATCTCATTTTTATGTTACTGTCCTGTATTTCTTACTCTTTGTGAGCATTTACGTACTCTACAACATCACCTACTGTTACGATCTTTTCCAGATCTTCGGATGGGATCTCGATTCCGTATTCATCTTCCAGTGCCATTGTCAATTCAAAAAGATCCAGGGAATCTGCTCCGAGGTCATCTTTGAATGATGCATTTTCTGTGATCTTGCTTTCCTCTACTCCTAAGTTGTCTGCTACCATTTTTTTGATCTGTTCTAACATGTTTTTGTTCTCCTTCTCATATTTGTTTTTACTGTTTTTTACCATTCCAGAATACTTGCGCCCCAGGTAAGTCCTGCGCCAAATCCCGCGAGGATAATCTTCTGACCTTTTTGCAGCTTTCCGGCTCTGTTCAGTTCATCAAGAAGAATCGGAATGCTTGCGGAAGATGTATTTCCGTATTCTTCCAGATTCATCGGAAATTTTTCCAATGGCTCGCCCAGCCGCTTTGCGATTGCTTCTACGATCCTTTTATTCGCCTGATGTAAGATATAAAAGCTGATTTCTTCCTGAGCCACATTATTTTTTTCCAGCACTTCTTTTACTGCCTGCGGCACACTCTTTACTGCAAACATAAATACTTCTCTTCCATCCATCTGCATCAGATATTCTTTTTCATCCGGCTTCGGCAGATCTTCCGGCGATAACTCGCTTCTGTCATATCTGCTCCGGCAGCACAGTGCTTCTCCTTTGGAACCATCGGAGTGTGTCACTGGAAGATAATATCTCATATCTTCACTTTTCAGTACTGCTGCTCCGGCACCATCCCCGAACAGGATACATGTTCCGCGGTCCTTCCAGTTCGTCAGGTTCGACAAACTTTCACTGCCAATGATCAGAGCCGTCTGATACACACCCGCATTCAGATACGCCGCCGCTGTATTATAAGCAACTACGAATCCGGTACATGCCGCACTCAGATCAAAACAGGTTGCACGCTTTGCTCCGAGTTCTCTTTGCACTTCACAGGCTGTACATGGAAGTATTACATTTGAAGAAATCGTAGAAACGATGATCAGATCCACGTCGTCTGCAGTAATACCTGCATTTTCAAGTGCCTGTCGTCCGGCTTGGACGGCCATGGATACCGTCGTCTCTTCTCTGATGATATGACGTCTCACGACTCCGGTTCTCTCCCGGATCCACTCATCACTGGTATCAACCAGTTTTGCAATGTCATTGTTATCCATTACAAATGATGGTACGCAAGATCCTGTCCCACATATTCTTCCAGTCATTCTAAATACCTCTGATTTATTTTGATTCTAAATTATTTTGACTGTCAAAGTATATATCAAGAAATTTTGTTTGTCAAGTATTTTGAATATCAAAATATATTTTTTGAAAATTTTTTGAGATATTTTTATTGATGTATTTCATGATTGGAACGAAATGTCCCTTAACTCAACTGATTATTATATAGAATTTTCTCTCATGAAGACATCAGAACTTACCTGATGCCTTCATTCACATACAAAAATCTGCAATAGAACCTGCCAACTGCACGTTATCCAAGCTTTTTCGCTTTTGAAACCATACAGGATCTGATATACGTCATTCCCGTGACCAGATAGATGACAGCTACAACAAGAACTGCCAATATACCAGTATTCAAGAACATATTCGCTATTAATGTAAGCAACAGTAATAGCGGTATTACTTTGTTCAATACGATATAGGTCTTATATGCACTTTTGTATATAATTTCTTTTTCTGCCTCATCACAGCTTTCCACCCATTGTTCCGTAAATTTTCTTGAAGTTGGATCACCTTTTTTCTCCGGATGTGCCGCCTGTATCGCTTTTACATAACGTACAGAAAGATAAATATCGTAGAAATAGCACAGTATAAATATAATGCAGGCGAATAAAAAATATCTGGATTTTCCTGATTCTATATACTTCAAAGAATATCCAAAGGATAAAATTATGATGCAGGCCACCTGTGACACCAAATTAACCCCACTGGTCCACGCTCCCCATTTTTCTTCTTCGTAATCCAGTTCATAGAATCTGTCCTCATCTGCATCCTTCATTTCTTTGTATACATTCTTTAACCGGTATAAACTGTATTCACCAACAACTACCGTAACAACCGCGATTATAATCAGAGTTGGAAATATATATTGCTGAATCGTTCCGTTAATCGTTCTGATTCCTGCATCTATTCCTTTTTTCATCAGTTCATAGATGACTGCCGACACGCCTCCGGCGATTCCCCCGATTATCACTGCCGCGAGCATCTTCCACGTTGCGGTAAAATAACTACTTTTCTTTTCCTTCATCATTTATCTCCTCTTCATATATAAAAATATCTTCTACACTGACTTCACAAATCTTCGCAATCTTTAATGCAAGTGTTACTGACGGCGAATAGTCTCCTCTCTCTATCTGGCTGATCGTCTGTCTGGATACGCCTGCGAGCTTTCCCATCTCGGTCTGATTGATGCCAAGTCTTGATCTGTATTCCTTCAATCGGTTTAGTAAAGGCAAATGCTCATCTCCCTTATCAATCATATTTTGACAACTTTTCTTGTCATTTAAATTCTAACAGATGACAACTATAGTTGTCAAGTTTCTATTTAATTCACTAAGCCAGATCCCCGAACCGTAATAAAAGATTACAGTTCTCCATTTAATATTATGGCATGCGAAACCGCAGGAATAAACTTACAAGGTCCTATCCTGTGCATACGGACTCATGGTTGGTAATTCTTAAGTAAAAAAGTTGACCGTTTGCTCACAAAAATACCACTGTCTGAGACGAATGTCGAGTTTGGTATTTTTTGTTGTAGCTCGTTTTTAGGTTCAACTTTTTTGTCTTTAGTAATTTCCCTACTGTTGGAGTCAGCACAGGATAGGACCTTGTAAGTTTATTCCGATCGGTGACAGCCGCTATAATGCATTAAATAGAAAACACTCCTCCAAACTGTGAAAATCCCAATATACAAGCCGCACATACCAGCATAAATACAATGATTACTTTTACGCCTATAGATATCTTCGCATAACTTTCACAGATCGGAATCTGTTTATACTCCCACTCCGTCTGCATTTTTCTTCTCTTCCATTTCTGAACCAGTGTGATGCAGTCACATACGAAGAACGCGATAATAAATCCAAAACTGAATACCATGGCTGCTATATAATATCCTGCATCGGCACCCTCAACATCTATCTGCCGTTTGCACAATACCACAGCCGTAACGATCAATAAAAAATTAAGTAATGTATCCACAATAATCATCTTATCTACGATACTTTTCCTGCCGATTTCCTTCATACGCTCCGCTCCTTCCTGTAACAACCGCTTTTCATCCAGGTCTTCTTCTTTTTTCTGTTTCACCGCTTCCAGTTCCGTCTCTAATTCTTTCATATATTTCCTGCATTCACTACATTCTGCTAAATGCTCTTCCACCAATTTTCTGCTTATCTTCGCTGCATACCTTATCCAGATATAACGGTATCAGATCTCTGATAATCTCACATTTCATCATTGCCTGCGCCTCCCATCTTTTCTACGATCATTTTCTTGGCTCTGTAATAGGTCACTCTCGCCCAGCTTTCACTTTTTGAAAATAACTGTCCGATATCTCTGTATAATACCTCTCCCATCACCCGCAGCATGAATACTTCTTTGTACGGTTCCTGTAAGTCATGTAGAATTTTTCGGATGATCTGTCCATTTTCCTGATTGATTATGCCATTTAATAAATCCTCCCCTTGATCTGCATGATTTTCATCTAATTTATTTGCATATCTTTTCTGCTTTTTTGTCCACGCATAATATTCATGCTTCGCAATCTGACATAACCACACCGATAATTTACATTCACCTCTGAAATTTTCCAATTTTTCAAATGCAATGGCAAATGTCTGCTGGGTAAGTTCTTCTGCTATTTCCCTGTCTCCGGATAATCTCAGCAGAAAACAATATACCTCTTTTAAATATTTCTGATATACTTCCTCAAAAGATTCCATGAACTCACCTCTCTTCTCTCATTTATATCTTCTTTTACTATTAAGAGTCATTTTTTCTCAATTCGTTACAAACTTTTTTATTTTTATAGACCAAAGGTACTTCCATAAATCCCCTTGACATTTCCTTCTATATCTATTATAGTACTTATCGCAATTGTTTACAAAGTAAACTATCATAAAGGAGTAACTATGAAAGACAAAAACTGGACCGATATCGTATCAAAACAAGGCGACCTCCGGCATTTCGCAAGTATGGCGATCCGGAAATCCGGAAAATCAGAGCACGCTTCTGCTCAGGAGATTGATTTTCTGTTCCGGATCGCGCTTTCGGAAGAACCACTGACCCCAAGACAGATTACCAGCGCTATGGGCATCAGTAAGACTATCGTAAGCCGCCTGACCGACCATCTGGAATCCAAAGGGTTTATCTGTAAAGAGGCCTCTGCGTCCGACCGCCGCAGTTACTGCATCCGCATTACCTGTGCCGGAAAAGATGAGATTGACCGTATGTACTATTACTATCTGGATCCACTCTATACATTACAGAAAAATATGAAGAAAGAGAAATTCGAGACTTTATTCCAACTAATCCGTGAAGCGAACGAGATTCTTTCTTCACAAAAAAAGTAAAGGAGATTTTATTATGACATTTTACCAGGAACTACAACTAAGCTCGACCGGCTCTAAACAGCTGATTAAAAACACAACCGATAAAAAAGAAAACGCCGTCACATACTCATTTACAACTTTAAAGTATATCTTGTAATGGTATTCTGTGTCGCCGTTGTATCTTTATATAGTAAATTCATCGGAAATGACAACAGTGTTGTCGGAGTTACCGTGCTTCTGGCCGTGCTGGTTCTCAGGCAGGCCGATTTCGGGATCCGTACCACGCACGGGCTTGCCTCTATCGCAGGTATCTACGCAATCCTTATGGCAGGTCCCCGTCTTGCCAACATGGTATCACCGGTTCCGGCATTCTTTGTCAATGTGGTCTGTATCATGCTGCTGATGATCCTCGGATGCCACAATGTGATCATGTACAATCACTCTACTTTTGTCCTTGGCTATCTATTATTATTTGGATATGATGTAAGCGGACATGCCTACATTTTAAGAATGGAAGGACTCCTTGTCGGAATGATCCTCTGCATGATCATTTTCTATAAGAATCAGAAGAACCGCCCTTACCGACGTAAATTTTCTCATCTGTTCCAGGAATTCAGCATTCATTCCGCACGCAGCAGATGGTATATCAAGCTGACATTCATCGTATCATCAGCGATGCTCATCATGTCCCTGCTCGGACTTCCAAGAGCTATGTGGGCAGGTATCGCATGTATGTCCGTGTGTCTTCCGTTTACAAATGACTGTGTCGCACGTTCCGGAAAGCGTTGGATGTTCAACATCGTAGGAGGTCTGTTATTCATTGTTCTGTATACGGTTCTTCCGAAGTCTATGTATGCCTATATCGGAATCATTGGCGGAATCGGTGTCGGATATTCGGCAGGATATTCCTGGCAGACAGTGTTCAATACATTTGGAGCGCTTTCCATTGCGTCCGGTCTGTTTGGAATGCCATATGCAGTAGCACTCCGAATTGGTGCCAACCTGTTTAGGTTCTGTTTATACGGTCCTGTGCAACAAATTATTTGATAAAGCACACGCTTATTTTCATAGCACCGATTTAAAAACAACGCTCTCTTAAAAAGGGGATGTAGCTTACGCTACATCCCTAATTTTTCTACTACTTCCTGTGCTGCAGGTGTTCCGGCAACACCACCGACACCGGTTTCTCTCAATGATACGTCCATCTTGTCTCCGACTTCTTTCATCGCATCTATCACCTGGTCAACAGGTACCTTACTTGTAATCCCTGCCAGTGCCATGTCCGCTGCCGCCAGCGCATTCACTGCACCGCCTACATTACGTTTCACACACGGTACCTCTACCAGACCTCCTACCGGATCACATACAAGTCCCATCAGGTTCTTCAATGCCATCGCACAGGCATGTCCGATCTGATCCGTATCTCCGCCTTTGATATAGCAGATTGCCCCGGCTGCCATTCCCGAACCGGAACCGATCTCTGCCTGACATCCTCCCGATGCTCCCGCAAGATATGCCCGGTTGGCAATGATCTGACCAAGTCCGGCTGCCACATACATGGCTTCTATCATCTTTTCTTCCGGAACATTGTATTCTTTATAATAAGTAACAAGTACTGCCGGAAGTACACCGCAGGCTCCTGCTGTGGGTGCCGCAACAATTCGTTTCATACAGGCATTATTACACCCCATCTTCAGTGCATTAGACATCACCTTTGAGACAAAATCCCCACACAACGGTTCTTCATTCTCACGGTAATTGTCCATAAGCCCGCCTTCTGTTCCGACCAGACCACTTCTTGATACCTTGTCCGGTTCATAGGCATCCAGCGCATCCAGCATGGACTGCCACATATACTTCATCTTTTCCCAGGAATCTTCTATCTTCACATCCCTCTCCTGTGCATCCTCTAACTGGATTGCTTTCCAGAATGGAATGTTCTCTTTTTCCCCTCTCAGTTTCGCCTCTTCCATTGACTGATATGACATATCTTCTTTTCCTCCATTATCTATACCGATCCGTTCGGATCAAGAAATTTCACACGGATAATTCCCGGCTTGCTCTCCAGTTCATCGATCGCACTCTGCGGAATCACCTGATCTGTCTCTACAACCATAACAGCCGTTCCGCCACGCTTGTCACGAAATACCTGCATGGTCGCCACATTGATCTCAGCTTTACTGAGTGCAGCGGCCACCTCCATGATCCGTCCCGGCTCATCCACATTCCGGATGATCAGTGTACAGCTCTCTCCACTGAAATTTACATCAATCCCATCCAATTTACAGACACAGATGCGTCCGCCTCCGATGGAATGTGCCTGAATCTTCATCTGCGGCACACCTTCTGCTTCCATAATAATCTGAGCAGTATTCGGATGTGCACCCTTAATGTTCTTGTTCTTCATTACAAAATCCATCCCCATGTCTTTTGCAACTTCGTAACTGTCCGGTATGCGCATATCATCCGGCATCATCCCCAATAAACCGGCAATCAATGCCCTGTCCGTTCCATGTCCCTTTCCTGTTGCTGCAAACGAGCCATGCAAGATAACCTCCGCCTTCTCCGGCTGACGGCCGAATAACTGTCTTGCCACCATACCGATCCTGACTGCCCCTGCTGTATGCGAGCTGGATGGACCTACCATTACCGGTCCTAAAATGTCGAATATATTTCCCATATTCTTTTTCCCTTTCTTTTTACTATAACTATCCCTTCCCATCTTTTTCAAGTGTCGGATAGTTACGTATTTTGGTATATTCTATTTACTATTATACGTTCCCATCTCATCTTTTACAATGGTCAAAGATTGTTTTTTCCTCTCTGATATGCTAACATTTTATAACGCAGGACCGGATATCTGATATAGAAGCTTTAAGGTATCCTCCCAGCCTATGATAAGGAAGTGTATAGCATGAATAAAAAAGAAGTTTTGGAGATCCGCAGACAGTTTTCTCCTGAAAACTGCGCCATCACACGCATCTGCGGATGTTATGTGGATCACGAAAAAGAGAAAAAAATGGAAATGAAAAAAGACCTTCTTATCTTTACCCGAAGAAGAGGCTTTCAAATATTTTGACATCTTCAAACACACCCTTTCCGGAACAATCGGAAAGAACCTCATCAATATGGAATTCCCGCTCGACCAGGAATTGAATGGCGGCACACAGGAATTTCTTATGAGATTAAAGGACAGTAAACTTCAGGATGACCTTCTTCTGGAGGAATTCTATGATAAGGTCGTGGAAAGTTATGAATACGGCGAAAACTACTACATCATCCTGATCCATGCCGTATACGATGTTCCCGGTAAGACCAAAGATGGTCTGGAGATGGAGGACGCCTCCGATACCGTATATGAGCACATCCTCTGCAGCATCTGTCCGGTCAATCTTACGAAAGCCGGACTTACTTACAATGCACAGACAAATAACATTGAAGACCGTATCCGTGACTGGTTCGTAGAAGCTCCGGTCAAAGGATTTTTATTCCCTGCATTCCAGGATCGTGCAACGGACGTACATAATGTCCTTTATTACACGAAGAAACCAGAAGAATTACAGCCATATTTCGTAGAACACGTCCTTGGAAGCACTACTCCACTGACTGCCGGTGATCAGAAGACAACCTTCCAGGCAATCGTAAGTGATACCCTGGGCGAAGACAGTGACTACGAAGTGGTCCGTAACATCCATGATAATTTAAATGAGATGATCGAACAGTCCAAGGAAGAACCGGAACCGCTGGAATTATCCAAAACTGATGTCAGAAAGCTCCTGACACGCAGCGGAGTTGCCGAAGAGAAGCTTGAATCATTCGATGATGAATTCGATGAGACAGTCGGCATACACGGAACCCTGCTCGCATCCAACATCGCCAGTGCTAAGACTTTCCAGATTGAGACACCGGATGTGGTAGTTAAGGTTAATCCGGAACGAGCCGATCTGGTAGAGACGCGTGATATCGATGGACGCCGCTGTCTGGTAATTGCAATCGATGATCATCTGGAAGTAAACGGAATCGAAATCCATTAGATTTGAAGAAAAAATTAAAAAAATTTCAATTTTTCACAAAAAATGTTTGCATTTTCCGTCAGACTATGATAAGATACTTTTTGTCAAGCGGAAATGGCGGAATGGCAGACGCGCTAGATTCAGGTTCTAGTGGGAGCAATCCTGTGAGGGTTCAAGTCCCTTTTTCCGCATGAAAAAACCTTGAAGATTTATTCTTCAAGGTTTTTTATTTTTTCTGAATTATGATTTTATTTACTTCTTTTTATGCGCTCCCGCAGTTCCTCAAATATCTCCTTATGCTGCCCGACCTGCATCTTCGGGAATGCCTTCACGAGACGCTCACCAACTTTTGTACGGTTCTCTGCCATCTCTTCGTATTTCGCTTTTAATTCCTCTATACGAGCTTTCTTCTCCTCCCTGAATTCCATACCTTCCATTACATTCTCATAGATATTCTCGCCGACCTTATCAGACAGTTCCTTCAGCTCGGCTGCAATCTTCTCCATTGCTTCCAGTCTGCGATTCATCTTAAGGATACCGGAAGCTGTTACATACAGATCCGCAAGAAGTCCGACCGCCAGACACGCCATAACTACAATTCCCAGAACGAGCGGAATCATCGTCAGCACTTTGTAGATCAGCGGATGAATAATCTTCACGATCAGGACGCAGAACACTCCCCAGATCAGCGAAAACAACACACATACATATCCACCAATATTCAATGGCTGTTCCGAATAATCCCACCATTTATTATGAAAGATCTTCTCCAGCAAAAATCCGGTAATCCCTTCGATCACAGTCACAAGTATGG
>ENA-OQKV01000617-OQKV01000617.1-human-gut-metagenome-genome-assembly--contig:-NODE-617-length-12458-cov-3.822237_pt1 | contig 12458 bp, 15 predicted proteins | sample MGYA00242655_ERZ504811 | MGnify/ENA primary metagenome ERZ504811 (study PRJEB26092, sample SAMD00036406) | human gut metagenome | host: Homo sapiens | study: EMG produced TPA metagenomics assembly of...
GCCAACACGGGCACTGTTTGAACGCAGTGAGTTGTGCAGGAGTGTTGGCGGATCAGCGTTTTGCAAAAAATCCGTCAATGGAATTCGTTTTTCGTACCTCTATCTTTTTTTATGTTTTTATGAATACTCGATACATTTCCGTTATGCAAATTAAAATTTATCCACAAATCTGAACAAATTTCTTAATTCTATCTACAGAAACACTTCGATACCGATCTCCATCTTCATCGGATACCTGGAATGATACTCTCTCTCCCATTCCAGTCGCATCGACTCCCCAGCCTCTGCATGTGCTGTGTAATTGTTTGATTCCTGTTTTGTCTATGATCTTCTGGGCGTTGTTTTCGTTGACTCCACATCCTGCGATGATCTCGATCTGGTTCCCATATTTTTTCTGAAGATCTGCTAACAGATGAATTCCTTCTTCTGCGGTTGCTTCCTGTCCACTTGTCAGTAATCGATCAAATCCTAGATCGATCAGTGTTTCGATTGCCTCATATGGATCTCTTGTGCAGTCAAATGCTCTATGGAATGTTGCTTTGCGTCCTTCATTTTTTACATTTTCCAAGAATTCCTGACAACGGTTCTTATCGATTGTTCGGTCTTCATTTAAGAAACCGAAAGATACTCCATCTGTCCCATATGCTAATAGTAGCTTAAGATTCTCAAGCATCTGTTCATACTGGTAATTTGTATAGCAGAATCCCCCTGCTCTGGCTCTTACCATAGATACGATCTCAATATCGCTGTATTGTTTGATCATGATCAAGCTTCCTAAAGATGGTGTTAATCCACCTAAACTTAATGCACTGTTTAATTCTACTCTTTTGATTCCGCATTCGCTTGCCATCATGGCATCTTCGAAGCTTCCACAACATACTTCTATCATTGTTTTCCTTCCTTTACTTACAAATATTTTATGATTCCGGCATGTATTTTTTGCCTGTTTCTGTCTGGGCAAGACCTGCCTGACTGGTTTCCTTTAAAGAACATGGCAAGAGGTCTCCGACTTCTGCCATTGCATCGATCACTTCATCCAATGGAACCTTGCTTTCAATGCCTGCCATTGCCATATCTGAGGCTGTGATTGCATTGACAGATCCAATGACATTTCTCTTGATACATGGTACTTCTACCAAACCACCTAATGGATCACATACCAATCCCAATAATGATTTCAAGGCAAATGCTCCTGCATCAAAGATCTGCTTTGTGCTGCCGCCACGAATGTACGTAATAGCTGTTGCTGCCATACAGGAGGCAGAACCGATCTCTGCCTGACATCCTCCTTGTGCCCCTGCGATACAGGCACGTTCTGCGATAACTTGTCCGACTCCTGCCGCAATATACATTCCTTCTAGCATCTTTGCTTCTGGTACTTTATGAAATTGTTCATATGTGATCAATACTGCTGGAAGCACCCCACATGCTCCGGCTGTCGGTGCTGCTACGATACGTTTCATACAGGCATTTGATTCGCCCATTTTTAAAGCATTTGCCATGACGGTCCCGACAAATTCACCGGTCAGATTCTGCATTTTTCTAACCTCTTCCATCATCTTTTCACCGTCGCCGCCAGAAAGACCGCTTTGTGACTTTAAGTCTTTATCGTAACTTTCATTGGCATCTTTCATTGCAAGATACATACTGCTCATTTTCCCGATAGACTCTAGGCGGTCTACCTGTCGTTCTGTCATATCATCATGTAAAATTGTTTCCCATAATTGACATTCCTGTTCTTTTGCTCTTGTTTCTATCTCTTCTACGGATGCAAATCCCATACTCTAGTCCTCCTTCATCTTAGCAAGATATGTAACTTTCTGGATTCCTTCCAGACGTTCCAAAAAGTTCAGACCTTCTTCTGGTATTTCTTTGTCACATTCAATGACCATGACTGCACTTCCACCTCTGTGATCACGGTATAATTGCATCGTTGCGATATTAACCGATTTATGAGCAAGCATTGATGTTACTTCTGCTACATGTCCTGGCTGGTCGTCATTGTGTACGACTAATGTTGTATACTCCCCGCTAAAGTTTGCTTCCAGTCCATCAATCGTGCAGATCTTAATTCGTCCACCGCCTAAGGAACAGGCTACAATCTCAAGATTTCTTCCTGATTCTCCGACAAGTAATAATTTTACACTGTTTGGATGTGCATTTTTTAATTGAATCTTTCCAATCTCAAATTTCACTCCTGATTCTTTTGCAATGTCAAAACTGTCTGGAATCCGAATGTCATCGGCTGCCATGCCAAGTAATCCTGCCACTAATGCTTTGTCTGTACCATGTCCTTTTCCTGTTGCAAGAAATGATCCATGTAATAGTATTTTAGCTTCTTTTACCGATTCTCCGAGCAGGTGCCTTGATACCTGTCCGATCCTTACAGCACCTGCTGTATGAGAGCTCGACGGTCCGACCATCACTGGTCCTACGATATCAAATAAATTCATGTTATTTCTCCTGTCTATAAATGCCTTTCGTCTTTTGAAATGCTGTTTTGCCGTGTATCATTTTGTTTCTTGTATATAATTTACTCGTAATATATGAAAAAGGCAAGTATAGAATTTCCTATACTTGCCCTGCTTTGGAACATCTCATATTGATCTGTTAATTTTTCTTAGAAATTAAATCCTTTGATCGTTGCAAAATAATCTTCTGGTGTTTCTGCACGACGGATCATTTCTGTTGTTCCATCCTCTTTTAATAAGATTTCTGCAGATTTTAATTTACCATTATAGTTATATCCCATTGCAAATCCGTGTGCTCCTGTATCATGAATCACTAACAGATCTCCCATGTCGATCTTTGGTAATTTACGATCGATCGCAAATTTATCGTTATTTTCACAAAGAGATCCTGTAATATCATATACATGATCTGCTGGTTCGTTTTCTTTACCCATAACTGTGATGTGATGGTACGCCCCATACATTGCAGGTCTCATTAAGTTGACTGCACATGCATCAACACCAATGTATTCTTTATGTGTATGTTTTTCATGGATTGCTTTTGTTACTAAATGTCCGTTTGGTGCAAGCATGTAACGTCCAAGTTCGGTAAAGATCTTCACATCTCCCATTTCGGCTGGTACTAATACTTCGTCATATACTTTGTGTACACCTTCACCAATGACAGCGATGTCATTACCTTCCTGATCTGGAAGGTAAGGGATTCCGACTCCACCAGATAAGTTGATAAATCCGATATGAACTCCAACTTCTTCTTTTAATTTAACTGCTAATTCAAATAACTGTTTTGCAAGTGTTGGATAGTATTCATTTGTAACTGTGTTACTTGCAAGGAAAGAATGGATTCCGAATTCTTTGACACCGAGCTCTTTTAACTGTTTGAAAGCTTCAAAGATCTGTTCTGTTGTCATTCCGTATTTTGCATCTCCTGGGTTATCCATGATATCTGTTCCTAATGCGAAAACTCCACCTGGATTATAACGGCAGGAAATCTTTTCTGGGATTCCGGCACATTCTTTTAAGAATTCGATATGTGTAATGTCATCTAAGTTGATCGTTGCACCTAACTGTTTTGCCAGAATAAATTCTTCTGCTGGTGTATCGTTAGAAGAGAACATGATCTCGCTTCCATCGAATCCACAACGATCTGACATCATAAGTTCTGTTAAAGATGAGCAGTCTGTTCCGCATCCTTCTTCTTTTAAAATCTTTAAGATTGTTGGATTTGGTGTCGCTTTTACAGCAAAATATTCTTTAAATCCTTTATTCCATGAAAATGCTTTGTATAATCCTCTTGCTGTTTCACGGATTCCTTTTTCATCATATAAATGAAATGGTGTTGGATATTTTTTTACGATCTCATCTAACTGTTCTTTTGTTACAAATGGTACTTTTGCCATGGTGTTTGGTTCCTTTCTTCTATACTTTTTGTATATTTATTTCATTTTTAATAGTTGTATTTCATTGGCCAGTGCATCTTTAAATACTTCCACCAGATTATTGTTACTGGAATACAGGCTGGTTGCTTCGTAACGATTTGTGATCGCGCCTGTTAAAACGTCTTTGGAATCCGTGATCAATCGGATCTGTTCTTTCTTACATTCTGTCAGATAAACAGTTGCTCCTTGTAAATCAAATGGTTCATTCGTTATGATCACGACTTTCTTTCCTTCACTTACCATCTTCTCTAAGTGTTCCCGAAACATCTCCAGTCGTTCATTGTATACAGAGATATACGCACGCTCTTCTGCACAAAGCAGCATATCAATGATCTTATCGCAAATATGTTCTTCGCCTTTGATCGTCAGATACCCGCCTTCGTTCTTGCGTTTGCCCGGAAGTTCCGCGATCAGCTCTGTCTTCTTCTGTTCCAGATGCCGGATCTTATTACTGCAGAATTCTTCGATCGCTACCGGTGTGTAACGAACTGTATCTTCCTCTTGTATATAGGCTGCGCCTTTGTCTACCAAGCCTGCCAGTGCATTGTAAGCGTTCGATCTTGAGATCCCGCTTTGTTTGGCTGCCTCGTATCCGTTAAGGCTTCCTTCCAGTGTCAGTAAAATGTAAAGACTGGCTTCGTGTCTTGTAAGTCCGAATTCCATCAGACGCTCTACATTATCCATCACTTTCACCTCGTGTTCCTATCTAGGACTACTATAGTCGAATTAAAAAAGAATGTCAAGGTTCCTTGACATTCTGAGAATTTTCTTGAGTTTTCCTACCACTCTTCGTCTTTTCCTAGATATTGTTTCCCTACCAACTGTCATGATATCAAATTCGACATATGCGATATGATCTTTGCTTTCTCCATAAATGGTATTATTGTTTTTTAACATTTTGAGCTATCTTTTCGAATCTGCTGCAATCTGGCATACTGTTTCGCTTCTTTTGATGAAATCGTCTTTCGTTCATTTGTTTTGGACTCTGTAAGTTTAAAATTGTAATTATCAAAATTTATATAATACGCTTCCAGCTTCTGTCTGTCTTTTACTTTCCAAAATACCGTCTGCATCATGGCTTTATCACTTGGATCAAGAAAGACCATATCACAGCCACTGTTTGATGAAAGTGCATAGACAGGTTCTGCTGCAGCTTTCCACCAAGAAATGGTTTTGACAATCTTTTTGTCTGTCTGATTCATCGTTTCTTTCAGCCAAAATGCTGGTTTTCTGCCTTTCATAGAAGCTTCCAGATAACCAAAACTCATGGCTCCATCTCCACCGCCATCAGCTGTCTCATAACGGTCTCCGTGATATGTAAATGTTGTAATATCTAAAAATGAACCCATTTGATCATGATTCCATTGATAATATCCGATCTCTTTTTCATTCTTTGGTCCTTTTGTGATCTTGACCATATGATTCCAGCCGATCAAAACTGCTGCTATGAATGTACAGATTGTTATGATACATCCAATGATCATGACTGTTTTTTTATTTTGTTTCATTCCACTCTCCTTATGATCTTATGTAAAATCTAGCTATATGCAATTGCTGTAAGAACAAAGAATACCAACATTAGCACACTGTGAAAATATAATTTTCTTCGGTCTTCTTGTGCGATCAGTCCATATGTCATAATAAACCTTAGGATAATATTGATCATCTGCAATGCATTAAATGCCTTCGTTGTTACTGTAAGAGATCCTGAACCATGATCCAGTGCAAGGATAAGTCCAAAGATCAGCGTCATCAAATACATGACAATGCATTGCACATAAAAGTAAAACTTATCTTCCCAAGCAAGTTTTAAGAATACATTTCTCTCGTCTTCTGCAAAAATTGCAATAAACATAAGGTTACATAAACTTACAGATCCTATCTCTGGCTGTATAAAGATGATCATAACTGCCTGAATGATCATTAGGAGTAATGTGAACCATTGTTTTTTGATTGCTTGCATATTTTCCCTCCTCTCCCTCTTTTTCATATCTTTATTCAAAAGATATTTTTAGTATATCTGGTACGTAATTAATTGTCTATCTTTTTGTATTGACATTTATATTTATAATTGTTAATATATTCCATGTAAATATTTTACAGTATGTTGAGATTTCTTCTTTCGTCTGTTTCCCAATCAAATATTTATCATATCATGAGTTTATGTATCAATTAATTTATTTTCTTATCTAACAGTGCTTGCCACTATCTGTATTTTTTTATACAATGAAAGGAGAAACTTATGAGTAAAAATAAAAATCGCTGCAAGATTTAACTTTACTTGACCGCTTTTTATTTGCTGAAGTTATGGAGGATCCTAAGACATTTGAGAATATATTATCTATTATTCTTGGAGAAGATATCTCCATCAAAGGCCGTCCACAATCTGAACACGAAAGTCGGACTTCGCCTCTAAAACGACAGGTGCGACTTGACGTATGGGCAGAGGATGAAACCGATGCTGTTTATAATGTAGAAGCTCAAAAAGAAAATACGAAAAATCTTCCTCATAGAAGTCGTTTTTATCAGGCTCTGATTGACTCCAAATTATTAGATCCTGGAGAAGTAGATTTTTCGAATATGAAAGACTGTTATTCTATTATCATTGCACCTTTCGATCTGTTTGGAAGAGGATTATATCAATATACTTTTCAAATGACTTGTGCTGAAACTGGTCAACCATTAGAAGATGGTGCTACGCGAATTTTTCTAAATACGCATGGTAAAAATTCAGAAGATATTAGTCCTGAATTAAAGGAGCTTCTTTACTATATGGAACATACTACTGAAGAAATATCTTGCTCTACTTCACGCCTTCAGCAAATTAAAAATCATGTAAATATTGTAAAATCTAGCGAAGAGATTGGAGTGAAATATATGCAGGAATGGGAAGAAAAGATTCTTGAGAAGCGAAAAGCACGTGCTGAGGGGCGTGCTGAAGGAGAAACCTTCCGATTAATTCAACTAATAAAAAAGAAAATCCAGAAATCAAAATCTTTCATTCAAATTTCTGACGAACTGGAAGAAGAACCTGACAACATTCAATCACTTTACGAATGCATTTCGCAGAATATTAATCTAACAACTGAAGAAATCTACAAAATCTACATCTCACCTGATAAAACTGAAGATTAATAAAGAACTCCACAGCATACGCTGTGGAGTTCTTACATTATCAATATTCAATTTCATTAAGAAATGATAAATCTTATTCGTCAGCTTTTCCTTCAGATCCGAATAATTTGATCTTTGTGATTACCATATCTTTGATAGCTTCAGCACCTGGTGCTAATAATTTACGAGGGTCGAAACCTTTTCCTTCAAGGTCTTTTCCTGCTTCGATATATTTACGTGTAGCGTCAGCAAATGCAAGCTGGCATTCTGTATTAACATTGATCTTAGCTACTCCAAGAGAGATTGCTTTTTTGATCATGTCATCAGGAATTCCTGTACCACCGTGTAATACTAATGGCATATCTCCTGTTAACTGCTGGATTGCATCTAATGTATCGAAGCTTAATCCTTCCCAGTTTTCTGGGTATTTTCCGTGGATGTTTCCGATTCCTGCTGCAAGCATTGTTACTCCAAGATCTGCAACTGCTTTACATTCTTCTGGATCTGCACATTCACCTTTACCGATAACTCCGTCTTCTTCTCCACCGATAGATCCAACTTCAGCTTCGATAGACATTCCTTTTCCTGTTGCAACTTTTACAAGTTCTTTTGTTTTTCAACATTTTCTTCGATTGGATAGTGAGATCCATCAAACATGATAGAAGAGAATCCAGCTTCGATACATTTGTAGCATCCTTCGTAAGAACCATGGTCTAAGTGAAGAGCTACTGGTACAGAAATGTTTAATTCTTCTAACATTCCGTTAACCATTCCTACAACAGTTTTATATCCTGTCATATATTTTCCTGCTCCTTCAGAAACACCAAGGATCACTGGAGATCTTGTTTCTTCTGCTGCTAATAAAATGGATTTTGTCCACTCTAAGTTGTTGATGTTGAACTGTCCAACTGCGTAATGTCCGGCTTTTGCCTTGTTTAACATTTCTTTTGCTGATACTAACATAGTTTGTCCTCCATATAATTCGTTAACTTTTTCACATCTAGTTTATTATACTCTATTTATACGTGGGTTGCAAGCTTTCACTTGTTACTAATATCTTCTGTTTTCCTGCAAAAATTTGGTCATTATTTTACTTGCAAATAATCGTTATCCTGTTCCACTTGTAACAGCAGATTCAAATGTTTCCGGCAGGAATTTTTTAAAACTCTTGTCACATTTTTACTGTCACTGTTTTGATACCATGTCACAGCTTCTTCTCTTGTGAGACCTCCTTTTTCCTTTCTTGAGATCAGACGTTCTTTCAACATCTCTTCCTCGGCCAGGATCAAGATTTTATAGTCTGCGTATTGCTGCATAGATTTCCATGGTTCTTGTTTTAATAGTAACCAGTTCCCTTCGATCAAAATGATATCTTTGGTAACTTTAATCTGATCTTCCACAACGTCGTGAAGATTTCTATCATAAATCGGCCATAAAATATCTTCTATTTTTATCTTCTCAAGTTTCTGTCTTAATTTTTCTGTGTCATATGTTTCCGGACATCCTTTTACCTGCTTCATTGGAACTTTTTCTCCAAGCACGATCGCATCATGAGAATTAATGTAATCAGAGTGATAATGAAATCCATCTAATCCTAATGCTTGAATGTCTGTAAACTCTTGATCTTGTTTTGATAAATATTCCAAAAACTCACATAATGTTGTCTTTCCAACAGCCGGCGGTGCTGCCATAAATACAATGATCCGTTCCTTTTTTTCTTTTTGTAACTGCTGTAATTGTTTTAATAAAGGAAGAAAAACTTTCTGGATCGTATCTTCGTTATAGACCGCTGTCATTTCAAATCCATTGACTTTAAATAAATATTCTTTCCATTCTTTCATATGGCACCTCTTTCTTTATGTTTATTATACGATGTGTTCTTATACAAGTACAAGCAATAGACCTTTTACTTTGGCAGCATTAAAAAGTGCCATCTTTTTCTGTTACAAAAAAGATGGCACTTTTGATCTGTGACAAATATTTAATTAAATTTTGTGTAATGAATGAGGTCTCCCAAATAATCATATCCAAACTGGTACACCAGTATATTTCTGATCACCGCATATCCAAAGAAAATACACACTCCCAAAATCAACATCCACAATCTCGGCTTCATGCTCTTCATCTCTCTGGCTGTCAGTTTCTTTACCATCCATCCTGCAATACACCATAGAAACATAACCCCGGTATATACAACGGTTGGATTACATAAAAATGCTCTCTCAATATCCAAATGCAGCAGTGCAATCACACTTCTTGTCCCGCCGCATGCCGGACAATAGAAATGCGTTACTTCCTTAAAGAAGCATGGCATACTTCTTATGATCTTATATAGAGTCATCATTTTCATCGATATATGTATCATAATGTGTATTAAACTCTTTCATTTCATTCTGAAAATCCGAACTAAGCAAAATATTCACAACAAAAACTGTGATCAAGATCACAGAACCAATGATGCCTATAATCCCACAGATCAATCCTGCTTTCGCCTTATTTCCTCTTGTTCCTCTGACTTTTGGTGTCACCGCAAAACAAATGACCGCTGCAATCCCAATGATAATTGCGATTGGCGTGCAGCAACAACTGACCATGCATACAACTGCTATGATTCCAAGGATCATTGTTGCGATCGCAATTCCACTTGTCTGCTCCTGCTGTGGTTGTTCTATGTGATCATCTTCGTAACGATATCGTCTATATGGATCATCATCTTGTGTATGATATTCTTGTGTTGAATCTTCATCTTTGATCTCGTATCCAGTATACGGATCGTATCTCTTATCTTCCATATTTTTTTCCTCTACCTTCTAATGTAGCGAATCATTCCAGGCCCTAATTTATCCGTTGGACGAGAAATAAATTCATGTTTGTGATAAAATGGTTCTCTTCCGATCGCACACATCAGATCCAGCATGATCTCGGTTCCTTCTTCACAAAGATTCTCTACATACTCGATCAGATCTTCTATGATTGCACTTCCGATTCCATAATGCTGATAATTTGGATGAATCATTAAATCCTGAATGTAACAAATGACCGCCCCGTCACCTACAAGTCGTCCCATTCCAACGATCTTGGCATCAATGTATGCGCAGACGATATACAAACTGTTATCTAAGGCTTTCTTCGCCTGTGTTCTTGATAATGGTTTAAAGTTGACCGCTTTTCTTAATTCCAGATACGTATCAACTCCTACATTATTTGATACTAGTGTTACTAATTTCATTCTTTCCTTGTCTTCTTTCTTCTATATAATATGTTTCTCTTCCTAATGTCAAAATTATTTCTCTGATTGGCTATCATCTTATCACGAATTTTATCACATTACAAGAAATGAATCTTTCTTATTATATTTTATAATTTTATACACAATAAAACAGGTGATTTTTATTTTTTTCCACAAAAATCACCTGTTTCTTCTATATAATAGTAGATATTTTAAGAACTAATCCTGTAATGCATCTACATCACGTTCTCCGGTACGGATCTTAACTACATTCCTTACTTCGTAACTGAAGATCTTCCCGTCACCAACTTCTCCTGTAAATGCAGATTTCTGAATAGCTTCGATCGTTTTTCTTTCCCATTCTTCAGAAGATACGACGATCTCAAATTTAATCTTTGGACGCATCATCATATCAACTTTTGTTCCACGGATAACTTCTGTAAAACCTTTCTGTGCTCCGCATCCCATAACCTGTGATACTGTGATTCCATTAACTCCGATTTTATTTAAAGCTTCTTTGACATCTTCGAATTTCTCTTCTCGAACGATTGCATTAATTTTGATCAACATATATTTTCACCTCTTTTAATCTAAACCATTAAAACTTGGGTAAGCATTCTCTCCGTGTTCTGATACATCCAATCCGACTTTCTCGGCTCTTTCTTCAACTCTTAATGGAGTAAAGATACGGACAATCGCGATACAGATCAGGCTTCCGACTACTGCAACTGCGATAGATACAAGAATCCCTATGATCTGTGCTACAAACAATCTTGTTTCTCCAAACACTAATCCATTCCATTTTGCGACTCCATTGATGGATGTCATTCCAAATAATCCTGTTGCAATACCACCCCAGATACCACCGATTCCGTGACATCCAAATGCATCCAATGCATCATCAATCTTTAATTTTCCTTTGATCAGTTTTACACCGAAGTAGCAGATTGGGCTTACTAATAATCCACAGATCACTGCTGCCCACATTGGAACAAATCCGGCTCCCGGTGTGATTGCTACCAGTCCGATAACTAATCCTGTGGAAGCTCCGACTAAAGTTGTTTTTCCTTCTGAAAATACTTCGATCAACATCCATGAAACAAGAGCTGCGGCTGCTGAAACAGATGTTGTCATAAATGCATGTGCTGCAAGTCCATTTGCTGCAAGAGCACTTCCTGCATTGAATCCGTACCATCCAAACCATAACAGTGCAGCTCCTAAAAAATACAAATGGTGTATTATGTACGTGGTAGACTCCCTGGTCATATCCACGACGTTTTCCAAGTGTTAAAGCTAATACCAGACCGCTGACCCCTGATGTGATATGAACAACATTTCCTCCTGCGAAATCGACAGACCCGATCTCTGCTAAGAATCCTCCTTCTCCCCATACCATATGTGCCATTGGGTAGTACACGATCAATGACCATAAGATAATAAAAAGAACTAATGCTTTAAATTTCATTCTTCCTGCAACAGATCCTGTGATCAGTGCTGGTGTGATCATTGCAAACATCATCTGAAATGCTGCAAATGCAAGGTTTGGAATCGTATCTGCGTATGGTCCTGGTTTCATTCCAACTCCGTTAAAGCCAAACCATTTTGCTCCTCCAATGATCCCTGCATGGTTTCCACCGAAAGATAGTGCATATCCAACAAGTACCCACATGATCACGGAAACTCCCATGATAAATACACACTGCATCATCGTGTTCCCAACGTTTTCCTTCGTACCATTCCTCCATAGAAAAATGCAAGGCCTGGTGTCATAATAAATACAAATGCTGCACATAGCAGAATAAATGCTGTATCTCCTGCGTTCATAGTATATTCCTCCATTCTCATTTTCAACTATGCTTCTATGCTCGTCAGAGTAGCTGGTTCTGACATTATTGAAAATCTCTCGAGAGAATGTTTTTATTAACTAATTCTAGCTAATAAAAAAGGAGCCAAAGCACACTTTTTCTTTATGCTTTGACTCCTTCGTCACGTTTATAGTAACAAAAGGTGTTTTAAAATGCAAGATTTATTTATGTATTTTTATCAAGACAATTGTGATTTGAATGACGGAAATTATTGGTGGAATATTATAAAAAGAGATCATGTGTCTGCAACCCACTTGCGTTCGGACCCCCCACTTGAATTTTTCAATCTTGTAATTGTCCACACTTTAGACTTCTGGTATATGATAAAAAAATAATAAAC
>ENA-OQKV01000620-OQKV01000620.1-human-gut-metagenome-genome-assembly--contig:-NODE-620-length-12431-cov-3.985046_pt1 | contig 12431 bp, 8 predicted proteins | sample MGYA00242655_ERZ504811 | MGnify/ENA primary metagenome ERZ504811 (study PRJEB26092, sample SAMD00036406) | human gut metagenome | host: Homo sapiens | study: EMG produced TPA metagenomics assembly of...
CTCTTTCTACTGATAGTTTCCTTTTGCATTCTCTTTATGGAAATATAGGGGATTTATGCGGACGTACAGGACGGAACAGTATAGCTATTATTTGTCTGAAAAGGGCATACGATGCCTGTCGTCTTAGAGAAGACAGCTTGCAGTGTCTTTGGAATCTAGGGGAATTTTATTATAATAACGGGCAGCTTGATTCGGCTCTTTATTATTTGAACCGAAGCAAGGAAGCTGTCGATATTCATATCCGGTATCTCTCTTTCTTTGACTTGTATGCCATAGCCAAGCAGCAGGGAAATGTGGAGAAAGCTTTGGAATATCTGGAAATCAGCACCCAGTTGGAAGATTCTATCTATTCCACCAATGTGGCTACGGAACTGGAGAAGAAGACCTATCGTTGGAATGCCGATGCGCAAGTAAGGAAAGAACAGTTCAAGGCTAAACGGAGGATATACACCATTGCGATGATAGCTGTGGTGTTGCTGCTGGTCATTGTGATTATTTATCAACAGATACTGAAGAACAAGAAGATACAGCAATCCAACTATAAATATCTGTTGCAGAAGCTGAAACAGAACCTGATGGATATGCAGCAGAATATTGCTCAACATGAAGAGGTGATAGCCGAATTGAAACAGAAACAAGAAAGCCGTGTCGAGGAAATAGAAGAGAAGGAACGGGCTATAGAGGCCATGAAGATGGAGAAGGAGAAATTGCGCAACTGGTTGTTCCGGCAAAGTGCCCTCTATACGAAAATAGACAAACTGGCCAACCAGCAAAAGCATCACAAAGAGCGTATTGCAGTGCTCACCAATGCTGAGCAACGCCAACTCAGAGTGATTATAGGACAGATTTATGCTGATTACATAGAGCAACTGCATACCCGGTATCCCAAGTTGAACGAAGATGATGTCCTTTTGCTATGTCTGCAATTGGCAGATTTATCTCCTTTTGCCATCGCTTTATGCTTTGGTAATAATGATGCACAGATTGTAGCGCAACGCAAATATCGTATGAAAAGTAAGATGGAATAATCCTATGTTATCTTTAATAGTGTTACATTGTTGATTGTCAGTAATTTATGTTTAGTAACTGTTATTGGGTTTAATCGTTTCGAATGTCTGTACTCTCTATCTTTGCGGAATAAAACCATAAAAATAGAAACGATATGGAAACTAACAAACTAATTCTGGCGTGCCTGATTACTCTATGTTCATTACCCGTCGCCGCACAAGTAAAACTGGGAATTGAGGCTGGTGCCAATCTTTCCAACTATATCACCGACAGTCATTCAAACCCTTCGGACAGCAAAAACATGAAAGTAGGTTTTCAAGCAGGCCTGACAGTCGACTATGAGTTTCAGAATCACCTGATGCTGATGTCTGGACTTTTTTTTGTCCGAAAGGGTGGAAATTTGAAACTGGGTGAGAATTACTACGGAAAGGATGGTATAAATGCTTATTACCGTTATCCCGATGTGGAAGTAAAGATGAACTATCTGCAAATACCTGTGAAACTGGGCTATAACTTTCATATAAATGATAAACTAAGTCTTATTCCCAATGTCGGACTCTATGCGGCGTATGGTTTCAATGCCGGTGAAAGCGATTTGCAGATGGTGGGTGACGGTAAATTGATTCATGCCGGCTGGAAGCCGCTGGATGGCTATGGGAATACTTCCGATCAGGCTATTCGGGGGTTCAACCATTGGGATGTCGGAGCGACAGCTGGTATCAAGGCAGTGATAGGTAAGCATTACACGATTTCATTTGATTATAATATCGGTCTGAACAAAGCACAAAGTACATACGGATTACGAAACTCTACATTCCAACTTTCAGTTGGTTACCGTTTTTAAATTTTCATCACTTTAGAGAAAACCGAATACTAGACTTTATTTTTTAAGAAGAGAGATGCTCTTGCACGAGAGTGTAGGGGCATTTCTCTTGACATTTTTCTTCGCAAACCACCATCTCCATCCCCTGGTAAACCAGGCGGGAAGCCAGTTTGTCTTTCTCATAATTCAAACTTGTCTGCCTCGTTCAGTCATAATAGTGCCGTAACATGAAGAGAGTGTTAGGCTCTTGCCAAAGCGACGGAAACGGATGAGGAAAAAGAAACTTGTTGGCCCTTTCAATCAAAGAGATGTAATGCGTCTTGTTCACATAATAACAATTGTCTTCGCGGACAGCCACAAAATTCATCATTCCTTAAGGGATACGCTACGGTAAGGCATGTTAAGTACATCAAATACATTGGGTATGATTCCTCCTTTTTGTTTTCTACAAAAATAGTCTTTTGGGGCAGACGGCCAACAAGCAACAAGGATATTTGTACTGTGTTGCTTATTAATCGATGTCCGTGTACCGGGTTATGAAAGCGTTTTTCTATCTTTGTGCATAGAAAGCTAAAAGATAAAATCACTATGCGTTCATTTATTATATATTTAAATTTCGTCAGTTTGCTGGCTGTCTGTTTGTTGCCTGTAACCACCATTCTTCCAATCCGATGTTGTTCATCATTTCCTTATCAGATATATCCACACAGACTGCACAAGTTACTTTATCTGCGATATCTCTTACAAGATCCTCATCTTTATCAACTGCCAGTACTTCTGCTCCACCTTTGGCAAGTGACCTTGCGATGCTGCTTCCAAACTTTCCGAGTCCTAAAACTGCAACTGACTTCTTCATTCTTCTCCGTTACCTCCGTTGCGATATCATGTTATAATGTGAATCTATTTCACTTATAAGATCAGATCCTGTTCCGGATACATGACCATCTTTTTCTTATTCTTCTGTGAAAAACCGATCGCCATAGAAATCGGTCCGACACGCCCTAAGTACATGGTAATGATGATAATCACTTTCCCTGCGATTGTCAAATTCGGTGTCAATCCTTTGGTTAAACCAACTGTCGCGAGTGCTGATACACATTCATAGCATGAATCCATAAAAGTCCCGTGATCAAATACCAACAGCAATAACACAGATGTCATCAGCACGATCAGGTTGATCACAATGATCGCAAGTGCCTTCGACAACAGATTCTGTGGAACTCTTCGTTTAAATAGCGTAATTGATTCTTCTTGTTTTGCCACAGAGAGCACACAAAATACAAGAATTGCGAATGTCACTGTCTTGACACCGCCTGCAGTACCAGTTGGTGATCCTCCGATGATCATCAGAAACATAGAAACCAGCGAAGATGCATCCGTCAATGCGGCCTGTGCTACCGTCTCAAACCCTGCGGTACGTGTCGTCACAGACTGAAACAGTGATGCCTGTATCTTCTGTGGCAATGACAGACTCTCCATAGTTGCTGGATTATGATATTCAAACAAAAAGATCAATATTGTACCAAACAAGATCAAAAATGACGTAATGGATAACACGATCTTGGTCTGAAATCTCCATTGTTGTATCATCCTTTTTACAGGAACTTTATCTTTTACGATCTTTTTGAATCCCTGCCAAAGATCTTTCCATACAACAAATCCAAGACCTCCCAGGATGATCAGCCCCATTGTCGTAAAATTCATAACTGGATTCGTTACATAGCTTCGCAGACTGTCGTCTCTTACAATATCCATTCCTGCATTACAAAATGCCGAGATTGAATTAAAGATTGCTGCCCATACTCCATATCCAATGCCAAATTCCGGCACATACTGCGTCGCATAAAGAACTGCTCCAATTCCTTCTATGATCCCTGTCCCGATCAGAATCTTCTTAACTAATGGAACTAAACCTGTCATCGTATTAAGTCCCATAGACTCCTGGATCAACATTCTATTTCCAAGAGTGATCCTCTTTCGAAGCATAAAAAACATTCCAGTTGTGATCGTAATGACACCAAGTCCTCCGATCTGTACAAGCAATATGATCACTGCCTGACCAAATATACTCCAATGTGTCATTGTTGTCTCAACGATCAAACCCGTCACACACACAGATGTTGTTGCTGTAAATAATGCATCAATATAAGGTGTTGCCTGACCGCTTTGTGTTGCGATCGGCAATGCAAGCAAGATCGATCCTGCAAATATTGTAATTAAAAATCCAAGCAATATGACCTGTACCGGTCGTAGTTCTTTCATAAAATAATGCTCCTATATAGAGAAATAGAGGAATCCTAGATAAACAGGATTCCTCTAAGATCATGTTTTATTTATTTTCCTAATAAATGTGCGATCTGAAGCTGATATTCATCGATATCTTTTGTCATTGCGAGTCCTTCGTCAATGTCCATATCCATGAATCTTCCGTTCTGGTATCCAACAACACGGTTTGTCTTTCCTGCACATAATAAGTCAACTGCGTAAGCACCCATCATAGAAGCGTATACACGGTCTTTTGCTGTTGGACTTCCACCACGCTGCATATGTCCAAGGATCGTAGCACGTGTTTCAATACCTGTTGCAGATTCGATTCTCTTCGCCATACTGTAAGAATGTCCAACACCTTCGGCATTGATTACCATATGATGTGTCTTACCTTTTGCTCTGTTACGAAGTAAATGTTCGATGATCTGCTGTTCTACCTTAGGAAGGTTTCCATCAAAGCTTTCTGGGATCAGGATATCTTCTGCTCCTGTTGCCATACCACACCATAATGCGATATATCCAGCTCCACGTCCCATAACCTCTACGATACTACATCTTTCATGAGATGTTGATGTATCACGGATCTTGTCGATCGCTTCCATCGCTGTGTTAACAGCTGTATCGAATCCGATCGTATATTCTGTACATGCGATATCTAAGTCGATCGTTCCTGGAACACCGATCGTGTTGATTCCAAGTGCTGCTAACTTCTTAGCTCCCTGGAAAGAACCGTCTCCACCAATAACTACCAGTCCGTCGATTCCGTGTGCTTTACAGATCTCAGCACCACGTTTCTGACCTTCTTCTGTCTTAAATTCTTCACATCTGGCTGTGAAAAGGATCGTACCTCCACGGAAGATCGTATCGGCTGTTTCTGTTGGTGTTAAATCGATGATGTCTTCGTTTAACAGTCCATTGTAACCTTTACGGATTCCCTTGACTTTTAATCCTCTTTCTTTACCAATTCTGGCTACGGCACGCACTGCTGCGTTCATAGCAGGTGCATCTCCACCACTTGTTAAAACTCCAATTGTTTTAATGTTTGGTTTTCCCATTTGCAATATCCTCCAATTATTAATCCATACAATTCTTAACTTGGCTTTTATTCTAATCCATTTAAAGAAATTTTTCAATAGTCTTTGTTATATTCCTAACGATCTAACCCGAATATTTTCTTTTCCATATCGTTTTTTGAGATCAAATAATAAATTCTCGTCACCAGAAACCATATAATCTCTCCCTAGACGGTTCACAGCACGTTCTGTTTTGCAATAGATCACCACTGGATTTTTACCGGGATAGGAAGTTAAAATACCTTTTAATGCGTCCTCTTCTTTAAAAAATGCTTCTTTGTCTGCAAATTGTACCCATAATTCTTGTCTGCTATCCTCAAAACTGATGATCTGATTACAGATAACTTTGCTTTCTTCTTCGGAAATCTGTGTTGTTCCTTTGATAAATACTTTGGCATCTTCTCTTAAAAGAGACTGATATGTCGCATACTGTCTTGGAAATACAACAACTTCCACGGTTCCTCTTAAGTCCTCCAGTGTGATAAATGCCATATTCTGATTCTTCTTCGTAAGTTTCACACTCATCTCACTAATCAGACCACCAATGATACAGCTTTCCCGATCGTGAATCTTTGTCTTTCCTGTTTCTTCATCGATCACAAAATCAGAAGTATGTGCTGTTACGCTTCGTTCAAGGCGGTCTATATCATCCTCTAAAGGATGTCCACTGACGTAGATCCCAAGCACTTCCTTTTCCATAGCAAGTTTCTGCTCTTTCTCATATTCCCCAACATCTGGATAGGAAATCTGAAAAGACTGTTGGTCTTCTTCTCCAAGAAGGTCCATCAGACTCATCTGTCCTGCGATCTCATTTTTCCGTTCTTTCTGGATACTGTCGATCACACTGGCGTAGACGATCATTTGCTGCTTTCTTGTTACATGAAAACAATCTAAAGCTCCTGATTTGATCAGATTTTCTACGGTTCGCTTATTGATCTCTTTGCTTGATAAGCGTTCCACAAGATCTTTAAAATCTCTGTATGGTCCATTTAGATTGCGTTCTCTTATGATCGCTTCAATGACTGGCCGTCCCAGACTCTTGATCGCAGTCAATCCATAGCGGATATTTCCATGGTCTACAGAGAATGCACCCTCTCCATAATTAATATCTGGCGGCAGAATCTTAATTCCTAACTTCTTGCAGGCATAACTGTATTCTGAGATCTTGTTTGTATTCCCAAGAACAGAGGTTAACAAAGCTGCCATAAATTCTACTGGATAATGGCATCTTAAATAGGCTGTACGATAGGCGACTACTGCATATGCTGCCGCATGAGATTTGTTAAATGCATATTTTGCAAAGTCTAACATCTCATCCCAGATCTGGTTCGCTGTCTTTTCATCAATGCCATTATTGATACACCCTGGAATTCCTTCTTCTTCATTTCCATAAACGAAATTCTGTCGTTCTTTGATCATGACATCGCCTTTTTTCTTGGACATCGCACGACGTACAAGGTCACTTCGTCCAAGTGTATATCCGGCTAATTTCATAACGATCTGCATAACCTGTTCCTGATAAACGATACATCCATAGGTTGGCTCCAGAATCTCTTCCATCTGTTCACATTCATAATGGATGCTTTCCTGATGATTCTTTCCCTCAATGTATCGTGGAATAAAGTCCATTGGTCCCGGTCGATACAAAGAAATTCCAGCAATGATATCTTCCATATTCTGTGGTTTTAGTTCTTTCATAAATGACTTCATTCCTGAACTTTCCAACTGAAATACACCTTCTGTATGACCATTTCCGATCATCTCATAAACTTCTTTGTCTGTCGGATCAATTTTCGTGATATCAAAATCCGGCACTTTTCTTCGCACCATTTTCTCTGCGTCCTGAATAACTGTTAATGTACGAAGTCCCAAAAAGTCCATCTTCAACAGACCAAGTTCTTCGATCGTCGTCATCGTAAACTGAGTAACAGCTGCGTTATCTGCACCTGTTGCTAATGGTACATATTCATCAATCGCTGTCTTACCGATCACGACTCCAGCTGCATGCATGGAAGCATGTCTTGGAAGTCCTTCTAGTCTCTTCGACATATCGATCAGATAATGTGTTTCTTCGTCCTGCTCATAAGCATTTCTCAAGTCCTTGCTGATCTTTAATGCTTTATCGATCGTAATATTTAATTCATTTGGAACCATCTTTGATATTCCATCTACTTTTGCATATGGAATATCCAAAACTCTTCCGACATCACGGATCACGGCTCTTGCAGCCATAGTTCCAAAAGTAATGATCTGTACTACTTGATCTTTCCCGTATTTTCTTACAACATAATCAATGACTTCCTGTCTTCTCTCATAACAGAAATCCACGTCGATATCTGGCATGGATACACGCTCTGGGTTTAAGAAACGTTCAAACAGCAATTGATACCGGATCGGATCGATATCTGTGATCTCCAAACAGTAAGAAACGATACTTCCGGCTGCGGAACCACGACCAGGTCCCACTGCGATCCCATGTTCTTTTGCATAATGAATGAAATCCCATACGATCAGAAAATAATCAACATATCCCATATTTTCAATAGTTTTCAATTCATAATCCAGCCGCTCTCTTAATTCTTTTGTAATATTCGGATAACGACGTTTTAAGCCTTCTTCGCATAAATGGTTCAGATACGTAACTGCCGTGTATCCTTCTGGCACATCGTATTCTGGTACTTTCTGTTCTCCAAATACGATTTCAACATTACAACGTTTGGCAATCTTGCCTGTATTCTCGATCGCTTCTCTTGCATATGGGAACAATCTCTGCATCTCTTCTGGAGATTTTAAATAATACTGACCTCCTTCATAACGCATACGTTCTTCATCCTGCACTTTCTTCCCCGTCTGGATACAAAGCAGGATATCATGTGCCTCGGCATCTTCTTTAAATGTATAATGAATATCATTTGTAGCAACCAGATCAATGCCTGTCTCTTTTGACATCTTAAGCAGTGCCGTATTCACTTTTGTCTGATCTGGAATTCCGTGATCTTGCAGTTCCAGGAAGAAATTGCCTTTTCCAAAAAGATCCTGTAATCTCAATGCCGTATTCTTTGCTTTTTCGTAGTTATTTTCACGGATATAAGTTGCAACTTCCCCAGCAAGACATGCACTTAATGCGATCAGACCTTCCTTGTATTCTTCCAGCACTTCATAATCTACTCGTGGCTTGTAATAAAATCCTTCAGTAAACCCTCTAGAAACGATCTTCATCAAGTTATGGTACCCCGTGTCATTTTGGGCAAGAAGTACCAAGTGATAGTATCTTTTATCCCCCTGACTGGCTTCTTTATCGAATCTCGAACCAGTTGTTACATAAATCTCGCATCCAATGATCGGTTTGATCCCTTCTGCTTTCGCTGCCCTGTAAAAATCGATCACTCCGTACATCGCTCCATGATCGGTGATCGCAATGCTATCCATGCCAAGCTCTTTTGCCTGATGAACCAGCTCTTTGATCTTACTGGAACCATCCAGCAGACTGTATTCTGTATGGACATGTAAATGTGTAAAACTCATGAGCCCTCTTTTCTAATATGTTTTTTGTATTTTCTGGCTATCATTTTATCATACAACTTCATTTTATGCTATAATCTGTAGATAACAGCATAAATTTTTTAAACCATTATCATTGATCACACCTATGCTGAAATCTAACAGTGAAAGAAACGAGGTTTTCTATGGAGAATATAACAATTCAAGACATTTTAGAAGCAACAGGCGGAACACTTTTATGTGGTGATCCTTCCATGAAGATTGACCACTTAAGTACAAATTCTATGGAGGTCGGTCCTAACACTTTATTTGTACCGATCATCGGAGAACGTGTTGATGCCCATATTTTTATTCCTAATGCATTAAAAGAAGGCGGTGCCTGCTTAACACAAGAATATATAGAAGCTTCAGGAAATGCCCCATACATCAAAGTTCCTGATACTTTGACAGCCATGCAGCAGATTGCTGCCTATTACAGAAATAAAATGTCTCTTCCGATCATCGGAGTTACTGGAAGTGTTGGTAAAACAACAACCCGCGAGATGATCGCACATGTTTTAAAGGGCAAATACAAAGTATTTGAAACGATCGGAAATCAAAACAGCCAGGTTGGTGTTCCATTAACACTAGATCATCTGACATCCGAAGATGAGATCGGTGTTCTTGAGATGGGAATGAGTGAAAAGGGACAGATCACAACTCTTGGTAATATCATCCATCCAAACGTTGGTGTTGTCACAAATGTTGGTGTTTCACATATTGAGATGATGGGTTCCCGAGACAATATCTGTATCGAAAAATTAGATATCCAAAATGGTCTGCCTGAAGATGGTGTCCTATTCTTAAATGGAGATAATGATATGATCCGTAAACATATCGATTATGTAAAAAAACCATATGAATTTTACGGTTTCGCAGATGATTGTACTTACCGTGCAGAAAAAATCCGTGAAAAAGGTGGACAGACTTTATTTGAATTCCACTATGGTGATATGAAAGAACCTATCACTTTAAATGTACTTGGAAAGCATAATGTATCCAATGCATTAGCTGCCATTGCGATCGGACTTCGCTATGATGTTCCAATGAATGCGATCAAGGCACAGTTATCCACATTTTCTGGTCAGCGACAGAATATTATCCACGTTAACGACTATATTCTGATCGATGATGCGTATAATGCAAGTCCAGATTCTATGAAAGCAAGTTTAAGTATTTTATCTGAATTTAAGACTCGTGGAAGAAAGATCGCTGTCTTATCTGACATGTTAGAACTTGGACCAGATTCACCGGAATACCACAAAGAAGTGGGACGTTTTATCGCCACAACAAAAGTGACAGATCTATTTATCACTGGTGAACTTTCCAGACATTATATTGAGGAAGCATGGAAGGAAAATCCTTCTCTTCATACCCGTGCATTTTCTTCTAACGGAGAACTGATCGCTTTCCTTGAAACTTACTTAAAGAAGAACGATGTCGTACTGATCAAAGGCTCTAACGGTATGAATCTTAAGGAAGTAAGCAAAGCCTTAATGGCTTGATTGTATCAAAAATAGAACATTATTTTCTCTTGACATTCTTTTTTTACAGGACTATTATGAATGCAACGAAATACAGAATGCAATGAGCAGGACACATTGATATTTGAATTCTTTTCCAGAGAGTTGCCGGTTGCTGTGAGGCAATAAAGAACTTATGTCCATATCCCCTGCGAGCAGTCAGCTGAACATGATGATTCATTAGTAAGTGCGACCGGAATCCTTCCGTTATCAAGGAGCACATTAAATGATGTGACTAAGGGATTACGATTTGAGTAATAAAAAGAAGTGGTACCGCGGAGAATATTCGTCTTCTGAAATGCTGAGCAGGCATTTCAGGAGTATTTTTTTTACTCATTTTTATTGTATCCTGTGTTTTGAATACATTTTATTTTATGATAGAGTTTATTTTAAGAGGAGTGATTAAGAATGAATAGCTTAACAATCGTAGCAATCGCAATCGTCGTATTAGTTGCTGGTTATGCCCTTTACGGACGCTGGTTAGCTAAGACATGGGGAATCGATCCTAAAGCGAAAACCCCAGCTTACACACACGAAGATGGTGAAGATTACATCCCGACACCAAAAGCCGTTGTATTTTCCCATCAGTTTTCATCCATCGCAGGTGCAGGTCCTGTTACCGGACCGATCATCGCCGCAATGTTTGGATGGCTGCCAGTTCTTCTCTGGCTGTTGATCGGTGGTATCTTCTTCGGAGCCGTTCAGGATTTTACAGCTCTTTACGCTTCTGTAAAGAATGAAGGAAAATCCATGGGTGTCCTGATCGAGAAATACATTGGTAAAACAGGAAGAAAATTATTTCTTCTGTTCTCCTGGTTATTTACTTTACTTGTAATCGCAGCTTTCACAGATATGGTTGCCGGAACCTTTAACGGATTTACAGTAACTGGTGCTAAAAGTTCACCAAACGCTGCCGCTGCTTCTATCTCTATGTTATTTATCTTAGGAGCTGTTGTTTTCGGATTATTCACAAAATATGTAAAACCAAACCAGAAAGTAGAATTTGTTGCAGGACTTGTATTACTGATCGTTATGTTAGCCGTTGGTATTGCCTTCCCATTATATTTTACAAAAAATACTTGGATCGCAGTCGTTATGGTTTACTTATTCCTTGCATCTGTTATGCCAATGTGGCTAATGATGCAGCCTCGTGACTATTTAAGTACCTTCTTATTAGTCGGAATGATCATCGGTGCTGTTCTTGGTGTATTTGTTGCCCATCCAGCAATGAACTTACCAGCATTCAGCGGATTTAATGTTGGTGGAAAAAGCTTATTCCCTACATTATTTATCACGATCGCCTGTGGTGCTGTTTCAGGATTCCACAGTTTGGTATCTTCCGGAACATCATCTAAAACAGTCAGCAATGAAAAAGACATGCTTTGTGTTGGATATGGATCTATGATGGTAGAATCTTTATTAGGTGTTATCGCCTTAGTTGTTGTCGGTGCAGCAGCTGTCGGTGGTAAAATGCCTGAAGGAACACCATTCCAGATCTTCTCAGGAAATGTAGCTGGATTCTTAACACTACTTGGAATCCCTAAACATGTAGCTACTTGCTTTATGACAATGTGTGTTTCTGCACTTGCATTAACATCCCTTGACTCTGTAGCAAGAATCGGACGTATGTCATTCCAGGAATTATTCATGGGAGAAGCTGCTGATGGCTCTGATCTTACAGGGGTAAGAAAATTATTTACAAACAAATATTTCTCAACTGTTATCACATTATTCTTCGGATTCTTATTATGCTTAGGTGGATACAACAACATCTGGCCATTATTCGGAGCAGCAAACCAGTTATTAGCATCTTTGGTATTGATCGCATTATCTGTCTTCTTATTAACAACAGGAAGAAAAGGATGGATGTTATACGCACCTATGTGCATCATGTTAGTTGTAACATTTACAGCCCTTGTACAGGCCGTGATCGGAATCTTTACAAAGATCTTTGTAACAGGTGGATTCGTATTTATGATCGATGGATTACAGTTGATCGTCGCTTTACTTCTGATGGCACTTGGACTTATGGTTGCAGTTTCCTGCTTTAAGAAACTGTTCCAGAAAAGCCATGAAGGAGCAGATAATAGATCTACACATGCAACTGTGTAAATTTTAATTGTATGACGGAAATGTATTAAGTATTCATAAAAATATAAAGAAAGATAGAGGTACGAAAAACGAATTTCATTTCGT
>ENA-OQKV01000621-OQKV01000621.1-human-gut-metagenome-genome-assembly--contig:-NODE-621-length-12422-cov-2.973973_pt1 | contig 12422 bp, 26 predicted proteins | sample MGYA00242655_ERZ504811 | MGnify/ENA primary metagenome ERZ504811 (study PRJEB26092, sample SAMD00036406) | human gut metagenome | host: Homo sapiens | study: EMG produced TPA metagenomics assembly of...
GCTGAACGCTTAACACGAAACCCGCTAGGCCGACAGCCTCACCGCTGCCGCTGGTGCAAGCCCAGCCGCCCCAGACCGGGGCGGGCGCTCATGGGTAACAGCCCATCCGGCAGGCCGCCGGGAGTATCAGCACGAAATACAGAACGAAAAGGAGTAACAACCATGAAGAACCAGAACACCACCCAGATCGCCTACATCGTCACCGCCGACTACTACACCAACGGCAAGCCCACCACCTGCAAGATCACCGTGCAACCGGTCAACTTTGACCCCGCCCGCCTGATCGACTGGTCCGACCGGATCAGCAAGACCCACACCCGCGAAGTCGAGAACTTCACCACGCCGGAAGAAGCCGCCCAGCGGATGACGGAGATCATCGAGAGCGCAGCAGAGCACGCTGCCCAGATCCAGCGCCCGGAATCGGTGACAGAACGTCACCACTTGACCGTGCCCCGCCTCGCCGATCTGGCAGCTCTGCCCGCCGTCCACGCCTGAACGCGGGCCCGGAAGCCCTGGCAGGGTGCGCACCGGATAAAGCGGCCCTACCTCACCGGCACCCGGCACCATGCCGGGAGCACATCACGAAACACGAAAGGAGTTTTCTACATGACACGTTATCAGATCGTTTACAACAAGTCCGGCTACCCGCTCACCACATGGAGCAACAACCCGGACCAAGCGCACGAACTCGCGGAGAAGTTCCGCAAGGTTGGCTACTCCGTGGACGTTTGGGAGCACACCGACAAGGGCGCACACAAGACCAGCCTCTAACCCCGCCCCATCTTCCCGACATTTACGCCGGGAACATCACGAAACAGAAAGGAGGTGTTTTCATGGTTCGATGTTGGATATACTCCGCTGGGCCGGATCAATGCCAATGCTACAACGTGGATGACGAAAACTTGGCTGATCTGGCAGCACAGGCGCAATTCCTAGAGGACTTCCGTGTCCAGCGTGCAGCAAACCCGGCACTGTACCGGCAGCTGCTCAATATGCTGGTGCCCGCCGCCGATGCCATTCCCATGCGCAACTATACCGGCCTGCCGTTCTGACAGCCAGCCCCGGCAGCCCGCCGGGGTTATTCTTGCATCCCGTCACGAAATCTTGTTCTAATTTATTGCTTTTATTTGCGTTTTGCTCTATCATGACAGTAACGAAACACGAAAAGGAGGTTTCCCGTTATGACTATGATTCCCGCCTTCGGCCCCTGGACAGAGCATCCCGCAGACACTGACGAGAAAAGCGCCTTGCCAGCGCCCAGCAGAGCAAGACCAGCCCGCTTTCCGTGGACAAGGAACACGAAACCGGGGTTTTCTATGGATCCGGCAAAGAGCCGTACCAGGCCAGCCTTGCAAGCTGCACCTGCAACGATTTTGTAAAGCGCAAAAAGCCCTGCAAGCACATTTTCCGGCTGGCTATGGAGCTTGGTATCATTGATGCGGCCTATAAGACGGGTCGCAGCACCGGCGAACGAAACGAGGCGCAGATCAGCTTTGCAGACAGTGTTGCTCTGGTGGAGCAGCTTTCCGACGCGGCACAGAATGCAATCAAAGATATGCTGTATTATACCAGTGAACGCATTGAGACCCGCCAGAAGCCTGTAACCTGTCACGATCTGGATCTCGTGCCGGAGCTGCGCACGTCGCCCCTGCTGCACGAAAATCCGTACCCGCTGGAAGAAGTGCTGAACGATCTGCCAAAGCCCTTTGTTGTGCAGCTGCTGGATCTTGTGCACCGGGAAGGCAAGCCGAAACGAAATGCAGCCAAAACCGTAATGGCTGCATGGCTGGCGCAGAACGCACCCATGCTGGCAAAAGAGATGCCGCCTTGTGCATCCTTCTCTTTCGTGGAGGTATTCGACAAAGCCCAGCGCGACGTTTACAAGTACCTGCACCGCAAGTACGACACGGAAACGGACTGGTACACCGGCGCAGAGCATCCCGCCGGGGCTGTTCCTGCGGCAGACGGTTCTGCTTACTACTTCCCAGAGGACAGAGTTACCGATGCCCTCACGAAACGCGGTTTCAATCGCTGCCTGAATGGGTACATCCCGGAGTAAAGAATCTTACTTCACGAAATCTTACTTTTTGACCACGAAATTTGCAATTTATCTGCAAAAATCCGGTCTTAGCCACGAAAAGCAGCTTTTTAACCACGAAATTCAACTTTCCAGCTTCAAAAAGTTCAATTCAATCACGAAAACCCGCTTTTTTGATACATTTTCTCTCACGAAATGAGGTTTTGCATGGAATACGAAGAATTTTTCGCGCCGTGGCGTTTGGTCGCCGCTTTTGCGGACGGCTCCCGCCTGCTGTTCGATGGTCTGACGGAAGAACAGGCCAGAGAAGCAATGGAAGCCGCCCAGGAAGAGCACGGCGACATTGGTTACTGGAACCGGGTCACGGATCAGGACTATGAGGACGGCAGGTATTACAAGACCGTCCCGCCACCGCCCTGCATCAACATCGTGGACTACGACGGCTACACCGGTCCGCTGGACGAAAACGGTTTTCCTGTCGGCCTGATGGACGAAATCGCCCAGAACGCCAAAGAGGAAGGCCGGAATCCCAACGAGGCGCAGATCATCATCAAGCGCAACGCTCCGCCGGATGACCAGCCGCCACACGAAAAGTAAATCACGAAATTCAAAAAGCCCGCCGGGTCGATGACCTGACGGGCTTATAGTGTTGAAAGGACTTTGTATGCAGAACAGACAGCAGGTTAGAATAAGTACCAAAAATCTTGCTGGAGGTAAAATTGAATATACCGTTCAAGCCAGCAAAGATTCCGCGCTTCGTGTTATATCCTCGGAAAAATTGTCTATGGAATCACTTGGCTACATCGTGCAGCAGCATTTGCGAAAGAATCACCGTGGACGATTTCCGAAACGTATGAATGAAACCATCGAGATTCCATCATTCCGTTTCATCGAATGACCGCATAACAGCGTCCATTGTCGCTTCTGCCATTTCTTTGTTCTTGAATCGAATAACATCCGACCCCAGTGCAAACATAGACACGTTCCCGTTTTCGTCTTTCATAACTACCGGGCAGGAATCCCATTTTCGGCGTTCCTCTTTGCTCAATTTCCTGGCTGCTCTTTCTTTGATGGTTTTCTCGATGCGTTTTTTCAATTCAATTTTGATTCCCATTTTTCAAGACCTCCGTAATCCTCAGCACATCTTTTGCGAAACGCAGCGTTTTCGTAAGATCTTCTGCGTTTTTGAAACGGACTACGTTTCCTGCGTTTGAAATCAGTTCAACGCCACCATCCGGTGCCATCCTCACGAACCGGCACAGTTCGCCCTCTTCCCGTGCGGTCCGCCGCTCTTTGGTTTCTTCGATAAAGCAGGTTCTGAGCGCGTTCTCTGCGTCACAGTATACGCTCCTGTCACTCCGCACCAGCCTATACATCCTTCCGGGCAGCACCCGAACCTTGTTTTTATGCTTCTTTCCCATAACTTTGTCCTCCTTTGCACGAAACCCGGTAGGCCAACTGCCCGCCGGGTTATTTCTATGCCTGTTTTCAGATTTTTGGGGTAGTCGTGTTTGTTTTTCTACGACCATCGGACACGATTTTGCGGAAGCGCCTGCACATGAAGTTCCGCAGGCAGCCTTGCCTATAAGAGAATGTCACCCTCCGCCCAGGCATCCGCTCGGCGCTGTTCCTCGCGCGTGTTTAACGTACGCGATAATAAAGCGGCGCACTCCGGGAGCCGTTCCAGGTTCCTTCCCAGCTGTGCAAGAGCGACGTTTCGCAGGTACTTCAAGTGCTGCACACTGTATGGTAACTTTCTGCTGTACTTCGTGCATTTTTTGTGGTTGATGTAGAACTCCGTTAAAATCAGATTGTGGCCACTGTCCATCCGGTTCATTTGTCCTCGGATAATGTTCTGATCTTCCAGCAACACAGCCCGCTGCCGTTCCAGCTGACGCAGTTGGTCTCCAATGCCCAGTTCATCCATCCGGCAGGCCATCGCCGCCGTGCTGTCCCCAGGCGTTCCACCACGGGGCATTCCATCGGTGCCCATTCCCCGCATAGGGTCCACTTCGTCGCTCAGCGCGGTACACTGACGGCGGATGATCTCTATCCGCTGCGGGATGTCCGCATAATATTTCAAGATTGCCTCCGCCTCGTGTACTTTCACTGCTCAGTCCTCCCAAAAAATCAGAAATCTTTCTTGAAAAGGGGTTCTCCGAAAACGGGTTCTTCACCCTTGACGCGCTCCACCATGGCACCCACGCCGTAAATGTCCTCAATGACCCGGCGCAGACGATCATAGGCAACTTCTTCTCCGCCATCGTCCACCCAGTCGAGGAACTGCTGGTAATTTTTCTTGATTTCTTCCTTCACGACCTCGATCTGTTCAGGGGTGTACTCCATTTCTTCCAGCGATTCCACAAAGAAACGAACGATCATCTTTGCAGCGTCCCGGCGTTCAGCCAGAACACGCAGCTTTTTTTCAGAGCCTACCAGACCACCCACCGGAAGCCAAAATTCTTCCGGCATCAGGTGGGCAGTGCGCGCTTCCAGTCGCTTTTTTGCTTCCGGTGCACCATACTTGTCATGATCCAGAATGTACCGGGATGCAGCATTGTTCATTTTCAGGGTCAGAAGCGTAGATTCTTTCTCGCCCCAGTCCCAGAGATCATGCGCCGCAGCAACAGCGCAGTACGAAACGACCTGCCCGATTGCTTCACGGTTCAGCATGGTGCGGTGCTTCGACTTGCTGATGTTGATCTGCTGGTTCACCGCGTTCTGGATGCTCTGCCGGTAAAATGCCGGCAGCCTTGCTCTGCTTTTGCCCATAATTGTTCCTTTCCCGCCTGTTCAGCCAGGCGCTTCCACTCTTTCGTTTCTGCTTTCGTGTCCGGTGTAATGATTTCAACAAATCCCCATCCTTGCGGTTTGGCTATGAGGTCGATAAAAAGCCTACGGCGATAGATATAATCCCGCTGTGCTTTCCGGGTAAACTTCGACTTGATCTCGACCACATCCACCCGTCCGTCTGCATAGGTGAGTCTTATAGTCTGCCGTGTAATGCGCCGCCGGGAGTTTCACTGCGCAGTATTCTTCCTCTTGCAGCAGCGTCCACTTCGGGTGTGGTTCTGCTGACACGATCTTGCCGGACTGAATGCCGGGCAAGATCGTGCCGATGTAATACACATACTCTCCGTAGGAATCAAAAGTTTTGTTCAACTGCCCAGCAGCGCTTGCGGCCTCCGCCATTGGCTGCGTATGGGTACACTTTCCCCGTTGTCTGGCTGCTATTTGAGCCTCCGCCTGCGCACGGTAGCGCGGCGGCAGATCGTCCAGTTCCAGTCTGGCGCTCATGGCTGGTTCCTCCTGTTCTTCCGCCGTGTGTCCGGCTTCTTTTTCAGTTTCACGATCAGGTGCTTGGTGTTATTGCCGGTGATATGCTGCTCACACTCACGCAGGGTATAACCGGGGTATTTTTTCTCCCAGTATTCACGATCATCCGGCAAAGCAAACGCTTCGTCAAAGCGCTTGCGGCTCCATCTGGTGTCGTTCGGGCGCGGGGTTTTCGGCTTTTGCAGCCCTTGGCTCTGTCGCCAGCGCCGGATACGGGCGCGGGCTTTCGTCATGTAGGTTGTCAGGCGTTCAAAGCTGGAACAGGTCAGGTCGATAGGTTCAACTTTCACAAGCCCCATCGGCCGCCCGGTGCTGTCCCGCCACAAGTCCTTGATCTCCTGCCATGTCAGATTGCCTTGCAGGATCGCATGATGGTGGTGTCTGCCGGTAACTTTCCCGTCCTCGTCCATCACGCTGTACTCTGCAACCTGCATCCACTTGGATGCTTCTCGACCCATCTTTTTGCAGAAGCGCTTCAAGCGGCGGGTAAAATTCGTCCAGTCCCGGTCTACTTGGTTAAAATCTCCGGGTGCTGGCTGGTGGTCGTGGTCGTATGTAAACGTGACTGCCCAGTCGCTTTCCCCGAAATTCGTATAGGCCAGCTGGCAGAAATACCGCCTTGCTATCATGTCGTTATACTTCTGCTGCGCAATGGAGGTTGCCAGCTCTCTTTTGCGGCGAGCGGATGCGGTATGCTCTTTGTCCGTTGTTTCAAAGAGATCCACTTCTGCATAATCGGACGTTCCAAGAATGTGTCTCTGCTCCCGAATGTACCATGCCCGCACCGTTCACTTCCTCCTTCCGCAAAGTTCTACTGGGATTTTCTTTTCTGTGGACCAAACACACACGGCTTCGCAGGACAAGGGGGACACAACGCCGGGCAGGTCTTTCTAAGTTTCCCATTCCGTCAAGCCATACAGACCCGCCCTCGTTTTCTCCCCCTTGACCCCCGCTTTCCCCGGCTTGTGTTCTTCTGTGGTCGCTAGATTAAGTTACACATACAAGCCCCTTGCCGCCTCGTCAGGGCGGCAATTTAACGACGGGCTTGCTTAATTCTTGATTAGAGCTTGATTAGTTTACTTCGTAGTCGCCGATGCTGTTTTCTTCCGTTCTGACTTCCCAGCACTCGCAGGTGTCCTCCGGGTCAGTGAAGTCGGCACGGTTCGGAGAATTGCCGTTGAAGCATACCCAGGTGTAGCCCTCATGCCAGCGGCAGGTGCAGCAGGTTCTTTCAGGTTCCATCATCCTGTGTTCCTTTCGTCACGGTTCTAGCAGTGTGTGGCAAATCGGACAGGCGTGCGGTTCCCAATCTGTCCTGTACCCGCATACCGGGCACTCATACCAGCCGTATGGAAACACACCGGTAGCGTCATAGAATTCACGCTGCCATTTAAGTGGTTTCGGCAGTGGGGTGCCGGTCGCTTTCGCAAATTGGGCGGCCCGCATAGCAGTTGCAATGGCATCCCTTGCAGGTTTCAAAGAATCGCGTTCTTCCTTTTTCTGGGAGTTATCTGTCTTACCCTCCATGTCGGCCACCTTCATAAAAACGATCCATCGTTTCATCGAGCGCCGGAAGAGGCAAATCTTCCGGCTTTACGCCCGCATTTTTCATCCTTGCCCCGCACTCGCCGCAGTATTTAACGGCCACACAGTTGATGAAATGGCATTTCTTGCAGCGGAAATGCTCACAGGTGCACCGTCCTGGATTCAGCTCCCATTCTGATTCCAGCGGCGGTACATCTGGAAGGAAGATTTTTGCCGTTTTCCTGCCCGGCTCTGCAACCGTCACCCGTGTTATCTTCTTGATATTTGCTCTGGATATGAGGATTTCCAGCGTTCCATCATTGTCCAGATTGAATAATGCAGCACTCATTTCAGTACACCCCCACACTTTGCGCATCAGCCATCACAGGCAGGCTTTGTGTTGTCCTGCACTTCGGTCAGCTTTATGGTCGGCTGCGGCTGATCCGAACGGTTCAGTGGTTTATCGAACTCCACATTCATCCAGTCGCCCTCCGGCTTGTCATGCCATGCCAAGGCGTGGCGAATGACAAGCCATACCTGTTCTGCCCGGTACGGCGCCTTCATTACGTCTGAGGTCGGGGCGGGGAGAACGCATCTGCTGTACAGCCGTTCCATTTCTAGCAGCATGGTATTTCTGCGGTCTATCGCAACATTAAAAGCGTTTTTACGCTGTTCCTCGCTCTGAAACGCATTGCTTTCCGCGTCCGAGTAGAATTTTGCAAAGCACAAGTCTTCTGCCAGATCCCAGAACTGTCCCATGTGCAGCCGCAGATACCACTCGCAGGCCGCTTGCACAGCCTCGGCCACCGGGCGGCTCATGGTCAGCGTGATGGTCTCGATTTCGGTAGGTGCGTCATTCTTCTTCACCATAGTGCGGATCCTTTGCCCCCGGCCAGTGACGGCGCTGGCTGCGCTCAAACTTCCGGGCCATCGCTGCTGTCTGAATAGCTTCCACGGCCAGAGCAACAGCCCGATCATATACACCCTTCGTGGAAATCTGCGGATTGTTGGAGTAAACATTCATCCACATTGCATTGAGTTCCTGACGCAGACCGTTCATTTCCTTCACAGCTTCCACGACTTCTTCTTGGATGATTCCCGCGCCCTCATGCGGCCCTGCAAACATCCGAAACTTCTTGTTTGCAGCGGCCAGCTCAATTTTGACCAGCCGCTTCACGTCATTTTTCACTGCATCCATGGTCAACCCTCCGTCCGGCTCTTGATCTCAGCCAGCAGATCATCCAGCGGAACATTTGCAAGAGAAAACCCGGCCTCGCCTTCGTCCTCAACAGAGACCAAGAGTGCAGAGGAAAAGCACAAAACGGGGCGAACACCATAGGAGTAGTTGTACCAGTGGCTGATGCCGGAGCCATCGGTGTAGACGAACCAGACGTTGTTGCCGTAGGTGTTCGGAGAACAATTCGGCGTGCCGTAAGGCGTTGCCAACCACCACGGCGCATCTACCTTCGGGATCAGCCGCCAATATTTTCCGTACCCGCGCAGGGTCAACAGGCCAATCCTCACTTCAAAGATTCCGTATTCGTTCTGGCCGGTCGTGTCCTGAAGGTCGATTCTGAGCGGAATGAATGTACTCAGCGGAGTGCCGTTCTTTGTAAACTCTGCCAAGCAGTTACCCAGATATGGCATAATCTCGCTCCGGCGCAGATCGTTGGGGCATTCTGGGTCGTCACCTTCACGGAACGGCATTTTCGTCCAAATGTCCTTTGCCAGAACAAGGCAGCCGTGTTCGTCTGCATCCAGCTTCACGAACTCCTTGCCCAGCGCCTTGAAGATGCCGCCATTTTTCACATTGCCCAAGGTTACGCTTTTCAAAACCTTACTCATCGTTATTCCTCCACTAAAACCACATTGGCCCAGCTGGTCTCGTATGTTTTCCCGTCAATCGTGACTTTCACGATACGATCATTGTGTGCAAACGAACTTACCTTGTCCGCCCGTCCTTTGTCCAGTAAAGTGCCGTCCGGCAGGTAAACATATACCGTCTTGACCGGTTTTTCACCGCTTGCTGTGCCCTTGACTGCTTCACACCCAGTCAGTGTTACGCACAGCGCGGCAGTGCAGGTGGACAAAGCCAGCAGTTCCAAAGTCTTACGCATCGTTTTTGTCCTCCTGTTCGCTCAAGTCCTCCACATCGGCAACATCCCTAGTCTTTTTCACCATGTCGGCAAGCTCACGCAGTCCAGACTTTGCCAGAGGTTCCAGCTTTACAGGAAGCACCGCGCCGCGCACCACCATTCCGTCCTTGATAACATAGTAGCGTCCGCCGCTCGCCATCTTCCTGGCGCAGTATTTGAAATATCCGCTCTTGCGGATTTCATCTGCTACTGGCATGATCTGCTTCGCATCCACAAAACCGACCGTTCCCGAAACAGGCTCGATCATTGGAACCAGTTCACACCCGCAGTACCGGATACCGATTCTTCCGGTCACGCAGTCCATTTCTCCGTCTGCCGTGTCGTCCAAATCCATCCCTTCGATGTGATGGAGATCATCCGGGCAGTTATTATCAAACTCGATGTCTGCCCATTCCTTTTTGCTGATGCCCAGGAGGGTTGCCAACTCACTTTCATTTTGTGCCTTCGGAAATCCGGTCAGCGGGAAGATTGCCGTTTTGGTTCCAATGTACAAATCATAGGTTCTGCAATCGTCATAGAACACTTTGTAGAGTTTACAGTACCCATCTGCCTTAATGAGCTTTGCGATTGCTGCCAGCTTCATTTGCTTCTCCTTTCAATTTCGATAGCCTGAACTTCAAACTTTTCGTACTCCGGGTAATGATTCTCGGCCTGCTCCTTGGCTTTTTCAACAGCCTGTTCGGCGCTGTCCGCATCCAGCCGGTACGGCAGCCAACCCGGCCACCCACCAGCACCGGTCGCTTTCAGCAAAATGTAGTACCTCTGCATCGGTGTGTTCTCCTTTCAGTTTTGGGCAATCCCGGAGTTGAACCGGGCCGGGCCTGTTCCCATGCTCACAAAAAAGGCCGCCGCAGCGGGCGGCCTGTGTCAGGAGTTGTGCGACCTTATTTTCAAAATTTTCTTTGCTTCCTCTGCGTGGAGAAGGACGCTGTCCCGGCAGGTCATACCCGGTTCTTGCAGCTCATAGAGTTTGCACTCTTTCGTGCATCCCTTACTGCCTTTTCGGGCCTGCTCATTACACGTTATAAATCGTGCGGACAGAATCCGTGTCAGCGTTTCATTGTCCATCATGCCACCAGATAAAGCCAAAGGAACTTAATCAGTGCGGCAGGCACAAAGAAAATCAGTGCCGCCCACAGTGCCACAGCTGCCAAAACCATCAGAACACCCAGTGTTTTCACAAATCCGTCCATATTTTTATTCTCCTTCTTTGATAATCCAAACTCTATGCGTCCCGTAGCCATTCCAATTCAGAGCATCTTCATGACTGCCGGAAACCGCCACATCCAGGTGCTTTCCCTGGATTCCTGCCCCCTTGTCCTGAACGATCCGCACTCCTATGTCCTCGATATAGAGGATGGTTCCAAACGGGAACACATCCGGGTCAGCCGCCACCGTCACGTCAGCTTCTACCGGTGCACCGCTGGCTGTGATCCCGGTTCCTGTGCCGCAGATATGCTCCCGCTTTTCGGTACAGTAGGCCGTGCAGAGAAAATCGCCAGCATCCTCAACCAGCAATTTTCCATCCAGTCGGTCCCGTGCTTTCAGAGAATCCCGCAAGGTATCGGCGTACTCTGCAATCTCTTTCGACACGCCCTCCCAGTCCTCATACCGGGACTTGTAAATATCCCGCTGGCATTCCAGGTCATCAATCCGGTGATAAAGCACGTTGACCTGTATACCTGCAATCATGACCGCCACCAGAGCGATTTTTCCCACATCAATTTTCATATTCTTTCCTTTCCGGGAAGTGTTTTTTCGTAACTGCAATCGGAAATTCTTCAATCTCCGATGCCCACCGAGCGGTCCCGATGCCGTATGTAGTTTCCCATACCAGTGGGAATCCGCCAATCCCGTCAAACAGGCTTCCCAGCTTTGCGCCATCGCCCATGTATGACTTCATTTTTTGGGCAATCCAGAACCACTGCGGCAGGGCAATGGAATTTCCAAGTGCTTTGTACCGTGGACTGTCTGCCGGCTTATGCTTTTTCCTTTGGTGTCCGTCCACTCTCCAATGTCCGTCCATCCATCCGGGTAGCCCTGCAACCGCTCACATTCTGTCGGTGTCAGCCTGCGGACAATCCATCTTGTTCTCTGCCCAGCAAGTACCGCCTGCTGGTTCCCGCCCGCTGATTCTCTGGACGGAAGTGCTGGGAATGTGCCATCTTCGCCATATACCCGTCGCGCTTGGGTGTCCCATGGATTCAGGCAGCCGGAGTATTCGATTGCCACAGCCTGCGCATCGTGCATGGTGTCCAGCGTCCCGGATTTTTCCTTACTGGCGTAGGCGTGGGCCTGTCCATTGCCGATGCCGTAGCTTGTGACCTGCCTCGGCACGGCCACGAGCGGCGTATTTCCCCCACCTGTTCCCCAACGGTCGTAGCCCGTTGGGGAACAGGTGGGGGCTTCCTTGTACCGTGCGTCCTGCGCATGGTTTTCAAAAACAACAGGCCTGTCCGCCGGGTGGTCCGTAATCATCGGAACATACCCGCCGCCAAGTCCCATACTCGCCGGAAGTGTCGGGCAGATTCCGTTTTGTGTGACCGTTGCATGAACCTGATTGCTTTCCAGAACCATCGGTTGGACTGGCATTTCTTCATCACTGATTCTAATTACTGCAGCTGGCGGGTGTGCCGCCGCTGCTAACGGATGGCATGGGTCGCCCCATTGTGGATTGGATTTATTTACCTTGCTTGTTATTTGGGTCGTATCGAACGGAAGGGCATCATCAATGCAGAGATTTTGATTTTGAATGCGTACGCTACCGCGTGACGGTCTACCGTGTTCACCGTAAAGGCTCCGCTTTCTCTTACGCCTGTCCCGTTCTGGTTTGTTTTCCGGTCAACCGTATTCCCGCTGATGCAGTATGTCGGTTCCTGGATCAGTTGGAAGATCGTTTGGTCTTGGATCGTCGATAGCGTTCCAGTTTTTTCTGTCTGCACAAGTGCGCCCTTTCCACCACCGGCGCACCCTGAACGGATTTTAAGCGTGTACGCAGCTGCTTCACAGCATTTGTCACCACTCGTTCTTTCCTCTGCTTCGCTTTTTCCTGCTCTGTCCGCCTCCGTTCCTCTGCTATCAGCATTTCTACTACTGCCGCAGAGGAACCCGGCTCCCACCATTCGATCATTTCCAGCAGGGCGGTTTGCAGTAAGTCCGGCAACTTCTTTCCACGCCTGGATGCACGGGTCAGGATGCCTTGACAGGCTCGTGCGCTCAAATAATATTTCTCCGGCGCGTTGACCTCCAAGGTCGAGGATAAGAGCGATACGCTTTCTGCGCTGGGCCACTCCGAAATATTGACTGTCCAGCTGTCTCCACGCCAAAGACCATCCGTTTCCAGCGATTGCTCCAGCTTTGCTCCATCT
>ENA-OQKV01000626-OQKV01000626.1-human-gut-metagenome-genome-assembly--contig:-NODE-626-length-12397-cov-3.429910_pt1 | contig 12397 bp, 10 predicted proteins | sample MGYA00242655_ERZ504811 | MGnify/ENA primary metagenome ERZ504811 (study PRJEB26092, sample SAMD00036406) | human gut metagenome | host: Homo sapiens | study: EMG produced TPA metagenomics assembly of...
GCAGGCTCAGCATTCCCTCAAACAGGCAGAGCAGGCCTATGCCGCTGCCAAAGCCGCTGTGGATGCCCTGCAGACCCAGCAAGCCACTGCCGAAACCGCCGGGCCTGCCCAGCCGCTGGAATTTTTACAGGCAGAACAGGCCCGCCTTGCCGCCGCCCGCACTGCCCTGCGGGAGCAGGCCCAGCAGCTGGCCGCACAGCGGCTGCCCAACCGTGCAGCCGCTGAAAAATACCGCACCGCTGCCGAAGCGCGCACTCAACTTGAACAGCGCTGGCAGTGGGTGAGTGCCCTTGCCGCCACGGCGGGCGGCACCTTGACCAGCAAACAGAAGATCAAATTGGAAGCCTACATCCAGATGAACTATCTGGACCGCATCCTGCGCCACGCCAACACCCGCCTGATGCAGATGACCGCCGGGCAGTACGAGCTGGAGCGCATTGGTGCCGAGAACCAGCGCAGCCAGTCCGGCTTGGACCTTGGCATCATCGACCACTACAACGGCACCCGCCGCAGCGTCAAGACCCTTTCCGGCGGCGAAAGCTTCAAGGCATCGCTGGCGCTGGCACTGGGCCTTTCGGACGAAGTACAGAGCGCGGCAGGCGGCATCCGTCTGGACACGCTCTTCCTCGATGAGGGCTTCGGCAGTCTGGATGACGAATCGCTGGAACAGGCCATGCGCGTACTTGCAGGGCTGACCGAGGGCGACCGGCTGGTGGGCATCATCTCCCACGTAGGTGCTCTGAAAGACCGCATCGACCGACAGGTGGTGGTGCGCAAAGCCCGCACCGGCGGCTCTACCGTAGAATTGATCGTGTGAAACACCGCAGGCCTCTTTATAAGTTACATCTTTCCGGGGCATCCTATGGGCGGAGGTGATTTTCCAATGAGCTTGACACCCTTTATCCGCCACGAGCTGGAACACCAGCCCGGCACTGCCGCCGCACCGGAAAACAGCTGCACCCGCTGCAGCCCGCCGCTAGGCAAGGAGCCGGATATCCTGCTGCCAGGCGACCCCGCTGCCCCCGGCACACAGGTGCCGCCGCAGATCGAAACACCGGGCCAGACCCCGCACCCGGACACAAACAGCGCCCCGCAGGGTGTGCCCATGACCAACGGCACCCCGGCCGCCTGTTACCAGAAGAACGCCCGGGAATTTTTGGCCGGGGATGTGCAGACCAGCGTGATGGCCCACTATGCACCCGGACTGTTCAGCACCGACCAGCACACCCATTCCTGCCATCCGGCCCCGGACGAGGATGCTTCTCAGGTGCTGAGCCTTGTGGACTGGCGTGAGGATGCACCCTACGGCTAACAAAAATTTTTCAAATTATTTTTGCTCTACCTGTTGAAATCTGCGTCCGCTTCCCTTATTATGGTAGCAAACAAAGATAAAGGCAGGTTTTGCATCATGGCAGAGATCAAATATGAAGTTGTTCAGCGCATTGCAGTTCTCTCGGAGCGCCCCCGCGGCTGGGAGCGTCAGCTGAACCTCATCAGCTGGAACGACGGCGAACCCAAGTACGACATCCGCGACTGGTCCCCGGACGGCACCCGCATGGGCAAGGGCATTTCCCTGAGCCACGACGAAATGGCCATCCTCAAGGGCCTTCTGGACGATCTGGAGCTGTAAGCATGGGCGGCCGCGAAGAGTTTTTGCAGATCTGGCAGCAGCACATCACCCGCCCCGGCAGCGAAAAGCTGCTGGACTGGCTGGACCATAAGACCGATTTCTTTACGGCACCGGCCTCCACCCGGTTCCACGGTGCGTGTGAGGGCGGGCTGTGTATGCACAGCCTGAACGTCTACCATGCGCTGCACGACACCTTTTTTACCGAGGGCGACAGCGAGGAGACCTTTGCCATCTGTGCACTGCTGCACGATCTGTGCAAGGCCAACTACTACAAGCCCGGCACCCGCAACGTGAAAAACGAAACCACCGGCCAGTGGGAAAAGGTGCCCAGCTACAGCGTGGAGGATCTGTTCCCCTACGGTCACGGCGAAAAGAGCGTGTTCCTCATCGAGCGGTTCATGAAGCTGCGGGTCGAGGAGGCCGTTGCCATCCGCTGGCACATGGGCGGCTTTGACGATGCGGCCCGGGGCGGCTGCTTTGCCATCTCGGAAGCCTACGACAAGTATCCCCTTGCCGTCAAGCTGCACATCGCTGATCTGGAAGCCACCTATCTGATGGAGCACCGCACCAGCGCTGTGCGCTGAAAAAAACAAAAATACCCGGACAGGCACAGCAGTGCGATACTGCAGCCTGTCCGGGCTTTGTTTTGTTTAATTTTTGCGCTCGGCCTTGTTCTGGTACATTTTTGCGTCCGCCTGACGGATGGCCTCGGTGAGCGGACGTACACCGCACACACCGCCAACACTGGCCGAAAGCTCCAGCTCCGGGTAGCCTTCTACTCTGGCACTGGCCGCAGCCTCCCGCACGCGCTGTATCACATGTTCCCCGGGCCGGATGTGCGGCACCAGCAGCAGGAATTCATCGCCGCCATAGCGCACCAGCACATCGGTCTGGCGCAGGTTGCTCAGGATGGACTGTGCCACGCTCTGCAGGGCCTTATCGCCCACCAGATGGCCGAACCGGTCGTTGACCTCCTTGAAGTGATCCACGTCGATCATCACTACGCCTTCCACCTGTTCGCTCTCCGCAAGGAAGCACTCGAAGTACTGGCGGGAGTATGCCCCGGTCAGCGAATCCACAAAGGCGCTGCGGTCAAAGTTGGAGCCGCGGTCCAGCAGCATCCGGCGGCCGCCCATATCCAGCCAGCGTCCGTCCGAAAGCTTGGACACCATTTCCAGCACGCAGCCGCGTCCGCCCACTTCCACATACTTTGCCATGACAAAATAAGCCTGATCGTCCTTGAACTCGATCTTGTTCAGGGATTCCTTGCGGGCAAGGGCCTTACTGGAAATGCAGTTTTCGCACCGGCCCGATTTGTTCCACACCATGTGGCAGGTGCCGGGCATCTCGGTCAGTCGGCCATCCTTGCCCAGGCTCAGCACCTTGGTGCTTTCCGGGTCCACCAGACGCACAATGTCAAAAATGCCCTTCAGGCGTTCCAGCAGTGCTTCCGGCTGGTCGCTGTTCACATCGCCCAGCATCAGCTCCTGCAGGCGGGCATGGTCATCTGTGATCTGGCCCACCACGCTTACGCAGTGGCGCACACCGGCGCGGCTCCACATGGTGTGCATCACCAGCCGGTGCAGCCGGTATTCCTGATCCACCGCGATCAGCACCGAGAATGCGGCATCCGGCTCTTCCGGCGTTGCGTCTGCAATGGCATCCAGCAGCTTGCGGCGGTCCTTGCCGGAGAGAAATGTCAGGCCCATGCCCTTATCAAAGTCCAGCTTCTGGGTTCGGTTGACCGGGTCCTCGTAGCGGTTCACCACGGTCACGCTGCCGCTGAGTATATCGTAATCGAACTGAATACCGCCGCGCTGCTCGGCATAAAAAGCGGTGCGCTCCCGTTCCAGATCCAGCAGGCGCTGGGCACGATCCTCACGGGGCAGAGCTTCGCGGTGCAGGATCTCCTCCGAAAGGCGGCGGGTCTCGTGGCGGAAACCGCGGTCATACTCCGAGCGCTGCAGCTCTGTGCGCAGCAACTCCGAGGATTCTTTCAGGCATTCCATCAGCAGCGGATTGAAGCTGCCGCACTCGCCGTGCAGGATCATGTCAACGGCCTTTTCGTGGCTGTAGGACTGCTTATAACAGCGCTCGCTGGTCAGTGCGTCGTACACATCGGCCAGTGCCACCACCTGTGCTGCAATGGGGATCTCGTCGCCCTTGAGCCTGTCCGGGTAGCCGCCGCCGTCCCACCGCTCGTGGTGCCAGCGGCAGATAGCGTGTGCCACCTTTACCAGCGGTTCGTCCTGCCCGATGGCAAGCCCCTTCAGGATCCTGGCACCCTCGGTGGTGTGGGTCTTGATGGTGGCGTACTCTTCCTCGGTCAGGCGGCCGGGCTTGTTCAGGATCTCTTCCGGGATCATGATTTTGCCGATATCGTGCAGCGCCGATGCTGTGCTGATCAGCGAGATATCACTCTCGTCCAGCTGGTAACGGTCCGTCTTCTGCACCAGCTGATGCAGGAGCAGGTCGGTCAGGGTGCGGATGTGCAGCACATGCTGGCCGCTCTCGCTGTTGCGGAACTCCACCACATGGCTCAGAATGTTGATCATCAGCACACCGTTGTGCTCTTTTTCGTATACCTGATCGGTCACAAGGCGGGTAAGGCGCTTCTGCTTTGCGTAAAGCATGAGCGCATTCTTCACCCGGCGCAGCACCATGACCCGCTCGAACGGGCGGCGGATGTAATCGGCCACGCCCATATCATAGGCGCGCTCGACGCTTCGGGTGTCCTCTGCCGCGCTGATCACAATGACCGGGATTTCCTCCTGCCATGCATAGCACTGCATCACCCGCAGCACATCAAAGCCGTCCATTTCCGGCATGATCAGGTCCAGCAGCACCAGCGCGATATCAGTGCGTCTGCGCAGAATTTCGATCGCGCGCAGGCCGTTCTCGGCTTCCAGATATTCGTAGCCCTCGCCCAGAATCTCCTTGAGCATGGCGCGGTTGATCTCCGAGTCATCCACGATCAGTATTTTCTGTTTTGGTTCCATCTCAACCGATCCTCGCTCCTGTACTTCCGGCCGCAGGGTCTTCCGTTTCCTACCGGACCACAAAAAAGCTGCTGCAACAGCTTTGCGCTTTGCAGCAGCTTTTCATTTCACTCATATCTGCTTTTTTTGCAGGTCATCCAGCTTTCCGTCATGCGCCCATCATATCGTCGAACCAGTTCATCAGCTCCACCGAGAGGTGCTCCAATCTGGTCTGGGGCTTCCAGTCCGGCTGAGCAGGCTGCGGAGCCTCCGGCCCGGGCTGTGGAAGCTGTTCGATCTCCGGCTCCGGCCGCTGACTCTGCGCTGCCGATGGTTCCGGCTGCGGGGGCGTATGTGCCGCAACCGGCACAGGCCGCACAGCTTCGGCATGCGGGCCAGCTCCTGACGTAGCTGCTCTGCATGAGCGCTCGCGCACTCAGCCTCCTGCCGCGCCTGCTCACAGGCCGCTTCCAGCTGGGCATTTTCCTGCCGCAGCGCGGCCATCTGCCGTTCACAGGCAAACAGACGAGTCTGATAGCGCAAAATTTCCGCACTGGCCGCTGCCAGCTTTCGGTTCATCTGCTCCAGCTGGGCACACACCGCCTTGGGCGGCTCTGCCGGAGCCTTTGCTGCGGCAGACTGGGCACAGCGCTGCCGCGAACCATTGTTCTGCTGCCTGCCCTGCGCCATGGTGTCCCTCCGATCCATCCGATACGCCTGATCCGCTTATGACGGCCAGCCTTTTATCTGCGCTTGTTCAGCATGGCCATCAGCTGGTCGTAATAGCCATTATCGCTGTTGTCCTCTTCCACGGGCTTTTCAGCAGTGGGTGCCGGTGCAGCGCCGCCTGCGGCAGAAGCTGCCGGGCTTGCAGTCTCGCTGCTGAACACAGCAGACGGAGTGGACTGTGCGCCGCCCATTGCATTGCTGATGCTGCTGCGCAGGTCGCTTGCGCTCTTGTTGTCAAAACCGGTAGCAACCACGGTCACACGCATCTCGTCCGAGAGGTTCTCGTCGAACGCAGTACCCCAGATGATGTTCGCATCGGGATGTGCGCTCTGGGTAATGAGACCTGCTGCGGTCTCCACATCCTCCAGACCGATGTCCGGGCTGGAAGTGATGTTGATGATCACGCCGTGTGCACCGGCAATGCTGGTCTCCAGCAGCGGAGAAGAAATAGCAGCCTTTGCGGCGTTCTCGGCCTTGCCTGCGCCCTTGGCGCTGCCCACGCCCATGTGTGCGTAGCCGGCATCCTTCATGATGGAGCGCACGTCGGCGAAGTCCAGGTTGATGAAGGCAGGCACATTGATCAGAGCGGAAATGGACTCAACGCCCTGACGCAGCACGTTATCGGCTGCCTGGAAGGCATTCATCAGGGTGATCTTTTCCTGGCTGATCATCTTCAGGCGCTCATTGGGAATGACGATCAGACTGTCCACATGCATGAGCAGGTTTGCAATGCCCTGCTCTGCCAGACCCATCTTGCGCTTGCCCTCAAAGGAGAAGGGCTTGGTGACGATGCCAACGGTCAGGATGCCCAGATCGTGTGCCACCTCGGCCACAACGGGTGCTGCACCGGTGCCGGTGCCGCCGCCCATACCGGCAGTGATAAACACCATCTGGGAACCCTTGAGCGCATTTGCGATCTCGTCCTTGCTCTCTTCAGCGGCGCGCTGGCCGATCTCGGGGTCTGCACCGGCACCGCGGCCCTTGGTCAGCTTGGAACCCAGCTGCACCTTGGTGGCAGCGTGGTTCTTGGCCAGAGCCTGCTGGTCGGTGTTCATTGCGATAAATTCGACGCCCTGCAGGCCGTCGCTGACCATGCGGTTGACAGCGTTGCCGCCGCCGCCGCCCACGCCGATCACCTTGATCGTCGTAACGTTTTCGTCCATTTCTTCATCGAGCATGAGTGCCATAACTTTGTCCTCCATCGGATTTTATCGTAAAACTGCGCATAGCGCACAGAAATTATCTGCTTACACTTATATAACTGTATCGTATCATCTTTTTGCCCTGAATGCAAGTCAATTTTGCTTTTTTGAAGGTGTTTTTTTCTCGCTGGCGCTTTCCCGCGGCATTTCCCGCTCAATTTGGGCACCAAGTTCCGCCAGCATCTGTGCAAAACCGGCATATCCGCGGTCGATGTAACCGGTGTCGGTAATGCGGCTCCGTCCCCTTGCCGCCAGCGCGGCCACCACCAGTGCCGCGCCTCCGCGCAGGTCCGCAGCCCGTGCACACGCGCCCTGCAGCTGCCGCACCGGCCGGATGTCCAGTGTGCGTCCCTGCACCTGCACAGCGGCTCCAAAAGCCGCAAAACCCTCTGCACAGCCGAATCTCCGCTCAAACACCACATCCTCGATGCTGCTGGCGCTGTCGGCGGCAAGCATGGCAGCAGCAAGCAGCGGCGCTGCGTCTGTTGCCAGTGCCGGGTATACCCCGGTAAACACTCTGCCCGCGCCGTGCAGCGCGCCCAGCCGGGTAATGACCGCACTTTCCGGCCCTGTTTCTACCCTGCAGCCCATTTGTGCCAGAATTTCCAGCAGCGGTGCATAGGTCTCCGGCCTGCAGCCGGTCAGTTCCACCCGGCCTCCTGCCGCCGCGCAGGCACAGGCAAGGGTGGATGCCACGATGCGGTCGGCCATGGGCGCAAAGCTGCAGCTATACAGCATTCGTCTGCCCTGCACCCGGATGGTGCTGGTGCCCGCGCCCTGTACACAGCCGCCGCAGCGGTTCAGGAATGCTGCCAGATCGCTGATCTCAGGTTCTCGTGCGGCCCCGCGCAGGACCGTCTCGCCCTGCGCCGCAGCTGCTGCCAGAAGCAGGGTCTCGGTAGCACCCACGCTGGGGAACCCAAGTGTGATGTCCGCACCGTGCAGTCCGGCAGGCGCTGTCAGGATCAGCCTTGCCCCCTCCTCCCGGCAGTGCACGCCCATCTGCGCAAGGCCGGAAAGGTGCAGGTCCACCGGCCTTGCACCAATGCGGCACCCGCCGGGCAGCACCGTTTCCACCCGGCCAAGCCGTGCCAGAAGCGGTGCGCAGAACAAAATGGATGCCCGCATCCGCGCGGCGGCTTCCGGCGCAAGGCGGCAGGTGGAAGGCACGCCCTGCACCGTGATGTCGCTGCCCTGCCAGCGGGCCGTGCAGCCCGCACCCTGCAAAAGCTCCACGCTGGTGTCCACATCCGCAAGATGCGGCACCTGCAGAAAACGCACCGTGCCATTGCACAAAAGGGCCGCTGCCAGCAGCGGCAGCACGCTGTTTTTGGCTGCCGGGATGTGCACTGTGCCGTTCAGCGGCATGCCGCCTGTGATGATAAGATCTCCGCCCATGCAAAAAGCCCCCGTTCCGCAAAAGATACCTCATGCTATGCGGCGCGAAGGCTTTTTGTTTATTTTGTCTGCAGTTGTGTCATTTGTTTGTCCGGTCATTTGTGGCTGTGCCGGCAGAGGATGCTGTCGTTTTATGGCAGGGAACGCCCGGTTTTATGTCTCCCCGCGGGACACCGACAGCACGATGCCCATTTCGCCCAGCAGCATCATCAGACTGGTGCCGCCGGAGGAAAAAAACGGCAGGCTGATGCCGGTATTGGGGATGGTGTTGGTGACTACCGCCATATTCAGCACTGCCTGCAGGGCCACCTGCACCACAAAGCCCACTACCAGCAGCGCACCGAACCGATCCGGTGCATGCGCCGCCAGCGTGATGCCCCGCCACAGCAGCAGCGCAAACAGCAGGATCACCGCGCAGGCTCCCACAAAGCCAAGCTCCTCGCACAGGATGGAAAAGATGAAGTCGTTCTGCGGTTCGGGCACGAACAGGTGCTTCTGGCGGCTGCTGCCAAGGCCAAGGCCCGCCGCGCCCCCGGAGCCGATGGCATACAGGCTCTGGATGGTCTGGTGGCCGTCGCCCAGCGGGTCGGCAAAGGGATCCAGCCATGAGCTGAGACGGCTGGCCGCGTAGGGCACAAGGTCCGGCATAATGATGATGGCAGCTCCAATGGCCGCTGCACCGCCCGCCCCGGCCAGCACGAACCACTTGAGGCCGGTGCCGCCCACGAACATGAGCACCGCGCCGATGCCCAAAATGAGCACGGTGCCGGAGAGGTGCGGTTCCAGCAGCATGAGCACGGCCACCGCTCCCAGCACCAGTGCAAAGGGCAGCACCCCCACCGCAAAGCTGCCCATGCGGTCGTGGTTGAGCGCAATGATATGCGCAAACACCAGCACCACCGCAAATTTGGCGATCTCGCTGGGCTGCAGTGTACCCAGGCCCGGAAGCACCAGCCAGCGCTTGCAGCCGTTGTACTCCGGCATGAACAGCACCGCCGTCAGCAATACCATTGAAAGCGCCAGCAGCGGCCATGCCAGCTTGTGGTAAATATGGTAGTCCACCCGGCTTGCCACCCACATGGCCCCGATGCCCAGCGCAGCATACAGCAGCTGCGGCCGCAGGTAGGCAAAAGCATCGCCCCGCCGGTACAGCGCCACTGCACTGCTGGCACTGCCCAGCATTACAAGGCCAAAGCCCACCAGCGTGAGCACCAGCACCAGAAACGGCAGGTCCATGGCCGGCAGATGCCGCAGCGGCAGGCCGCGCTTTGCATGGGCAGCAGCTTTGTGCATCCGTATCACCTCCGTTCCTTTATTGTACGCGGCGGCGGTGTCGGTTAGTCATATCCCCGGCACACCGGCGCATACACTTGCCCAGAGAAGGAGGTGCCTGCCATGCCAAAACCGGAGCCGCGCCCCTTGCGCACCCTGCCGGAACGGGCATTCCATGCCCGGGCACGGCTGGTGGCCGCGTTGATGTGCTGCGTCTGCTTTGCGGGGCTTGCCGCGCGGCTGGCGTATCTGCAGCTGTTTTCAGGCGACTGGTATACGAACCGTGCCCTCGGCCAGCAATTGCGCGATACTGTGGTGCCTGCCGACCGGGGCCGTATCTACAGCGCCGACGGTGTACTGCTTGCCGCCAACAGCAGCTGCTGGACATTGCGGGCCTCCCCGCGCGAGATGCCGGAGGAAAAGCTCAGCCTTGCCGCGCAGGGCCTTGCGGAAATATTGGAGCTGGACGAAGCGAAGCTGCTGGAAAAATTCAGTGACCGCACCTCCAACGACTGCCTTTTGCGCTACCGCGTGGAGCGCGACACCGCCGACCGCGTGCGGGATTTTTGTGAAGAGAACGGCATCACCGGCATCCGCATCAATCAGGACTCCAAGCGCTGGTACCCGGAGGGGGAATTTCTGGCCAGCGTGCTGGGCTTTACCAATGTAGACAACGCCGGTGTGAGCGGGCTGGAGCTGAAATATAACGATGTGCTCACCGGGCAGAATGGTGTGGTGCTCACCGCCGTCAACGCTTGGGGCTACACACTGGAGCAGAGCTACGAGACCGAAAAAGTGCCCTTGGAAGGCAGCGGCCTGCGGCTGACTGTCGATGCCAACATCCAGCATTACCTTGAAAACGCGCTGGATTATGCGGTCAAGGAGCATCATGTGGCGGCGCGCGCCGTGGGCATCGTGATGGACGTGAACACCGGGGCCGTGCTGGCCATGTCCACCACGCCTGCCTACGACCCGAACCAGCCGCGCGTGATCTACGATGCAGCCGCCCGCAAGGCCGTGGATGCCCTTACCGGCAGCGAGCGCGCTGCCGCCCTGCAGCTGGCCCAGCAGACCCAGTGGCGGAACAAGGCCGTCAGCGACCTCTACGAGCCGGGCAGCGTCTTCAAGCTCATCACCTGCGCCGCCGCGCTGGATGCCGGGGCTGTGAGCAAAAACTCCACCTTTTACTGCGGCGAGTCCATCTCGGTGGCGGGCACACGGTTCCACTGCGCCAACCACAAGCGCCACGGCAGCCAGACCGTGACCCAGGCGCTGGAAAATTCCTGCAACCAGAGCTTTATCCAGATCGGCGCGCGGCTGGGCAAGGAAGCCTTCTGCGATTACTTTGCCGCTTTCGGCCTGCGGGAGCCAACCGGGGTCGATCTGCCCGCCGAACCCAAAAAGAGTCTGTACTACACCGCCGACCGCATGGGACCGGTGGAGCTGGCCTCCTGCGCCTTCGGCCAAAGCAGCAAGATCTCCTATATGGAAATGGCCGCAGCCGTGTGCGCTGTGGTGAACGGCGGCAGGCTGATGCAGCCTTATCTTGTCAGCGATATCCTGAACCCGGACGGCAGCATTCTGCAGCACACAGAGCCGGTGTGCAGGCGGCAGGTGATCAAACCGGAAACTTCTGAAACCATGCGTGAGATGATGGAAGCCGTGGTGCTCTACGGCGGCGGGCGCAATGCCCGCATCCAAGGCTACCGGGTGGGCGGCAAGAGCGGCACCAGCCAGAAGCTGGACAGCGCCGACGAAAAAGCCCGTATTGCCAGCTTTGTGGCCGTGGCTCCCATCGACGACCCGCAGTTTTTGTGTCTGGTGTGCTTGGACGAACCCCACAGCTGGACGACTGCCGGCGGCAGCCTTTCAGCCCCGGTGTGCGCCGAGGTTCTGGAACAGACGCTGGTGTACAAGGGCGTGCCCCGCGCCGTGGAACCGGAAACCGATACCGATCCCGCCCAGACCGCTGCCGACCTGCCCGCCGACGGTGACAGCTTTGACGGGGCGTAAGCAAAAAACGGCCCCGGAAAGGTCTTCCGACTTTCCCGGGGCTGCAATGTTTTTTTGTTTAATTCTGCTGCGGCTGCTCGCGGAAGACGATCTCGCCGGTCTCGCTGTTCATGGACTCCACAATGGCAAGGCTCTCCAGCTGGATGCCCTTGCTGCGGATCAGCTCGCCGCCCTGCTGGAAGCCCTTTTCCACAGCAATGCCGATGCCTTCCACGGTGGCGCCGGCTTCCTTGGCCAGATCCAGCAGGCCCATCAGGGCACAGCCGTTGGCAAGGAAGTCGTCAATGATCAGCACATGGTCTTCCGGGGTGAGGAACTTTTTGGAGACGATCACATTGTAGATCTTTTTGTGGGTGAAGGACTGGATTTTGGTTTCGTAGTTGTTGTAGTCCAGATTGATGCTCATGGACTTTTTGGCAAATACCACCGGCACGTTGAACTCGCTGGCCACGATGGCTGCAATGCCAATGCCGCTGGCCTCGATGGTGAGCACCTTGTTGATGGGCTTGCCTGCAAACAGGCGCTTCCACTCCTTTGCCATCTCCCGGAACAGCGGAATGTCCATCTGGTGGTTGATAAAGCTATCCACCTTGAGCACATTGCCCTCGCGTACGATACCATCTTTGCGAATACGATCTTCCAGCATCTTCATAGTGCAGCAATTCCTCCAACCTGATCTTTTCCATGCCCATGCGTTTGCAGCGCATATTTCTCTTTTTATTTCACTTAGTATACCGGATGCTCTTTCCTTTGGCAAGAGGTTTTCTTGATAAATTTATAGGTTTTCCGCTCTTGTACTTTTTACAGATTCGAGTATACTGTAGTTAATATAAGGTGTGTCCGGCATCTGTGCACCGGCACACAGGAGGGGAGAGCATATATGAAAACGGGTCTTGTGCTGGAAGGCGGTGCCATGCGCGGCATGTTTACCGCCGGTGTTCTGGATGTATTGATGGAGCATGGCATCGTGCTGGATGGTGCCATTGGCGTTTCGGCCGGTGCGGTGTTCGGCTGCAACTACAAGTCCCATCAGATCGGCCGTGTGATCCGCTACAACACCCAGTATTGCAACGATAAGCGCTACGCAAGCTTCGGCAACCTGCTGCGCACCGGCAACCTGTACAGTGAGCAGTTCTGCTACCACACCGTGCCGGAAAAGCTGGACGTGTTCGACG
>ENA-OQKV01000628-OQKV01000628.1-human-gut-metagenome-genome-assembly--contig:-NODE-628-length-12341-cov-3.909694_pt1 | contig 12341 bp, 14 predicted proteins | sample MGYA00242655_ERZ504811 | MGnify/ENA primary metagenome ERZ504811 (study PRJEB26092, sample SAMD00036406) | human gut metagenome | host: Homo sapiens | study: EMG produced TPA metagenomics assembly of...
ATCCATTGAGGGTGCAAAGTGATGCTCTTTTTTTGTTTCTAGGCGGTTCCATGGAACGCAGCTTTCGTGTATAATAAGGTCAATGCAACCCCGCCGTGTTGTGCGGGAAAGGAGGAGGTTTTCCTATGATCCAATTCGGCCTGCGTCTGCATGACGCGGAAAAGACTGCCCGTTGAACAGGTGCTGCCGCTGGTGCGCCAGAAAGGCTTTACCTGCGCCCATGTGGCCCTGAGCAAATCCTTCAAGGAGCTGCCCTGCACCCCCAGCGCCCTGACCCCCGGCTATGCGCTGTATCTGCGGCATCTGTTTGAGAAAAACGGCATCGATATTGCCGTGCTGGGCAACTACCTGAACCTTGCCCACCCGGATGCGGATGCCCTGCACGCCATTCAGGAAAAATACTATGCCCATATCCGCTTTGCAAGCCTGCTGGGCTGCGGCATGGTGGGCACCGAGACCGGTGCGCCCAACGCGGAGTACAAATTCTGTCCGGAGTGCCGCAGCGACGAAGCCCTTGCTACTTTTATCCGGAACTTCAAGCCGGTGGTGCGCTGTGCCGAGCAGTACGGCGTGACCATTGCCATTGAGCCGGTGGTAAAGCACATCGTGTACGATGCCAGACGCGCCCGCACCGTGCTGGACGAGATCGGCAGCCCGAACCTGCAGATCCTGTTCGACCCCGTCAACCTGCTGAACATGGAAAATGTGGACCGCCGCGAGGAAGTGTTCGCCGAGGCCATCGAGCTTCTGGGTAAGGATATCGCCATGATCCACTTTAAGGATTTCCTGCGCAAGGATGCGGGCGGCCAGCTGGCTGCTACGGGTGCAGGGCAGGGAGGCATGGAGGACTACCGCACCATCCTGCGCTTTGCAAAGCAGGAAAAGCCCTATATCTTTGCAACGCTGGAGAATACCACCCCGGAAAACGCGGTGGAATGCCTGAACTACCTGAAAAAGCAGTACGACGAGTGCTGAACACTTTATAACAAGAAAAACATCTGCAAGCTTTGCCCGGAATGGGGCAGCTTGCAGATGTTTTTTGTATCAGATGAAGTTTATGGTTCAGCCTTTTACAAATTGCAATTAAGAAGTAGTTTCGCTGAAAATGCCCAGAACGAAAGCGGAGGACATTAAGATCATTCCAGATTCAGCTTATGCTCCATCAGCCAGCGGGTCAGCAGAAAGTATCCTGCGGCAAAGGCAATGCTGACCGCCAGCCCGAACAGGGTGGTGAACGCACTGGGCGCAGCGATGGAGATGTCCACGCCGCCAAGGGTGGGATCGGAAACAGCCTGCAGCATGTCGGCACTGCTGACACCGGAGCTCAGCCAGTTCTGCAGGAAGGACAGCAGGAAAAATGCCAGAATACCGGCCGGGACCATGTGCTTTTTGAACTGGTGGCCGATCATGCATGCGGCATAGATGCACAGGATGCTGGACACCAGTGCCACCAGCCCATTCAGCGTTTCAAAGATCAGCCAGAGCCACCCGGAGCTGCCGGTCATGCGGAAGATCTCCACCACTTTCTGCCACAGCTCCGGCAGCTGCTGCAGGGCCGCGCTGTTCAGAGACAGAGCCAGCAGCATCACCGCAAAGGAGAAAATACCCACGATGCTGCTGCAAAGCATCCACACCACGCTGGAGATCAGCTTGGAAAGGATGAGCTGGCTTTCCGTCACCGGCAGGGTGTGCATCAGGTAGCCTTCGCGGCCCAGCAGATTGCGGGTGAAGCGGGTGACAATGGTCATCACGGACACCACTGCCACCGCAACGGCTACGATCATGTAGGCGAACAGCAGCAGAGATGCAAAGTTGTCCTTGGAAGAGCTGCGCAGGGAAAAGCCGCTCAGCACTGCCAGTGCAACAAGGGCCAGATACAGCCCGCCGTAGGTGCGGCCGGTGGCCTTGAATTCATATTTTAACAGCTGTTTCAGCATTTGAATACCTCCCGGAAATATGCATCCACGCTCATGCCCTCGGTCTCGCGCAGCTCTTCGGCATTGCGGTGGGCGAACACCCGGCCATCCTTCAAAAAGACGGCTTCGTCCAGAATGGGCTCGATATCGCCGATGAGGTGGGTGGATAGAATGACGGTCGCATCCCGGCTGTAGTTGTTCAGGATGGTGCTCAGGATGTAGTCCCGGGCGGCAGGGTCCACGCCGCCAATGGGCTCATCCAGCAGGTAGAGCTTTGCGGCGCGGCTCATGGCCAGGATCAGCTGCACCTTTTCCTTGCTGCCCTTGGAGAGGGTCTTGAGCCGCGCCTTCGGTTCCAGTTCCAGCCGGGCCAGCATTTCGTTTGCCTTAGCGGGGTCAAAATCGGCATAAAATTCGTGGAACATTTCCACCAGCTGCTCCACACGCATCCAGTCCGGCAGCCAGTCGGCGTCCGGCAGATAGGACACGATGGCTTTGGTGTCCGGCCCGGGGGTCATGCCGGCGATCCGGATGCTGCCTGCACTGGGCTGCAGCAGACCGTTCGCCAGCTTGATGAGGGTGGTCTTGCCGCTGCCGTTGGGGCCAAGCAGCCCCACGATGCGGCCAAAGCCGATGTGCAGGTCTACATTTTCCAGTGCGGTCTTATCCTTCTGGTAGCACTTGGTCAGTGCTTCACAGCTCAAAAGTTCATTCATTGCGGTCCTCCTTTGCGTCCCAGTGTTCCAAAAGCGCGGCCGCCTGTGCGGGACTGTAGCCGATGCCGCGCATCTTTTCCAGAAAATCCGACGCCAGCGTCCGGGCGGTGTCGGCGCGAAGCTGTTCGATCAATGCAGTATCCTCCGTAACATAGCGGCCTGCAGTGCGTTCGGTGCGCACCAGTCCTTCCGTCTCCAGCTGGGCAAGGGCCCGCTGCATCGTGTTTGGGTTCACCCCGGCGGCTGCGGCCAGATCACGTACCGAATCCAGATGCCCGCCCGGCGGGTAGGTGCCGGCCAGGATCCGGGCCTTCAGCCGTTCCACAAGCTGGGCATAGATCGGGCGGCTGGCATCAAACTGTTCGCCCATGGTATCATCTCCTTGTCTTGCTGTATTAAGCGCTTGATACAATAATACACGATTTGCTCTGTTTGTCAAGGGGAAAAGAAAAAACATCATAAAACTGCTGGAAATTGGAAAAAGTGTCCATAAAACACTGCACATTGATAAAAAATTACAATAAATTCAAACAATTCCACATTGCAAAGCTTTTGACAATGTGCTATGCTGAAAAACAGAGAGCTCCGCCCGGAAAGCGGCGGAAAAGAGATTTGGAGGAAAAATAACTATGGCTGACCGCATCGTTCTGAATACCATCTCCTACCATGGCCACGGTGCCATTGAGAACATCGTTCCCGAACTGACCGCCCGCGGCTACAAGAAGGCATTCGTCTGCTCCGACCCCGACCTGATCAAGTTCGGCGTCACCAAGAAGGTCACCGATCTGCTGGATGCTGCAAACTTTGCCTACGCTGTTTACAGCGAGATCAAGCCCAACCCCACCATCGCCAACGTGCAGGACGGCGTGGCCGCTTTCAAGGCTGCTGAAGCTGACTGCATCGTGACCATCGGCGGCGGCTCCTCCATGGATACCGCAAAGGCCATCGGCATCATCATCAATAACCCCGAGTTTGCGGATGTCCGCTCTTTGGAAGGCGTTGCTCCCACCAAGAAGCACGCTGTGTTCACCATCGCTGTTCCCACCACCGCCGGTACTGCTGCCGAGGTCACCATCAACTACGTCATCACCGATGTGGAGAAGAAGCGCAAGTTCGTCTGCGTGGATACCAACGATATCCCCGAGATCGCCGTGGTCGATCCCGATATGATGTCCTCCATGCCCAAGGGCCTGACCGCCGCCACCGGCATGGATGCTCTGACCCACGCCATCGAGGGCTACATCACCAAGGGCCACTGCGTCATCTCCGATATGTTCCATCTGGAAGCCATCAAGCTCATCAGCCAGAGCCTGCGCGGCGCAGTGCAGAACACCCCGGAAGGCCGCGAGGGCATGGCTCTGGGCCAGTACATCGCCGGCATGGGCTTCTCCAATGTGGGTCTGGGCATCGTCCACTCCATGGCACACGGCCTGTCCGCTCTGTACGACACCCCGCACGGTGTGGCCTGCGCCATCCTGCTGCCGGTGGGTCTGGAGTACAACAAGAGCGTCGCCGGTGAGCGCTACCGCGCCGTGGGCAAGGCCATGGGCGTTGTGGGCATCGATGAGATGAACGATGTGGAAGCCGCTGACGCCACCATCGCCGCCGTCAAGCAGCTGAGCGCAGACGTGGGCATCCCCACAAATCTGCACGGCATCCTGAAGGAAGAGGATATCCAGTTCCTCGCCGAGTCCGCATTTGCGGATGCCTGCCGTCCCGGCAACCCCCGCGATACCAGCGTGGAGGAGATCGTGGAGCTGTATAAGAGCCAGCTGTGATTCCGCTCTGTAAATTCAAGCTGTAATTTTGGGCCCTGCTGTCCTTCGGGATGGCAGGGCCTTTTTCTAAGATGTATCTGAAAACAAAGCAACAGGCTGGATCTTCGTCTTTTCAGAGATGCCCGGAGAGCCTGCCGCGTCGCAGAGTGACAAAATTTCTGCACGGCTCTTGTACACAGCGCCCAAAACAGGTACAATCAATGCAGTAAGAAAAAACTGGAAGCGAAAGGAACCTTATGACGCTGAACTTCTATACTCTGGGTGTTATTTATCTAGTATATTCCTTTTTGGGCTGGGTGGCTGAGACGGTAGTCGCGACCATCCGGGGCGGAAGGTTTGCCAACCGCGGTGCGGCGGCAGGCCCGTTCTGCTTTATCTACGGTACTACCGGCGTGCTGCTGGCCGTGAGTTTCGGCGACCTGCGCACCGAGCCGGTCTACCTGTTCTTTGCCTGTATGATGGCGGCAACGGTGATGGAATGGATCACCGCCAAGCTGCTGGAACGCCTGCACCGCCGCAAGTGGTGGGACTATTCCGGAAAAAAATTCAATCTGAACGGCTATGTGTGCCTGCAGTATTCGCTGCTGTGGGGTGCGCTGGGCACGGCAAGTGTGCTGTGGGGCAATAATGTGTTGCTGCAGCTGTGCGCGCATATCCCGGTCTGGCTGCTGCGCCCGGCAGTATGGGTCTCGCTGACGGTGGCGGTGCTGGACCAGATCGGTTCGGCGGTGCTGGTGCAGCAGTATGCGGCCCGGCACCCGATGCTGGAGCAGCTCAACCAGAGACTGGGGGAGCGGTCGGATACGCTGCGCCGCAGGATCGCGCTTTACATTGAAAAACGCATCCAGTATGCTTACCCGGCTGCGGCCCGGCAGGAGCAGACTGCGCTCCGGAAGGGGGAAAAGAACTTCCTCAGCGTGTCCGATCTGCTGTGGCTGTTCGTGATCGGCGCGTTTCTGGGCGACATGGTGGAGACGGTGTTCTGCCGCGTGACCGCCGGGGTCTGGATGAGCCGCTCCAGTCTGGTCTGGGGGCCGTTCAGCGTGGTGTGGGGTCTGGCGCTGGTGCTGGCAACGGTGCTGCTGCGTCAGGAAAAGGACCGGAGCGACCGCTATCTGTTCGCCTTCGGCACCGTCATGGGCGGTGTGTACGAATACGTGTGCAGCGCCGTCACCGAGCTGCTGTTCGGCACCGTGTTCTGGGACTACAGCAAGTTCAAGTTCAATCTGGGCGGGCGCATCAACCTGCTGTACTGCTTTTTCTGGGGCATTGCGGCGGTGGTATGGATGCGCTACGGCTATCCGCTGGTGCTCAGAGGCATGAAGAAGGTGCGCAGCCACGTCCGCCCATGGATGACCGTCCTGCTGGCAGTGTTCATGGCGGTGAACATGCTCACCAGTGCGCTGGCGCTGGCCCGGTACGATGCCCGCACCAGCGGTGAAGGCCCCAAAAACAGCATCGATACGCTGCTGGACGACCATTTTGACGATGCCCGCATGGAGCGTATTTATCCCAACGCGAAGAAAGTAGCCAAGGCCGGATGAAATTTCAACGCTCCTCTTGCACTTTGGTGCAAAAACCGGTATAATATTTTTCGGATAAAAGGGAGTAAAGGGCGCTCGTTTTGCAAAAACGGTGCGCTGTGGCGCAGCGACATCCCGGCAGAAATGCCCGCTGTGTCACCGGAAGCTTGAGACTTTTATTACACTTTCCCGTTTCTGGGCAGGATGTAATAAAGGCCTCTTTTTTATTGCTGCTCTGCCAAAAACAAAAGGAGAAAACTATGCTCATTCCTGTTTTGCTGTTCATCGTGGGCCTGCTGTGCCTCATCAAGGGCGGTGACTGGTTCGTGGATGGTGCCACGGGCATTGCCCGCCGCTTCCATGTGCCGGAGCTGCTCATCGGTGCCACCGTGGTGTCCATCGGCACCACCCTGCCGGAGGTGATGGTCTCCACCACCTCGGCCTTTACCGGCCACGGCGAGATCGCCTATGGCAACGCCATCGGTTCGATCATCTGCAATGCATCGCTCATTGCGGCCCTCACCATTGCGGTAAAGCCGGGGAAGGTAGACCCCAAGAGCCTGCGCACGCCGGTGCTGTTTTTCTTTGTGGCAGCGGCCTTCTATGCCGGTGTGGCCTACACCACCGGCTACTTCTCCCGCCCGGTGGGCCTGATCCTTCTGGCCATGTTCGTAGCGTATATCATCTGCAACGTGATGGCCATGAAGAACGCCCCCGCCCCGGAAGAAGAGGAAGAACCGGAAGAAAATGCGTCCTTTGCCAAGGAGCTGGGCCTGCTGGCCGTGGGCGCGGTGCTCATTGCCGTGGGTGCCAACCTGCTGGTGGATAACGGCACCCTGATCGCACAGGCACTGGGCGTGCCGGAGTCGGTGATCGCGCTCACCTTCGTGGCACTGGGCACCTCGCTGCCGGAGCTGGTAACGGCCATCACCTCGCTGGCAAAGGGCCACGGTGCACTTTCGCTGGGCAATGTCATTGGTGCAAACGTGTTCAATCTGGTGCTGGTGAGCGGTGTTTCCGCCACGGTGGCACCCTTTACCATCCCGCAGAACTCCCTGCTCTTCGGCCACAATGCATCGCTGGTGCTGGAGTTCCCGGTCATGTTCGCCGTGATGCTGCTGCTCACCCTGCCCGCTCTCTTCAAGGGCAGGCTGAGCCGCCCGCAGGGCATTGCGCTGCTGTGCATCTACGCGGCATTCTGTGTGGTGCAGTTCACCATCTGATAAAACAGCAAAAAGGCCGTACGCAGCACTGCGTCGGCCTTTTGCCGTTTTAAGGGTACTTTTTCAAATGGGAATCCCAGCCGGAAGAGGTGATGACCTGCTGATCCGGTGTGCACCACATGGCTTCCACGCCGTCCAGACTTTCCACGATCTTCATCCCGTCCTCCAGCGGCTGGCAGAACAGGCCGGTGGTCAGGCAGTCGGCAAGGCCGGAGTCGCTGCACAGCACGGTCACGCCGTTAAAGTAGGCGGCGGGAAACAGGGTGTCCGGGTCGATCAGGTGGTGGTAGCGCTTGCCGTCCACCACGTAGTAGCGCTGGTAGTCGCCGCTGGTCACAAGGGCCATATCGCTCATGTTGATGGCACCGTCCAGCATGGAATCCGAGGTGTATACATCCGAAGAGCTCCATGGGTTTTCCACGCCGCCGGTCCACTGACTGCCGTCCGGTTTTACACCAATGGCGCGCAGGTTGCCGCCCACGCTCACCAGAGCGCTGGTCAGGCCGCGGGCCTCGGCAGCCTGACACACCATTTCCACGGCGTAGCCCTTGCCCACGCTGCCCACATCCAGCAACATTTCCGGGTCGGCCAGATAAACGGTCTTGGCATCCGCGTCGATGATCACGTTGTTGATATCACAGTGCTGGGCGGCTGCTTCCAGCTCTTCCATGGTGGGCAGCTTGTTGTCGGCATCCGTCTCGGCGGCTTCGGCAGCTTCGCGGTAATTGTGCCAGATATTCAGCACGCTGCCCATAGCAATGTTCAGCTTGCCGTTGGTGGTCTGGTACATCTGGTCGGCCAGCTCCAGCATGGAGAGGATGCGGTCGTCCACCTCCACCGGAGCGCTGCCGGCATTGTCGTTGATGGTCTTGACGTTGGTCACGCCGGGGTAATCGTTGTAAATATCATACAGCTGGTTATAGGTAATAAGGTCTGCGTGCAGGGCATCCATCTGGGTGTTGAATTCTTCCTCGCTCTCGCAGTAGGCGATCACCTGCGTTACAGTATCGAACACATCATAAAAAACGGTGGAATAGCGGGTAAGCTCTTTCTTTTTGGAGGCACAGCCTGCCAGCAGGCTCAGGCAGAGCACCCCGGCCAGCAGGGCGCTGACGAAACGTTTTGCGCGGGTCTTCATACGGTGCGGTTCTCCTTTGCGGCGGTAAAGGCGGCGTGCTCCTCCTGCAGGTGGGCCAGCAGATCGCCGAACACCCAGCTGCGGTTGGAGGGAGTCACAACGGCCTTGAGCGGAATGGTGACCTGTGCCTGCTTCATCAGATCCAGCAGGGTGTCCACATCCTTCTCCTTGAAGTTGGCCAGAACCACTGCCGGCGGGTAGGCACCCGGCTCCAGCACCAGCGTGCGGGCGGCCTTGGTCTCCACCTCGCCCAGCAGCTGTGCCACGGTCTTGCCCGCATCGGCAGGGGAGACGAGCAGCAGCTTCATGCCAAAAGCAGGAGCCATGCCTTCCAGCTTGCCGCGGTCGGCGGGGGAAAGATTCCAGCCCAGAACCAGCGGGACACCGGCGTTCTGGTTGCGTGCGATATGTGCTTTCATAAAAAACCTCATTTCAGGGTGGATTGCAAATACACTATAGTATAACACAAATACGCAAAAAATGGAATGCCGGGGGGGGGGGCGGTACTACCGGGAAAAGTTTCGGAGAATTTCGAGCAAAGGCAACAAAAATTAGAAGAAATTACAAGGCAAATTTCAGTGCAGGTGAAGATTGTATGCAGAAAATAGAGGTGCTATACTAAAAATGCAAGACATAAGTCTTAGAAATTTAACAGAAAGCAGAGGTTTTGAGGATGAAAAAACAGAAGATGCGGTTCATCAGTGCAGTGCTTGCGGCATGCATGATGACATCTGTCCTTCCGGTCAATGCACTTGCTCTGGGGGGGTACGCCTGAAAATGGCGTAACTGCACAGGAAAACGCGGAAACGGCCACGACGATCCCCACTACGGGCATGAAAATCACCAAGGGCGGTGATTACGAGATAAAGGGAGACACTTATACGGGAGGCATTACGATTGACACCCAGGATGATGTGACGATCCGCATTACTGGTGACGTCACTTTTACACAGCCTAATACGATTTTTTTGTGTGTAACGAATGCCAAGCTGTTAACGGTTGAAAACAACGATAATCACAAGGTAACGCTGAACGGACATCATTTTCTGGATCTTTACAATTCGAGCAATGCTGTTGTAAATGGGGGTACTTATATAACACCTTTTCGAAACTTTATCATGCTTTTTGGAACGAACAATCATCTTACCCTGAACAATGTTGACGTGACTACGACGAGTGGATATGCTGTGACGACTGGAGGTACCAGTACAGTAGTCGTTAATGGCGGACAGTATACTAAGACGATAGCAGACCATACTTATGTATTCCAAAATGCTGGGCACATGACACTGACGGATGTTTCGGTGAATACAGAAGTTGATGGAGGTATGTCGTCTCCTGCAATTACTAACAGTTCTGGTGCGATTCTGAAAATCAATGGAGGAAACTACAAAACTACCGGACGAAACTGCATTGTGAATTCTGGTTATTTAACAATCAATAATGGCACCACAACAGACGGCGTTCTTGAGTCGGTGGGTATCAGCTGCATCCAAAACAACTGGGGCCGGGTAGAGATCAACGACGGCACCATTACCTCGGATGCCGACTGCACCATCAAAAACCGCGGCGGCCTGCGCATGAACGGCGGTACGGTCGCCAGCACGAATCCAGATGCCGCGGTCATTGACTGTAACGGCGATTTCGGCGATACACAGATCAACGGCGGCACCATCAAGGGCGGAAAAGACGGCATCCGTCTGGCGGACCTTGGCAGTTCCGAAGTGACCCTGAAGAACGCGGCCTTTGAGAACAACACCCAAAGCAATATCCATCTGGGTGAGGGTCAGACGATCAACATCAAAAAGCCTTTACCGGTACGGCAACGATCCTGACCGACGATGCAAGCCTCGGCCGTCATATCACGCTGGAAAACGAGGATCTCAGTTATCAGAAAAAGCTGAAACTTTTCAGCATGAATCCCGGCTACATCATCGGCTATAAGCGCGGCGAAGACGGCAAGGAGTACCGCTACCTCGCCGATGCGAACGGCAATGCTGTCTCCACCCAGGACGCAAAGGCGACGGCCGACCTCGGTGCCGGTGCCCAGCAGCTGGACACCACCGACGTTGTGCCGGAAGGTAAGGATGTGACCGTGACGGCAGACATCCCGGAGGGCGCAGAGTTCCTCGGCTGGAGTGTCTCGCGTGTCGACGGCGAAGCACTGGTCTGGACTCCGGCTAGGGACGACCCCCAGACCATCACCTTTACAATGCCCGACTGCAATGTGACCGTCACGGCACTGTGTCAGGGTGGAAATGGTGACATCGACAACCCGAGCGGCGGCGGCAGCAGCGATGTGGTGGCCGGCATTGCGGCTGTTGCGCTGACCGGTGCAGCCGTGTGGGGCATTTACGAAACCGGAACCGGCATCTATCGCGTGCTGAATATGCCCGGCGTCCCCATGCCCTCCAACCGCGCCGGTCTGGCGACCCTGATCTGGGAAAAGGCCGGCTGCCCGGAACCGCAGACGGTGAAGAGCTTCAGCGACATCGATGATGCCGACCTTCATCTGCGGCAGGCTGCCAGCTGGATGGAAGAGCAGGGTCTGATGGACGATGTGAAGGAAAACGAGTTCCGCCCCTATCGCTATGTGACCAAGCTCCAAACCTGCCTTGTCTGGGATAAGGCCAAGGAAAAGAGCCTGATCTCCTGAAAAAGTAGATCATTCTTGTAACAACCCCGGGGTGACCGCAAGCGCCCCGGGGTTATTTTTTTCACAGGAAAAGGGGCAGAACCGGAAGATGCAGTGTGAAAAAAGCAACGAGGAAGATCCCGCAGGATCTTCCTCGTTGCAAACACAAAATAATAATTCCGCAGAGGATAGTTCAAATCATCAGTTCAGCTTTTTGCCGAAGAACTCCACCTCTTTGCCGATGAACTGCATCAGCTCGTCGAACTGGTCGGGGGTCAGGCTCTGGGCACCATCGCACTTTGCCTTGGCGGGGTTGTTGTGCACCTCGATCATCAGGCCGTCGGCACCGGCAGCAACAGCGGCCTTTGCCAGATCCGGCACCATCCATGCGTGGCCGCAGGCATGGCTGGGGTCCACAATAACGGGCAGGTGGGTCATCTTGTGCAGCATCACCACGCCGGCAAGGTCGAGGGTGTTGCGCATGCTGGTCTCAAAGGTGCGGATGCCGCGCTCGCAGAGGATGACGTTCTCGTTGCCCTCAGCCATGATGTACTCGGCGCTCATCACGAACTCTTCCAGCGTATTGGCAAGGCCGCGCTTGAGCAGCACCGGCTTCTTCTGACGGCCGACGGCCTTGAGCAGCTCAAAGTTCTGCATGTTGCGGGCACCCACCTGAATGAGGTCTACATTCTCGAACAGGGGCAGGTGCTCGGTGTTCATGATCTCGGTCACGATGGGAGCACCGGTGGCGCGGCGTGCCAGCTTGAGCAGGTCGAGGCCCTCGCTGCGCATACCCTGAAAGGAGTAGGGCGAGGTGCGGGGCTTGAATGCGCCGCCGCGCAGCAGGGAAGCACCCGCAGCCTTCACGCGCTGTGCGCAGTAGGTGATCTGCTCCTCGCTCTCGATGCTGCAGGGGCCGGCGATCACGGCAAAGTTTCCGCCGCCGATCTTTACGCCATCCACATCGATCACGCTGTCGTCCGGGTGGAACTTGCGGTTGGCCTTCTTATAAGGCTCGGTCACGCGGCGGCAGGTCTCCACCACCGGGTTTTGCCAGCACCCAGCTCTCGGCCAGGGCCTTGGTGTCGCCGATCAGGCCCAGAATGTGGCTCTCACTGCCCTTGGAATCGTTGATCTGCAGGCCCATATCCTGCAGTTCGTGGCAGAACTCGCGTACCTGTACCTCAGGTGCGTTCTGTTTGAGTACGATGATCATAGTGTTTTGTCTCCTTTGCCTTATCGTGTGAAACGGCGAGGGAGACCGGCTCCTTTGCCGCAGCTTGCAGTGTCAAACTTCAGGGTTCTGAAGTGTGTGACGCTATGATATCACTTCAGGAAACTGAAGTCAAGAGAATTTTGAATTTTTTTGAAGAAAGTGGTAGAATGGGGGCAGGAAAAGGAAAAGCAGGCTC
>ENA-OQKV01000630-OQKV01000630.1-human-gut-metagenome-genome-assembly--contig:-NODE-630-length-12303-cov-3.914832_pt1 | contig 12303 bp, 13 predicted proteins | sample MGYA00242655_ERZ504811 | MGnify/ENA primary metagenome ERZ504811 (study PRJEB26092, sample SAMD00036406) | human gut metagenome | host: Homo sapiens | study: EMG produced TPA metagenomics assembly of...
TAGAAAAACCACTCTACTATCCGTCCCCCCTACTAAAAAAAACAAAACAGCTCTCACAGAAATGTGAGAGCTGTTGTTTTTTGTTACTGTTCACTGATAATATCCCGCGAGGTGTTTTTTGAGTTATTTTCTATTGCAATTCTACTGGCAGTCTTTTATAATGTAGGGTATCAATATGATTGAATATTTATGATATCAGTGACAAAAAATTTCAAAAAATCTTTATATATAAGATCACCCCGCAGATATCATATTTACAGAACATGAAAGAATCGAGGTAATTCCCATGAGCGAAAAAATTACAGTAGTTGCACTGGGCCACAGAGCATTAGGAACCACCTTACCGGAGCAGAAAATCGCTACAAAAAAAGCAGCCAAAGCTGTCGCAGATCTTGTAGAAGCCGGAAATCGTGTAGTCATTTCCCACAGTAACGGTCCACAGGTTGGAATGATCCACACAGCCATGAATGAATTTGGCAAAACACATCCTGACTATACATTTGCACCTATGTCCGTATGTTCGGCAATGAGTCAGGGCTATATCGGATATGACCTCCAGACCGCAATCCGCGCAGAGCTTATTTCCCGCGGTATTTATAAACCGGTAGCTACTATCCTTACACAGGTTGTCATTGATCCATATGATGATGCTTTCGCTGAACCGGAGAAGATCATCGGACGTGTCCTTACAGAAGAAGAGGCTGAAGCCGAAGAGAACAAAGGAAACTTTGTCACTAAACTGGCTGACGGCACTTATAAAAGAATCCTGGCAGCTCCGAAACCGCAGAAAATCGTAGAGCTTGAAACAATCCGCACACTTGTAGATGCGGGCCAGGTAGTAATCGCAGCAGGCGGTGGCGGAATCCCGGTTATGGAACAGGGAATCGATCTTCATGGTGCAAGTGCGATCATTGAGAAAGACCTTTCCAGCGGACTTCTCGCACAGGAATTAAATGCAGATACTCTTCTGATCCTTACCAGTGTTGAGAAAGTAAGTCTGAACCTCGGTCAGGACAATGAAGAATATCTTAATACAATTTCTGTAGATGATGCCAAGAAATATATGGCTGACAATCAGTTTGCCCCAGGCTCCATGCTTCCTAAATTCGAAGCCGGAATCTCTTTTATCGAAAAGGGAGATAACAGAAGAACGATCATCACAGATATTGCACATGCAAAGGATGGATATTTCGAAAAAACCGGAACTATCATTAAATGATTCTATAGCAATCCTCGTAAATAATACATTTAAGAGGATTGCTATATTTTATCTGACAATACAAAAAGACATATACCAGAGCAATACATATCATCTTGCCGGTATATGTCTTTTAATTATCATATTATGATGTCAGATTCAAAAGTTTACCCCTGACCTGATATTACATAGATTTACGTTCCGCAATCTCTGCCATCTTCGCTTCGTTCAGACGAGTATCACCATGCACACGGCTGTAGGAAAGATATCCGTTCATACGGTCAATCTTTGTCAGATTCTTGGAACCGCAGACCGGACACACGTCCATTTCAAGTTCCTCATGTCCGCAGTCATCACAGTAAGCAAGGGAAAGATTTACTCCCTCATAATATCCCAAAGACATGGCTCTGCGGATCAGAGTGCGTATTGCTTCACGATTATAATCGATCGGATAACGTACATACTGAATCTTACCGCCGTTGCACAGCTCCCAGAAACGTCCCTCCAGATCCTGTTTTTCAATCGGAGTTACATCTTCAGTCACATGACAGTGGAAACTGTTGCTTACATAAGGACGGTCAGAAACCCCTTTCACAATGCCATACATCTTACGGAACTGTTCCACCTGAAGTCCACATAAACTCTCTGCCGGTGTTCCGTAAATTGCATAAAGATAACCATCTTTCTCTTTAAATTCATTCACTTTCCTGTTGATATATTTCAGCACATCCAGTGCAAACTGCCCGTCTTCAACAATGGATTTGCCATTGTAAAGTTCCTGAAGTTCATTTAATGCAGTGATTCCGAAGGATGCTGTCATTGGTTTCAGAATCTTGCCAATCTTTTCATTCGGTTTCAGATGTCCACCGTAAAATCCTCCCTCACAATATGCCAGCGGATTGGTTGACGCACGCATCTGTCCCAGATAATCATAGGTACGGATATGCAGATTACGGATCATCTCAAGATAGAAATCCAGCACTTCGTAGAAATCCCTGCTCTCTGCTCTGGCTTTGGCAAGGATCATTGGAAGATGAAGGCTTACCGCACCGATGTTAAATCTTCCCACAAACACAGGAACATCCTTATCATCTGCCGGATACATACCGCCTCTCTCGTACCAGGGGCTTAAGAACGCACGACATCCCATAGGACTTATAACCTTTCCATACTGCTTGTACATACTGGAAATATATCCTTTTCCTGACATGGACAGCCAGTCCGGATACATAGTCTTGGCAGAACAGTCAACCCCTGCCTCAAATACATCCTCACTGATCTTGCCTTTTCCATGGATATTTTCATCATAAAGGAATACGATTTTCGGGAAGAGTACCGGTTTCTTGCGTCCTGCCTTACCCTGTCCGCCTTTATGCACTTCAAGAAGAGAAATACTTGCCATCTTCTCGAACTGCTTTGTTCCAAGTCCAAGAGTTACAGTTACAAATGGATAATCCCCTCTGGAAGATCCGACTGTATTCAGCTTATACTCAATCCCCTGCCATCCCTGGTCAAAATCTCTGCGGACTTTGTCAAGCGCATACTCGATCGCACGTTCTTCACGTCCTGTCCAGCTCTCGTCAGAGTATTTCATAAATTCCTGGATATATTTATCGTAACTCTTCTGTGCATAAGGTGCAAGGATCTTGTCTACTTCCGGTACTGTGAATCCGCCATACTGCTGTGCAGCAGTGCTCAGGATAATATCACCCATAACATCAAACGCAGTATCCAGTGTCTTAGGCTCATTGTACCATACATTTCCCATCTCAAATCCGCCGCTGAGTACAGATGCCACATCAAAGAGACAGCAGTTCATGGTATCCAGACGTGCAGACTGGTCATGAATATAAATATAACCATCTTTACATGCCTGAAGTTCATTACGATTCATAAAAAATTTACGATAAAGCTCTTTGTTCAGTTCATTAAAGATCAGGCTTCGCTTTGTAGCTACAAGCGCACTGTCTGTATTGGCATTACTCTTATCACCAATATAACGGATTGCCTGACTTTTGGTATATACATCATCCATCATATGGATAAAGTCAAGTTTGTAATTTCTGTAATCGCGGTAGCTCTTAGCCACTGCCGGGTTCACTCTCTCAAGTGCTCCCTCTACGATGTTGTGCATCTCCTGGATCTCTATCTCATTCTTTCCCAGTGCCTCCGCATGTTCTTCCGCAAACTGGCAGATAAATTCCTTCTCTTTATCCGAAAATGTGTATAAAATTCTGGCTGCCGACTTATTTACTGCTGCTACGATCTTCTGTGAATTAAACTCTTCTCTCGTACCATCTTTCTTTATAACATATATCATACCTTTCACTCCCATATACAATATATAGTATTTTTTTCTTTCATTCACCACAATTCGCTCTATATGTGGTACGTTTAACAAGTATAGCACAGTCTCTGACAAAAAGAAAGGGGCAAAAAATTATTCGTCATATTGCTGAATTTGATACATGGCAAGATAATTATCTTGACCATCCAGAGATACCACAGATACCTCATCCCCGGCATGTAATTCTATTTTCTCCTCGTGGTCTGCTTCGTCAAATTTTACAGTTTCATCTTTTCCTGAAGAACATCTGATTTCCAGAGCAACCTTCTCCCAGCCGGACACTATCCTGTATTCTCCCGGATCTATTGTAAAATCATACCCCTGGTCACTGGCATCTGTATCGCCAATCTCTGATGCAGTATCATCCGTTCTGACAATATAATTCTCTCCGGTGAACATATACCAGTCCGGATTGCCCCTCTGTTCATCCTGTCCGTTCTTTACTGCACTGATAGTCTCAGACCAGTCATCTGTCCAGTTATTCTCATTACTTTCATTACTTTCATTATTTTCATTACTTTCATTATTCTTATTACTCTCATTTACTTCATCAGAACTGCTGTCATCAAAAATACTGTTGAGATCTATGTCAAACTCATCATAGATAAATTCTTCTATCCTGTATCCAATCGTATCCCAATTCTCTGCCATCTGACCTATTATTACCATCAGAATCAGCACAATGATCCAGAAAATTTTGCCTGCCTTGCCGCTCTTTTTCTTCTCACTTTTTGCTGTCTTTTTTCCGGTGCTGTATGTACGGGCAGTCTGTGCGCTGTACGACTGACCTGATGTTTTCTTCGTCCCTGATGTTTGTATTCTTGAAGTTTGTACTTTTGTATTTTGCGTTCTAATAGTCTGTGTTCTGGCAGACGAAGTTTTTGCAGCTTTGGGAACTGTTTTATTTCTGTCAGACAAAGGGATCTCGTTCTCTGCCATTGCTTTTTTCACCTTTGCCGAAGCATGACGATAGTGCTCTGAACGGTCTTCGTTCAGATGATACAGTTCCATATCATTTCTATATGGCATTCCACAATATTTACACCTGCCGTTTACAATTGGTCCATCACAGACCTGACACCTTTTTCCCATATATCTTCCCCCTGAGTTTTATATAAATTTAACGCTTCATTCATTTACACATTTATTTTAACATTTCGCCCCAATCTTGCAAAGCTGAAATTGTGTTACTGTTCGTTCTGTTCTCCGTAACCATAATATCTCGCGAGATACTTCCAAATGAACAGTAATAATTGTCAAACTACCATTTTCCTGTTATAATAGCGTGGGAAAAGATAATGGATATTCAGTAAACAACAATATTTTTTATCAGTTTGCCATAAAATATGCAAATACAGAAATTACAGGAGGAATCCACTCATGGAACAGATTAAAATTCCTGACGGGTATCAGTCATCTTTAAATCTTCACGATACCCAGATTGCCATTAAAACTGTGAAAGATTTCTTTCAGCAGACACTGGCTCAAAAACTGAATCTGCTGCGTGTTTCCGCTCCGGTATTCGTTAATCCGTCATCCGGTCTGAACGATAACTTAAACGGCGTGGAACGTCCGGTAAGCTTTGATATCAAAGGCCAGCCGGAGAATGCTGAGATCGTACACTCTCTCGCCAAATGGAAGAGATATGCATTACAGAAATATGGCTTTGCTCATGGTGAAGGACTTTACACAGACATGATCGCGATCAGAAGAGACGAGGATCTGGACAATATCCATTCCGTATACGTAGATCAGTGGGACTGGGAAAAGATCATCAGCAAGGAAGAACGCAACATGGACACACTTGTTTCCACAGTACGTGCTATCTACAGCGTTCTCCGCAAAACCGAAAAATACATGGCTGTTCAGTACGATTACATCGAAGAAATCCTTCCGAGAGAGATTGCATTTGTCAGCACCCAGGAACTGGTCGACATGTATCCTGATCTCACTCCAAAGGAACGTGAATACAAGATTGTCAAGGAAAAAGGTGCCGTATTCCTCATGCAGGTCGGCAAAACCTTAACCAACGGAGAACGTCATGACGGACGTGCACCGGACTACGATGACTGGGAATTAAACGGCGATATCCTTGTTTATTATCCTGTTCTCGACATTGCTCTGGAGCTTTCTTCCATGGGTATTCGCGTTGACGAGGATGCGCTTGACAGACAGCTTACCATCGCAGGCTGTGACGACAGACGTGAGCTTCCTTTCCAGAAGGCAATCCTGAACAAGGAACTTCCATATACTATCGGCGGCGGCATCGGCCAGTCCCGTATCTGTATGTTCTTCCTCAGAAAAGCACACATCGGTGAAGTGCATGCTTCCCTGTGGCCGGAAGAAGTAATGAAAGAAGCAGCAGCAAAAGGAGTACAGCTTCTGTAAAAAAGCCGTAAACCTGGAATACTCAGAGATCACAGACACACAGATGTGTAAATACACAATGTATATCTGAGTGCCTTATCAGACAAATGTAACGGGGCGAATACAACAGTGAATATTTTATTTTTTTTAACACCTAAAAGTGATGTAGCATATATATTTGAAAATGAGACTCTTCGTCAGACTCTTGAGAAAATGGAACACAGAAAATTTTCCTGCATTCCGCTTCTGAGTCTGGACGGGAAATATAAAGGAAGTATTTCCGAGGGTGATCTTCTCTGGGGAATGAAAACCTTAAATGTTCCCGGACTGAAAGAAGCAGAGAGCATTTCCATTATGGCAATTCCGCGCAGAGCAACCTATAAGGCAGTTCACGCAGATTCTGACATGGAAGATCTGCTGGACAAGGCAATTAACCAGAATTATGTCCCGGTTGTAGATGATCAGGGATACTTTATCGGCATCATCACCCGTAAAGAGATCATCAAATACTGCTACAAAGAACTGAAGAAATATATAAAAGCTTCAGATTCATAAAAAGAGCTGCCGCATTGCAATTTTTCAATTGCTAATGCGGCAGTTCTTTTTATATTCTTTATAACGCCTCAGCAGACCTCAACAAAATTCCTGTTTTTCCTTTTTCTGTGCCAGAAGCTTTCCGAACAATGCTGCCAACACCTGCTGAAACAGAGTTCCGATCATTACCGGAAACATAACTTCACCCGGAAAATATGCAGCTGCGATCACCGCTCCTGCGCTGATATTGCGCATCCCGGTTCCATACATCATGGAAACCGCCGTACTGCGATCCTTTCGGAAGATATACGCCACAAACCAGCCGAGTGCATATCCGGAAGCAGCCAGGACAAGGATTGCCAGTGCAACCTTCACCCTCTGCATATTCATATCCCGGATATATGGTGCTACTTTGGAAGAATTGGACGTTACCACAAATATCAGTGCCAGCTTTGAAAAAGGCGCAAGCTTTCCCGGCCATGTTTCCATTACTTTTCCATCTGTAATCTGATTTAATACCATCGCAACAACAGCAGGAAGCGCAACCATAAATATCAGTTCCCGCATCATCCTGGCAGGATCTATGGTCACCGCAGAGCCCAGCAGGATCTTCAGCGTAGCCGGGATCAGAAAAGGTGCCAGTACCGTATCCAGCACTACCAGAGACAACGACAGAGGACTGTTTCCATCATAAATCGTCACCCACATCAGACTTACCACTGCAGTGGGAACTGCAAACTCCAGTACCATTCCGGTGATCAGCTCCATGTTATTTCCAAAGAAAAGATGGCCTGCCCCGCAGGCTGCTGTCGGGATTACCACATGGACCAGAAGCATGATAATAAGCAGTGAGCCCGGATGTCGGAATACATTTGCCACATCTTTAAATCTTGACTTCAACGCCCCGGCAAATGTCATAAATGCAAATACGGCCGGCACATAAGGCAGACCGCATTTGGCAATATCAGGAAAGCACACCCCCAGTAACAGACAGGTCGGTGTCACCAGGGCCATCCATTTTTCTATAAAACTGTTAAATTTTCTCAGCATCTTATAAAACCTTTGAAAGGAAGTCTTTCAGTCTAGGATTCTTCGGATTCGCGAAAAATTCTTTCGGAGTATTCTCTTCCTGTATCTTACCGTCATCAATAAAAAGACTCTTGTTGCCACTTCTCTTGCAAATCCCATCTCATGAGTAACTACAACCATGGTCATACCTGACTGCGCAAGTTCTTTCATCAATTTCCAGAACCTCACCTACCATCTCAGGGTCAAGTGCGGAAGTTGGCTCATCAAAAAGCATCACATCCGGATTCATGGCAAGAGAACGTGCAATGGCAATACGCTGTTTCTGCCCGCCCGAAAGCATATCCGGATATGCATTGGCTTTGTCAGGAAGCCCTACACGTGCCAGAAGCTCGTCTGCTTTCTTTGAAGCTTCCTCCTTTGTCATCAGCTTCAGTTCTACAGGTGCCAGCATAATATTCTGTTTTACCGTTTTATGCGGAAAAAGATTAAACTGCTGGAATACCATTCCAATCTTCTGACGGTGTCTGTTAATGTCAACCTTCGGATCTGTAATATCAGTTCCTTCAAAGAGGATCTGTCCGCCTGTCGGAACCTCCAGAAGATTCAGTGATCTCAGGAAAGTAGATTTACCGGAACCGGAAGGACCAATGACGGCTACTACTTCTCCCTGACAGATATCTGTTGTTATTCCATCGAGAACCTGATTTGTACCAAAAGCTTTCTTCAGATCCTTTACCTGGATCAGTACATTCTTATCGCTCACTGGTTCTTAATCTCCTTTCCAGTTTATTCATCCCCCATGTAAGGATTCCAACGATCACAAGGTAAATCGCTGCTGCTGCCATCAGAGGCCAGAACGCATTGTATGTACGGCTCTGGATCAGCATAGCTCCTTTTGTCAGGTCCATCATACCGATATAACCGATGATGGATGTCTCTTTGATCAGCACGATAAATTCATTTACCAGCGCAGGAAGTACATTCTTAAATGCCTGCGGGATAATGATCAGTCGCATGGTCTGGCTGAAATTCAGACCAAGGCTTCGTCCTGCCTCTGTCTGTCCCTGGTCAATGGACATGATACCGGAACGGACAATCTCAGCTACATAGGCACCTGAGTTGATACCAAAGGCAAGTCCGCCTACAATGATCTTGTTAATGCTTACAGCACCAAAAATTACAAAATTCATGATCAACAGCTGGATCATGGTTGGTGTTCCACGAATTACAGTCAAATAAACTCTGCAGATCGCATTGAGGATCTTAAAGGAGCCTGACTTATCGTGCGCAGAACGGATGATTGCTACAAGGAAACCGATGATCAGACCTACAATTACCGCAAATACTGTGATAATAAGAGTTGTTTTCAGACCATCCAGAAGCCAGAGATAGCGGTCATCTTTAATAAAGTTCAGATAAAAATCTTCTTTTACATTCGCTAATATCATAGGATTATTCATAAAAACCTCTGTTCCGAAAAGAGAGCTGTTGGCAAATCGTCAACAGCTCTGTTATTTGTTATTTTAATACTTATTTCTTTACAATAATTACCTGGCTTGCATCTGCATAGGTATCTGTAAAGTCAACACTTGATTTACGGTCTTCTGTTACAGTCATACCAGCTGCACCGAAGTCTGCTTTGCCGGACTGTACTGCCGGAAGGATGGAATCGAATTCCATATCTTCAATTTTCAGTTCATATCCAAGCTTATCACAGATTGCCTGAGCGATATCAGCATCGATACCAACGATATCATCACCTTCATGATATTCATATGGTTCGAACTCAGCGTTAGTAGCCATTACCAGAGTTCCATTGGAACGGTCAACATCTTCCGGTGATTCATATGGAGTCTTACCGGCATCCTCACCAATGTAATTGTCCATGATGCTGTCGATAGTTCCATCCTCTTTCAGATCCTTGAGAGCTCCGTTAATCTTGTCAAGAAGTTCATCATTGCCTTTCTTTAAACAGATTGCATATTCTTCTTCCTCGAATGGCTCATCCAGAATCTTGAGATCATCATTATTCTCAACAAATTTCTGAGCCGGCTGTGAATCGATGATCACACAGTCGATCTGTCCTGCCTTTAATGCCTGAACAGCTTCACTTCCCTTGCTGTAACGTTCTACTGTAGAACCATCTTTCTCATAATCAGATGCATCAAGGTCACCTGTTGTACCAAGCTGAACACCGATTGTTGCTCCTGCAAGATCATCTTTGGATTCAACTTTCTGAGCTGCGGATACGCTTCCTGCCATGGAAAATACCATTACTGCACTGAGTGCAAGAGCTGCAAATCTCTTTTGATCTTTCATCTTTTTTCCTCCTCGCATCCGAAAGTATATCTACGGCTGCCATCTTTTTACCTTCTTCAGACAACAGCGTATAATTATGCGTTTCGGTTGTATATTTTTGTTTTTAATTTTAACATACTTTCTATAAAATGCAAGGTAAAACTTGAATAACAGATATATTTTCCATATAATGTATAATACATAACTGTTCCGGGAAAGGCAAAATGTTTTTTTACATGAAGGTCACAGAAAAACTTTCCCGGTAAAAGATTCGTAATTTTCACTTTTTCATAACATTTTTTCTATATGATACAAGAGGTGTATAAATATTTAACCAAATAAGGAGGCTTTTCTGATGAAATTTACAAAAATGCATGGTATTGGAAATGATTACGTATATGTAAACTGTTTTGAGGAAACTGTGGAAAATCCTTCCGCAGTAGCCAGATATGTCAGTGACCGTCACTTTGGTATCGGTTCCGACGGACTGATCCTGATCAAGCCATCCAAAATCGCAGACTGCGAGATGGATATGTATAATCTTGACGGTTCCCAGGGTGCCATGTGCGGAAACGGTATCCGCTGTGTTGCCAAATATGCCTATGACTACGGCATCGTAAACAAAGAACATATTTCTGTTGCTACAAAAAAGCGGCATCAAATATCTGGATCTTACTGTAGAAAACGGAAAGGTATCCCAGGTTAAGGTAAATATGGGTTCTCCGATCCTGACCGCCAGACAGATTCCGGTAGTGTCAGAGAAGGAGGAAGTTATCAATGAACCTCTGGATGTAAACGGAAAAATCTATTACATAACCGCTGTTTCCATGGGAAATCCCCACGCTATTGTTTATATGGATGATATTGATCATCTGGATATTGAAAAGATCGGCCCGGCTTTCGAGAATCATGTTGCATTTCCGGATCGTGTAAACACTGAATTTGTAGAAGTGATCGATGAACATACTGTAAAAATGCGTGTATGGGAACGCGGCTCAGGCGAAACTCTTGCCTGCGGCACAGGTGCATGTGCGGTAGCAGTCGCTTCTGTTCTGAACGGACATGTAGACGGTGACAGTCCTGTCACTGTAAAACTTCTCGGCGGTGACCTGCAGATTTTCTGGAACAGACAGGAGAATCTTGTTTACATGACAGGCCCGGCTGCCACAGTATTTGACGGTGAAATTGATGTAAGCTTTCTGAAATAAAAAACTGTCTGAAACTGCAGCAAATAACAGACAGCTTATCTGCTTCAGCTGCCGGTCACAATATTACGCAACAAAAAACGGATACACACCATTCAACTGTGGTTATGTATCCGTTTTTTATCAACTTTTACAATGCAAATTCCAGTATTCTTTCCACAATAAATACCGCAGCACATGCGAATAACGCAACTGTAAGAAGACTTTTCTCCTTATATGCCGCGATCAGTGCCACAATAAATCCCACAGCAGCCGAGATCACACTGTCTGTGGCAAAAAGGATCGCCGGAAATGTCATGGCTGCCAGACATGCGTAGGGAACATAGTACAGAAATGATCTGATAAACGGACTTGTGATCTCTTTTCTGGAAAGAGCAAGCGGGAGCATACGGATCAGATATGTAACTGCTGCCATTACCAGAATGTAAATATAAATATTATGACTCATGAACACTCTCCTCCTCTTTCTCATCCTCTATCGGACAGAAGTATGCGGCAGCCCCTGCCACGATCAGTGTAGTAATAATGATCACAAAACCTGACGAAACCTCCGACAGAAACGGAATCACTTTAAACAAAGTGCTGATCAGCATTGCTGCCACGACAACTGCCAGTACTGCCTTATTCTGCTTTGCCGGAGGAATAATAATTGCAAGGAACATACCGTAAATAGCCACGCTGAGTGCACTCATCATAAAATTCGGAAGAAGATTTCCGGAAATTGCTCCTGCCAGGGTTCCAAGTACCCATCCCGGGATTGCCACACACATGGCACCATAATTATAAAATGCGCTTACCTTTCCGGGTTGACTGGCACTGATCCCGAAAATCTCATCCGTCACACCAAATGCTGCAATATAGCGATGAACCAAAGATTCATCTCTTCTGAATTTCTGAGCAAGGGAAAATGACATCAGACAATATCTCAGATTAATGATCAGCTGTGTCAGTGCCATCTCCCAGTAAGAGCCGCTCATTACCATGATCTCAAGTCCTGCAAACTGCCCTGCTGAAGTCACGTTTGTCAATGAGATCAGCACAGCCTGCCAGATACTCAGTCCATCAGGCATTTGACAAATTCGATCCTTCTGGAGCCTGCGTTGTCCGTATCGGGCCGTCCAGAGTCCGAGCCCGGTATTCTTCTTCCCAGGCTTCCTACCTCTCCGATATATTCTTTTAAGATCTGCTGCCGTTTTGTCCGGATCTGTCTCCTGATAAAAATCTTTGGTCCATGTATGTTCCATCTGTTTTTCCTCATTCTGTCAGTCGGATATTCGCAATCCGCTTCGCTGCTTGCTTGATTGGTTTAAAATAAAGACACGTCT
>ENA-OQKV01000632-OQKV01000632.1-human-gut-metagenome-genome-assembly--contig:-NODE-632-length-12272-cov-3.492137_pt1 | contig 12272 bp, 19 predicted proteins | sample MGYA00242655_ERZ504811 | MGnify/ENA primary metagenome ERZ504811 (study PRJEB26092, sample SAMD00036406) | human gut metagenome | host: Homo sapiens | study: EMG produced TPA metagenomics assembly of...
CTGCCGGATTCATCGTCAGAAGAATCATGCTTCAGGCAAAAGTAGGAAAGGAAAGACCGTACAGTTTATGATTGCCAAAGCTCCCATAGAGGTGGGAGGTACAGTATATTACAAGATTCTGCTTTCCAATCCGATTTTCAAATAGCAAGAAGATGGCTCAGAAAGATCCATTATCAGATAATGGTGATGGATTTTTCCGGGCTATGTTGTTTGGATTTTTACATCATACTATTTGGAGCATTAGGATATTGTCTTGTCAGGGCATTATATTGGCATAATACTATGTCCTGACAATATTATAATATGGGGGTACTATGTTATTGCAATATTATGTTGTTAGGGTATTATGTTGTTATGTTACTATGTTATTGCAATGTTATGTTATTAGGGTATTATGTTGTTGTGTTACTATGTTATTGTAATGTTATGTTATTAGGGCATCATGTTGTTGTGTTATTATGTTATCAGGGTATTACACTATTGCAATATCACAACAGAGCTTATTTTACATACACACTGATTATCAATATATTACAATCCTCATTAAGCAGCGTATACAACTTTACTATAACAATCTACATACTATTATATGATACAGATTGATATGTAATATCTGTAAATCAGGATGCCATAGTTCAATACAGCATAAAACTTTCAATATTGAATATTTAAATTATCGGCCAATAACTAAATATCAGGCACTCCATTCACACGATATTCAACTCTGCATACAGGTTTGTCACAAACAAACTGATATTTACATTTTTCATCAGGTAAATACGACTCTATTTTATAGCTATAAATGGGCATGGAGCCACAATCCACTTTAAGTGGATTTCTGTTCAAACGAACAGAGCAAGTTGTGTCTTTGTCCGACAGAATATTTTCTGTCAGACAAAGATCTGTTTGGTCTTTTTTTAAATTTAAGAGTTTCATTTTTTGTCAGAAATTAATAAAGAAATAATCACATATTTATTTTTATGATTTTATATCACATAGATATTACGAACAATTATTCATAGCTAAGAAGCTAAATTTTTCATTTGACATTTTAGAAGAATATAAAGGTCAGGTCACCACGGCATTTTTACTTTGAAAAATAGGTTTTATAAGATGTTATAATAAAAACGATAGCATTAAACTATAATAAAATACCTAGAAATAGCGATTGTACAATGTGTTTACTTCCTCTACCTTTGCTGCCGAAAATAAAGATTTAAGTAATATCTGATGAAAAGTAGATTAATAATCTTATTGATGTGTATATTTGTCATTTTAAGCTCATTTGAAGCTTATTGCCAAGAAGTGAAATATACAATAAGTGGAACTATAAATTCTAGTCAGGGTGAACCACTGGTGGGAGTTACAGTTAAGGTCGGTAATGGTAGTTCAGGTACTGTAACTGATATTGATGGCAAGTACTCGTTGAAAGTAGCAAAAGGGAGACATAAACTGACGGTAAGTTGTATCGGTTACAAAGAGAAAATACAAATATTATTTGTAGAAAGTAACTGTACTATTAACTTTTCTTTAGAAGAGGATGTTGTTATGATGAACAACGTGGTAGTCGTCGGAGAGTCAAAAAATACCAAAGTTAAAAGTGGAGTTTTTTCTGCCAATGCTATTGATGTATCGTCTAAACTTAGTTCCATACAAACTATTGCTAATGAAGTGGAAAAAGGTATTGGTGTACGTATTCGTCGTAGCGGTGGTATAGGTTCCGACTATAATCTTACACTTAATGGTATGGGTGGTAATTCTATCCGCTATTATGTAGATGGCATTCCAATGGCTGCGAAAGGGGAAAGTTTCTCTCTAGAGAATATCCCAGCCAGTATCGTTGATCGGGTGGAGGTGTATAAAGGTGTAGTTCCAGCTTATTTAGGTGGTGATGCTCTAGGTGGTGCTATCAATATTGTGACCAATGAGAGTAAGAAAAATTATTACGATATATCTTACCGAGTGGGATCGTTTAACACACATCAGGTAGATTTCAATGCGCAGATTATCGAACCAAAAACGGGACTGACGTTTAAACCATCGGTTGGTTATAATTTTTCAAAGAATAACTATACCATGAAGGGAGTCAGGGTATTGAACCCGGAAAAGAATGAATTTGAGACAGGTGACTTCAAACGTTTTTCACGATGATTATCGTTCGGTCTTTTGCTCAGTTTTGAAACGGGTTTTACAAATAAGTTGTGGGCTGATTTCCTGTATGTTACGGCTTCGTTTACTAATGTGGATAAGGACATCCAGACGGGGGCTACTCAAGATGTGGTTTATGGTGCGGCACACCGGAAAAATCGCTCATGGAATCTTGGTATACGCTATCGTAAGAAAAACTTCCTTGCGGAAGGACTCACATTATCGGCTAATGCTTCACATACGTGGCAGAAATCTACGACCGTGGATACGGCAATGGTAATTTATTTTTGGAATGGTCTTTTCGTAACATTATTACGTTATAAAGTAAAAAATTTATGTTCATTATAATATTTTTGGCATTTGGTTGTGAAATAGGGCTATTAGGGATTGTGGTCACCAAGGGGACAAATCAAATGAATAGATTACAGAAGAATCCAGATTTTACTATTGAAGTGCCAATGGATACTGTAACGTATTTAGTGGAAAATGGAAAAGATGAGGTGGAATTAATAACAGATGATAATATCGTGGATATCAAAAATACGCTTACTTCTTATACTGAGAATCTGAAAATAGTACAAGGTTTTTTGCCTATTATAAAAAATGCAGCAGAAACAGATAGCTTAAAAATTGTAGAGCATGATTCATTACCTGTAATGCAAACATTAGACGATAAAAGTATGAAAAAATTAGTGAAATATGTAGAGGAGAATAATATACCAGTTGATCAAAAAACATTTAACGAGAAAGGTGGCGTGTTAATATTACATGAAAATTTAATACCACAAACATACGAAGATATAGAAACGGAATGTATTGGAAAAATAATAGAACTGTATGATTTGGTGCCAGTTGGAACAGCAATGCAGGAAATGTCCACAGTTAAACTTAGAAATTGTGGATATATAAACATTTCACAGTCAGATTGTCCAACTTTGGATTTATCATGGAGAGGAAATGATAAAGTTTATCTGATTGTTTCAGATAAAACTTTCAGCAAATTAAAGGATGTTTTAACAGTTAGAAACTTGGAAGTACAGATTAATGTAAAAGCAAATAAAGAGGCTATTTGTAAACAGAAATTAAAAGCATGGGTTCAAGAGGCAAATCTCAAGTTTCAATCTACTACAGGCAACGAAAATCAACTTTTGTATGTGATAAAGTGTAATAGTGATGAAATTGCAAAACAGTCTTTGTATATTAGAACAAGTCAGATAATCATGTATACTATTAGTGGCATTTTAATATTTATGGGACTGCTAAATTATTTCAGTACTACATCTACAAATATAATTATTAGGCAGCGTGAGTTTTCCATTATGCGGAGTATCGGCATGACACAAGGTATGCTTAGGAAAATGCTTATATATGAGGGGATAATATACGTAGGAGGTGTTCTTGGGCTATTATTGATTATAGGAAGTATAGTTATGGGAATAGTAGTTTATATTTTAAAACAAAACATAGAATATTTTGTTTTTCAATATCCATTTGAAGGACTTTTATGTATTATATGTATTATGTCTTTTTTGTGTGTGATAATCCCTAATATATTCTTACATAAAATGGAAAGAAATAGCTTAATTGAAAGAATTAAGAAAGAAAGGTGATATACGAAAAATATGTGTTGAATAAATTGTTGTATGAAGAAACAGTAGAAATGTAAAGAGTGTCATAATGACATGAAAAGAGCCGTCCAATTTGGACGGCTCGAAGTATTTCTAGATGTTTATATTTTCTTAGGCATAGGAGCGTCAGCAGTTCTCAGTTTTTCAATTAAGGATAGGAGCATATCTGAGTTTTTCTGAAATTGTGTTTGAAAATCTTCTGTAACCTCATAGTTTAGGTACAGAGTTATCAATGTAGCATTCCATATTGAAACCATGGTCTTTTCAGATAGACGTCCTTCTAGAAAGCGTAGATGTTTGCTAAGTGTTGCTTTCGTTTTCGTCCATGCAAAGAAATAGTCATCTTTTAGTGGAATGTTAAATTTATGAAACCATTCCCGAACGGTATGTGTTTCTGATCCATCTCCACACTCCGGATCATTAAAGACGTATCCAACAGACAATTCTTCCGGATTTTCCGGAAAAATACCATCGGAGGGAAGGGCAAGGTACCGGCCAATCGGAAACATAGCACAGACTGCGGGTTTTACATCGTGTACCAAACATTTTTGATTTTTTAATAACGGGCAGCGTTTGACACTTCCTTGTGGTTTTAGGCGTACTACAGGGATATGAGAATTACGTCCAAGATAAGTTTCACAACAGATCCGGTAGAGGAGTCTACAAGGCAAAAGGCAATCACACCTGTGATATGGATTTTTGAAGCCTGTTCTTCCGATTCTAATACAACCAGCCGTTTCGCATCGCTTTTTGTCTGGCTTTCCATGACATGATTGATAAGATATTCCTGTTCCTGGGGGACATAGAGGACTTCATACCACTCATCTTTAGAGAAAAAGTTCAGTTTCACAGGAAATTCACCGTCAGTATGGTACACAATGGCGTTTTTGAAGTCCAAAAGCACCCAAAAAGATGCAATCATCCCATAATCAGGAGTGTTTGCAGATTCCTGGCTGTCGCAGAGAAGCCCGTTCTCCTTATCATAGATAATGCGTTTTTGTTTTACCAGACTGGTGATCAGAGACTTGATAGACTCTCTGTTTTTGGAAAAGAGCCGTAAGATCTGTTCATATTGCAACGAATGGTAAGTTGTAATGAACCGGAGCAGTTGGGCACCTTCCCCTTGATAGATTTCATTTCTTGTTTTCATGGTAATCTCCCTTCATTATATAATAGGAAGTTTTACTTACACTGTACGCACAGAATACGTTTTATTTTAGGGGAAGTACGCTGTACGTACTGTGTAAGTATTGGCTACTGTCAGCGAAAGGTTTACGGGTACAAAAAAAGCACCGATAAAGGTGCTGGTAAAAATAGGAATACTATAAGCAATACTTATTGTAACATGGGTAAAATTACCCTTCAATCGTAAAAGTGTGCCAATTTTGGGACATACAATTATTAATTTCATGAGTTAGGTTCTTCTGTGATTCTTCGGTTTTATCTTCCGATTTATTTGCTTATATGATAGAATGAATTGATAAAATAGTAAGAGACATCTGTAAATGATTTATTCAAAGTGTGTGATTACGCTAAGCTATTACAATATCTCAGATGTTTGAATATATACTTAAAGGCAAGTAAGGCTGTTTTACGTTAATTTATAAAAATTGATAGAAACAAAAATGAGGAAGAAGAGAGTTTATGTGTGAATATATAAAATGGATTTTCAACCCAGATAACATAAATACAAATATTTTTACAGTCATTTCTGTGGTATTATCTGGTCTTATTTCGTGGGGAATATCAGCAATTTATTTCTCTAGGGGAAACAGAAATAATCTAAGAGCCTCCGTGTTGTGTCCGATACGACGTTTATTGGAAAATAATCCAATTACGAATGAAAATTACCGAAAATTAGCGGAATACACAAAGGACTATAGCATGAAGTATCTTAAAAGTAGAGAACACCCAATTGTTGATGAACTTCTTTCAGCTTATCAAGAAGTGTGCCGTTATAAATATGAATATGTTTGTGCAGAGAGTTTGCAATCTTATTTCAATTATAAATTGAAAAAAAATGGAATAGATACGACTCCTGTACCTATTTATATTGAAGATGAACTTGTGGATGTTGAACCACCGCAAGATATGTTAAGTTTTTGTGATGATTTAGAACGGGCAATAGAGCAATTCCCACCAGAATATGATGACGAAAGATGCTTGGATGCGGTGACTAAATTATTCAGACACTACTGCAAGAGGTGCTATACGGATAAGGATATTATTTTTTTTGACGATTATACTCTTTTGGAGGTATTAGAGAAAGCGAAGAATAAGTCGAATTGGGACAAGAAATTTGAACGATATAAGAAAGCAAAAGAAGCTTTTTTGAAGATTAAGTAATATGCAGAATTGTGGAATGGATTTTCTCTTGCAAAAGTATAAAAAGGAGGAATAAAATGCAGGAAGAAATGAGGAAAAATACCCTGGGATCATTAGTGGAAAATGAAAAAAAAGGAACTATTTATGCTAAGATAACAAAAAGTCATCCATATAATACAATTCATGGAGGTTATTTTGATTATAGCTTATGGATAGGCAAAATATTGGATTGTAAAGCAACAAAAGAATTTGGTGATTCCGATACAACGATAGAAACACTAGAAACGGCAATACAATATTTTCACTATGGGGATCAAATAACAATTGTAAGCTTTGAAAAATTGGTGGATAAAGTTCAAGATTTTCGAGTTTTTCCAGGAAAGGGAGAGTGTTTACAGGTTAGTCATCTTTACGTTTTGGATGTGTTGGAATTAAAAGAAAAAAGTACAGTGGACTATATTATGGAACATATAAATCCAGAATATTGGAAGACAACGGGACTTGGATGTTCGACATATCACATAAGACAAAAAGGATTAGAGGAAATAGCAGATTATTATGAAGCTTGTGTTCGTAAATATATTGTACAAGAATCAGATAATATTATCGAAGAGGAAGTAGTGAAAACTCAAGAAATGAAGAGTAGTTGGATTCCAAGGAAGCAAAAATTAAAAGAGAGTGTGAAGCGTATAGTAAAAAGGATGAAAAATATTAAAGGATGACTGTTAGTTTGAGTTTTTCTGGAAAAGGGCAGTGTTAAGACTGCCCTTTTTTAGAAGAGTAGTTTTGAACTTTGAGTTCTCATCGGAAAGAGAGTACGGGGGGAACTACCTGCTATAAAGGTTATTTATTTTTTATCAGTTCTTCATCAGTACTATTTAATTTTTTTTCAATTACCTCTATTTTCTTTTCAAGCATTGATACTTTTTTTTCCATATCATCAAAATCTTTTTCTCTTTTTTGACTTTTTGGATCAATGCTTGAGAGAAAATCGGGAATAATACAAGCATCAAAAATGAAAAGAAAGGCAGTATATAATTGGATGATTAATTTAAGAGTGGGTTGATTGAAATCTGCAAGAGCTAGACAGGATGCAAACCATAAGCTGGCAAAAAAACTCATTTTCTTCAAATATTGTTTTCCGTGTTTATCAAGGATTAAAATCATTACTATGAATGCGAAACTTATAGCAAACCCTATTATTTGTAAAAAAAGTATAAGCTCATTATCAGCCAAGTATTCTGACGAAATCAGAAGTACAAACATAAGAATGGTTATCCCCATCATGAATGGCCATTTTTTCAATGCATTGTACATTGCTTTAAATTGTTCTTTCACACTTTTAAATTCCTTAGTCATATCTAATTCTTTCACTCCGTTAGTCATTTGAGATAATAGGTAAGATTAGAGAAATCTCCCCATTTTGTAAAGAAATTATTAGTTTTCCGCTATCATATTATAGCAAATAAATATAAACAGAACAAGAAGTGGTATTTGGAAACTTATAACTAACTACTGTAAAAGTACAATTGGGAAAATCAAATTTTTATAGGCACTCATTTTAATATAGAGAATGAGTGCCTATATGGAAAATGTCGATTTTATTTTGGGAAAAATTTATTTAAAGTTTCCAGTGTCCCCTTTGAAGAAAATCCCCATAGTATGCTGCTAAGAGCGTTAATAGCAGCCTGCCTTCTTCGGTAATACGTCCGGTAGGAGATACTGGGAACATGCTTTTCCAACTCTTCCAGGATTTCCTCTGTGTTTTTCAGTTCATGGGGAGACAGAAAGGCGTAATATAATATCCAGTAATATTCTTCCCCATGCTTATGATTTTTCCGGAGCAGATCCACAGAAGAGAGAAGCAGCTTTATCATTTTATTGCTGCGGGCAATGCTTTTTGCCCATTCTTCAATCTGGCTGTCTCCCAGATCTGCTCCTGCAGCATAGATGGAATCCAGAAATTCGTCTATACTGGTGTTGTATTCCAGTTGGAACTGAATTTCTACCTGCCGGACAGCAACCATCAGGCTATAAGTAGAATCCCGGTAACAACGGAGAAGCTTATAGGTATCATGGTACAACGGATTATTTTCTACTTCAGCAGAAACAGGGTGGTGATTTTTCTTTGCCATTATACAACCCCTCCTTTCAACAGAACTTCTGGGATTTCAGCGAAGGCAGGTAAGGTATGCTGCAGAGGCGGAGTATGCCCTGGGACGTTGGTGACGGCGGGATTTTCCGGTTTTAGTTTTAACTCAAACTGATAGGCTGCTTTCCCCCAGGGGCAGATAATACGTAGTGAATATAGATATATACTATCTTTGCAGGCTGATAAAGGAGATAATATATACTTTGTTTTGGGGCATCTACAACAAGAAATGCCTTGTATTTCCAGTATTTCAGCGACTTTGCGAACAATGGCTTTGATGTGTGATTCTGGAACGCAGGAGCCTTCCTGTGAAACGATGATTTGTTCGTCAGTAATAGATTCTGAAACGCATTCAGAATTGTTTTTAACAGGCAAGGTGTCTTCGGGTATATGTATTGGCAGTTGCATTTTCATGGCAATTTCCTCCTTATCAATCATGACATCACTGATATTAAACATAACGGACAGATAATTACGCAGATATACCATGCTGCCATGTTTCCCGGAATAGGAAATCAGTGTGATCATGTCGGTATCTTCAAGTTTTTTTAGCAGACGGGACACAGAAGATTTCGACTGTTTCCAACGTCTGGCAAGTTCCTGATAACTGAACAAGGGATTTCCAGTCTGATTGCGAAAATATACTACCGGACCGGCATCAGAGCCTTGCACAGATGGATCATTGTAGACTGCATGAATCCAAAGATCCAAAAGAGCATCCATTTCTGAACATTTTCCCAGTCCGATTAGTTTATGAACATCTGCGATTGGAAAAAAGAAAAACCCGATGTCTTTTTTGCATGGGTAATTATAGGAAAGGGCAGTATTATCTTTTGGCCAGTCTTTGATCTTGTATTGGATAATCTTATTTTTTTCGTGCAGTGAGTAGGTTAGAAGGTTTTGCTCAACCAGGGTATCCAGTATGGATATGACCTGATGCTGGAATTTTTGGCGGAAGTGAATCTGTAGTTCTTTAAGAGAACAGATCCATTCGCCAGGAACAACTTTGTAAGTAAGGTGTTCGATGTTCCGATAAGAGGAGCTGTAATTTGCATAAGAACATAAAATGAGAAAATAAAAAAGACAGGAACCTCCGTTGGTACGGATGTTTCTGTCTTTCATAAGGGTTTGTATAAATTTCCGGTAAATCTGGCAGCGTGGAAAATCCACAATTTGTTTTAACTCTAATTGATAATTCACGATAAACCTCCATATAATATTGTAGTTGTAGTAAAATAATTGTAGACGAAAGATACTAAAATGTATATAATATGCCCATAGGGGTGCTAAGTGGCATAGATTTGGCACAGTAAAATACCTGATATGGCATGAAAGCAACATGAAAATTAGGGTGGATATAAGGTGGACAGTTTGGAAAACCTTAGAAATATCTTCTAAGGTTTTTTTGTGTTAATGTATACTGACACTTGCGATAGTGACACAGAATTGATTCTGATAATTTCTGGAAGTCACAGAAATAACAGGCTACAGGAGGGGGAATTTCGGTGGCTCCTGAACTGTTAGATGTTCACCGATCAGCTTCTCCATCCAGACCATATTATACCAGTGGTTGAATTTGTAACCGCATTTATGGAACTCACCTACAAGACGATATCCCATATGAGTGTGAAATTCCACACTGTTTTTGTCAAGATGTTCATCTTCCTTTGGAGGATAGGCAATGCAGGCATTCATATTCAAGATACCCTGCTCACGTAAAGCGGTTTCAAGGGCATCATGAAGCATGCGGCCTATCCCTCTGTGTTTAAGAGACTGATCAACATAAATAGATGTTTCCACAGCCCAGTCATATGCAGGTCTTTCATGGAAAGGACCTGCATATGCATATCCAAGCAAAGTTCCTTTTTCCTCAGCTACAAGGTAAGGGTATTTTCTCAGAGTGTGTTGAATCCGGGAAGCAAATTCTTCTGTGGAGGGAACATCATATTCAAAGGTGATGGCTGTATTTTCTACATATGGTCTGTAAATTTTAAGCAGTGCCGGCGCATCTGCAGCAGAAGCGGTACGGATTATTATTTTATTGTCCATGATAATTTCCTTTCTGAAGTGTGTTTGAAAAATATATGTAACTATTCATCAAATTCTGCAGTCACTATAAAACCTCGCGGTGTATGTTCAATATTTTTTACGATTCCTTTTCTGGATCTGATGCGTTCTGCATTTGGATAACAGCCGGACATTGCCACAGCCGGTTCAATGATATAACTGTAATTCATAAAAGACTGATATTCGGAAATTTCTATTTCATCTCCCACATTTATTAATCCCTGACGTTCCATTTTAAATTTTTCCTGACGCATATAATTCCTTCTTTCTGTGTCAAGCGGATAAAATCATCCGCTTTGCTACGCAGCTTTACACCGAATAACTGCTCCGCAGGGGACTTACCTGATTCGGTTAAATAGAGTAACAGTTCAGTATATGATTGTTTTACCAAAGTGCTGTCATAAGTGAAGCTGCCATATAAGTATAACACAAAAAAAGTAAACAACAATGATTGTTATAAAAAAGTAAAATAAATGAAAAAAGTACTTGAATACGTAGGATTAAGCATATATAATTAATAGAAATTGTGCTGTTTACAGATAAATGTCAGAACTTTGCGACTGACAGGATTTTGGAAGCTGCTTTTTATATTGATACGGAAAGGGGAAATTACATGAAAACGATCGTCGTTTGTGATGATGTTGAGATTGAAAGACTTCTTTTAAAAGAAATATTGTGTCAGTATTTTGAAGAAATAAATGAAGAGGTTTCAATTGTAGAATATGATTCAGGAGAGACGCTTATAGCCGATGTGGAAGAAGGATACATTGCTATGGATCTGCTTTTTCTGGATATTTGTATGAAGAAACTTAATGGAATGGAAACTGCAAGAAAAATCCGAGAAAAAGATAAAGCGGTTAATTATCATTTTTATTACAAACATGGCAGAGTACGCCATACAGGGATATGACGTAGAAGCCAGAGGCTTCATTCTGAAACCAGTGCGCTATAGACTGTTTTCACAACAGATGGACAGGGCATTAAGGGAACTGGAAAGTAAAAAGGTGGAATACCTGTCTTTACAGTTTCCTACGGGAGTTCGGAATGTAGGTTTGAAAGATTATTTTTTTATATGGAAAACAGGCGAAAAAAAGAAATGGCATTTCTGGACGGTGGTATATTGAAGATGATGGAACATGTGTATACCAGCCGAAAGGCCTAAGCTGGTTTTATGGAACTGGAGAAGTGGCACTGACACTCTCTGAGGAGGCATCGTGTACGGCAGTCTTTACAATAGAGGAAAGAAGTTTTCTTTATTGGATACCGATTGGTTTTGTCTTATTCTCACTTTTTTCTTCTCTGGTGTATCATAGGGTGGATTCGTCAGCCTAAATTCAATAATCAGATCATGGAGATTGTGGTATATACAAAGTTTGGAAGTGCAATTCAGGAATCACCGCGCATCAAGGTTATGAAGCGTTGCATCGGATTGATCCCATATCGTGCATGCCGCATGCGTGTGGGTGATCTTGTATTTATTGCAGCGCCAGGTCGAAAAATCGTACTAGATAAGGATTGTGTGAGAGGACGCGTTGTATATTCAGGTAAGGTTCGGTTTATGGGAAGAAGTGCAGGAAACATGAAACGTTTGCTTCGTATGATGGAACCGGCAAAGCGTGATGTGCGCATGGTGCGCGGCATGGAGCTTTATGTGGCACCAGATAAAAATGCGCAGGCGCTGACTGGATACCGTATTACAGGGTAAGCAGAAAGGTATGGGTATTGGTATGGATGCATATGAGCAGATGGGAAGAGAGCTTTTTGAAAAAAGTCAGGGTGCACCGATATTGCTGATTGGTATGGGCGGTGTCGGAGGACGCATTGTGGCACAGATAGATAAAATGTTAGCAAAGGATTCACCAAGGCGCGATAAGGTGGCGAATTCTTGCGATTGACACAAATGTAAAAGGATCTTCGAAAGCTAGCGTGAGCAGGGAATAGAGACAATTCAG
>ENA-OQKV01000633-OQKV01000633.1-human-gut-metagenome-genome-assembly--contig:-NODE-633-length-12265-cov-3.253996_pt1 | contig 12265 bp, 12 predicted proteins | sample MGYA00242655_ERZ504811 | MGnify/ENA primary metagenome ERZ504811 (study PRJEB26092, sample SAMD00036406) | human gut metagenome | host: Homo sapiens | study: EMG produced TPA metagenomics assembly of...
ACTTATTGTAAGATGATTATTTATCGGAATCTGATGAAAATAAGTATTCCAGATAATGCTTTTTTTATGGCATTGGAGCCGCGTTTGCGTACAGTGACAAGTTCCTTGCTGTCCATGAGAAATCCTTCCCCGGTGATCTCTTCGATATGATCCATATTTACGATGCAGCCCCTGTAGCAGGAAAGAAAGCATTTCATTCCGTCAAGAATCTCCTCAAATTTCTGGAAAGTCATGTAAGAGCGTATGATACCGGCATCGGTTGTATGTACCTGAATGGCGTTGCGGTAAGTATCCACATAGAGAATGCTGCGTACCGGAATCTTTACAGGAGTTCGGTCAGAAATCAGTTCGATGTATCTGGAATTCTGTGACTGTCTGAGCTGGATCGTAGAAAGGATACGGCACAATTTTTCCGGATCAAAGGGTTTCATCAGATAGTAGGATGCCTGGACATCGTAGCTTTCCACAGCATAGGCATCACTGCTTGTGATGAAGATCAGAGCTGCAGTGTCTTTTGCATCGCGTAATTTTCTGGCTGCATCCATACCGGTCATGGTGCCCATGTAAATATCCATAATGATCAGGTCGTAAAAACCCGGAGAATATTTTGCAAAAAAGGACTCTGCGCTGGAATACAGACGGATGTCTGCAGATGTATTCAGGGATTCATAGTAAGAAGAAATAACAGATTTTATCTGCCGCAGATCTTCTTTTGAATCATCAAGGATTGCAATCTTCAAAAGGAGTACCTCCTGGAATTACTATAGTAAATAAAAATGCAATTTGTATTTTAGACTATTCCGGAAAATTATTCAAGGCTAAGAGGACAATATCCTGACAATTACGTGATGTGTTGTTACTGTTCACACACCACTATCCCGCGAGGTGTTTTGGCATGAATATGCCAAAATACCCGAGACATACAAGCCAAAATTACCATTGCCGCCAGGCAATCTGGAATGAATTTTGGTCTACGTTACTGTGAACGGAGTGAACAGTAACGATGTGTTGGTTACTGTTTACTACCTTGCGGGAGTATTACCAGTGAACAGTAACACCATATTTCATGGAAAATGTCATTTAATCCCATGTATCTTGAAAATGATGTCAAAATTTTTTATAGTAAGATCATGGAAATCCAGTAAAAGACTTACATTTTAAAGAAGGGTGGTAAAAAATATGAAGAACTGGAAAAAATTAATGGCAGGTTTCTGTGTAGCAGCTATGGTGAGTTCTATGGTTGTTCCGGTATGGGCAACAGATGATGCAGCAGCGGAAGAAGATGCAGACGGAGATGTTGCAGATGTGTCTGAGGCGATGTTGGGACTCTGGAAGGACAGCGCAGGAGATATTTACGGATTCTACAAAGATAATTCGTTTTTGGTCAGTGGAAGGATGAAGAACAGGATGTTTTAGGCGTATATGCTCTGAGTTCAGATGGAGAGTATACAGCTCTGGTAATGCAGTTTGCAAATGATGACGGCACGTATGATGATGAAAATATGGTAACTTATCTGGTGCAGGCAAATGAGGAAGAGAATCTTCTGGAGCTTTATGATGAGGAGAATCTGGAACTGACTGCAACTCTGGAGCCTTACCAGGCAGACGGAGATGAAGCGGATTATAATCAGACTTATCAGGATATGGGTGATATCCTGACAGAGTGTTATTCCGGCGAGACAGAAGCAGGTGAGACTTTTATTTATGCAGCTAATGAGGATGGAACTTTCTGCTCAGTACTTGTGATCGATCAGGATGATAACTATGTAAGCTTTGTTGGCGAAGGTACTTTTGATGAAGAGAATGGTACTGTGACGATTACTGATGAAGTTTCTGAGATGGCACTTACTTTTGGCGTGGCAGTGAATGATGATGATACACTGACACTGGATATGGGTGATCTTGGAAGCGCTACTGTAGAGGAAGCTACGCTGGCGGTTGCCGTTCAGGGACTGAAGTATGCAGTTGAGAATGGAACTGAGATGAACTAAGCAATTCTTTTTCAGGAACAAAAATATGTGATTTTGAGGATACTCCTCTTCGGATAGATTTATTCGGAGGGGAGTGTTTTTTCTGTGCCGGGGGTTTTAGAATGGCTGGGAAGATGGTATAATGAGGAGCGAATTCTATAGTTTTTGTGGAAGTGTTACAGATGAGCAGAAACAGACAGGAAGCGAAAATTACGAGAGAGGTTTGAATTTATGAATATTCTGAATATAGAGCATGTTTCCAAGGTGTTTGGTGAGAAGGTGGTGCTGGATGATGTTTCCTACGGGGTGCATCAGGGAGATAAGATTGGGATCATCGGGATTAATGGGACTGGGAAGTCTACGATTCTGAAGATCATCGGCGGTCTGGAGGAGCCGGATGAGGGGCAGGTGATCACTCAAAATGGCCTGAGAATCACGTATCTTCCGCAGATGCCGGAGTTTCCGCAGGGAGCTTCTGTCCTGGATTATGTGGCAGAAGGAAAGTGGCAGAAGGACTGGAGTACTGAGAGCGAGGCAAGGAATGTTCTGAATAAGCTGGGAATTACAGACCATGAGGAGAAGATCGATCATTTATCCGGGGGACAGAAGAAAAGGGTAGCACTGGCAAGGACTACTGGTGAATCCCTGTGATGTGCTGCTTCTGGACGAGCCTACCAACCATCTGGATAATGAGATGGTGACCTGGCTGGAGGACTTTCTGAGAAGTTTTAAGGGCGTTGTGATTATGGTTACTCATGACAGATATTTCCTCGACAGGGTTACTAATAAGATTCTGGAGATTTCCCATGGCGGCCTTTATGCTTATGAGGCTAATTACTCGAAGTTTCTGGAACTGAAGGCAGAGCGTGAGGAGATGGAGCTTGCCAGTGAGAGGAAGAGACAGAGCGTACTCCGCATGGAACTGGAGTGGGCAAAGCGTGGATGCAGAGCCAGAAGTACCAAGCAGCGGGCACGTCTGGAACGCCTGGAGGCACTGAAGAATGGAAAAGCTCCGGTGCGTGATGCGAATGTGGAGCTGGATTCTGTTGAGACACGTATGGGAAAGAAGACGATCGAACTTCACCATATCAGCAAGAGTTTTGGTGAGAAGAAGATCCTGGATGATTTTAATTATATTGTGCTGCGCAATCAGCGTCTTGGGATTATTGGTCCTAATGGATGCGGAAAGTCAACACTCATCAAGATTATTGATGGGATGATACAGCCGGATGCAGGAGAAGTGGAAATTGGAGAAACCATTCGCATAGGGTATTTTGCACAGGAAGTGCCGGATATGGATACCAATCAGCGTGTGATCGATTATATCCGTGACGTGGCAGAGTATATTCCGACCAGGGACGGGAAGATTTCCGCAACAATGATGCTGGAGAGGTTTCTCTTTGATTCTGCCATGCAGTATGCACCCATTGCCAAATTGTCAGGTGGTGAGAAGAGGCGTCTGTATCTGCTGAAGGTTCTGATGGAGGCGCCGAATGTGCTTCTTCTGGATGAGCCAAGTAATGATCTGGATATTCCTACACTGACCATTCTGGAGGATTATCTGGATTCTTTTGCAGGGATTGTGATCGCAGTGTCTCATGACAGGTATTTTCTGGATAATATTGTGGACAGGATTTTTGCTTTTGAGGGGAATGGACATCTGACCCAGTATGAGGGCGGATATACGGATTATACAGAGGCGCTGGCGAGAAAAGGCGGGGCAGTATCTGAAGGACAGAGCACTGCAGTTGGTGCGGAAAAGAAGAAGTCGGCTCAGGCAGACTGGAAGCAGAATCGTCCCCAGAAGCTGAAATTTACCTATAAAGAGCAGAGGGAATTTGAAACTATCGATGATGATATTGCAGCGCTGGAGGAACTGCTGGAGAAGCTGGATAAGGATATGGAGGCCAATGCCACCAATTCTGTGAAGCTTCGTGAGATCATGGAGCAGAAGGAGAAGGCACAGGCAGATCTGGATGAGAAGATGGACAGGTGGGTTTATCTGAATGATCTGGCGGAGCGAATCGAGGCACAAAAAAGTGAAAAGTGATTTTTTTCAGATGCTATTGACTTTGCAGAGGGTTCTTTAGTATGATACAGATTATGGAAGATTGCAGGAGCTGCTTTGCAGCGGGGCAATTTGCGGATGCCGGGTCAGTAACAGAAAATATCTTTTGATCCTGACATCTGTGAGTGAACAGTAAGTGAACAGGAGATATAAAAATATGGCAGAACAGGTCAGAGTTGTAGTGGACGCAATGGGCGGGGATAATGCCCCGGCAGAACCTGTCAGGGCTGCAGTGGAAGCTGTAACAGAGAGACAGGACATAAAAGTAATTCTTACAGGAAAACAGGAAGTGATAGATAAGGAACTGGCGAAATATTCAGGATATCCGAAGAACCAGATCCAGGTTGTCAACGCATCCCAGGTGATCGAGACAGCAGAACCCCCTGTTTTTGCGATCCGTAAGAAAAAAGATTCATCAATCGTAGTAGGTTTGAATATGGTTAAGAAACAGGAGGCAGATGCCTTTGTTTCATCAGGAAGTACAGGAGCTGTTCTTGTTGGCGGACAGGTACTGGTAGGCAGAAGTAAAGGTGTGGAGAGGCCGCCTCTTGCACCGTTGATCCCTACCACGAAGGGTGTTTCCCTTCTGATCGACTGTGGTGCCAATGTGGATGCACGTCCATCGCATCTGGTGCAGTTTGCGAAGATGGGCTCTATTTATATGGAGAACGTAGTTGGTATTAAAAATCCAAAAGTTGCCATTGTAAATAACGGGGCGGAAGAGGAGAAGGGAAATGCACTTGTAAAAGAAACTTTCCCCCTTCTGAAAGAATGCAAAAGCATTAATTTCATCGGAAGTATAGAAGCCAGAGATATCCCGGCAGGATATGCGGATGTGGTCGTATGCGAAGCATTTGTGGGAAATGTGATCCTTAAATTATATGAGGGAGTTGGTTCTGCCCTGGTCCAGAAGATCAAAGAAGGAATGATGACCAGCACAAGAAGTAAGATCGGTGCACTTCTGGTAAAGCCTGCACTGAAAGAAACTCTGAAATCCTTTGATGCAACGGAATATGGCGGAGCACCGCTTCTGGGGCTTAAAGGACTTGTGGTAAAGACGCATGGAAGTGCCAAAGCCATTGAGATCAAACATGGTATTTTCCAGTGTGTACAGTTTAAACAGGAGAAGATCAACGAGAAGATCGCAGAGCGTATCCTGGAGGATCAGGAAGTACTGAAGTCCGGAGCAGAATAGAGCAGGACAGGAACAGAAACAGGAAGGAGGGTTGAAGATGGAACTGGAGAAAATAAAAGCTATCATAGCAGAGGTTCTGAATATTGATGCAGATTCGATCACAGAAGACACTACATTTGTAGATGATCTTGGTGCAGACTCTCTTGATATTTTTCAGATTATTATGGGGATTGAAGAGGAGTATGACATTGAGCTGGATAATGAATCTGTCGAACAGATTCAGACAGTCGGTGATGCTGTTGAAGCAATTCGGACAATTAAATAAAAATGTAACTGTCCGGCAGTCTGAAATTTGACAGGAGCATAATACAGGCGGACTGAGCAGTTGCAAAAAATGATGCCGCAGGGTTGTCAGATGACAGCCCTGTGCATATGGAGAGGGTTAGAGGAATGAATAGAAAGACAGAAGAATTAGAAGAAATCATAGGATATCATTTTAAAAATAAACATTATCTTACACAGGCACTGACTCACAGTTCCTATGCAAATGAGAAGAAGTTGGGGAAGCTGGGCAGCAATGAGAGACTGGAGTTTCTGGGAGATGCTGTGCTGGAGCTGATCAGCAGTGATTATCTGTATGCAAGATTTACCCAGATACCGGAGGGAGAGCTGACAAAGAAGAGAGCCAGCCTGGTGTGTGAGCCAAGCCTTGCCTATTGTGCAAGAGAATTCGGACTGCCGCAGTTTCTGTTGCTTGGAAAGGGAGAGGATATGACAGGCGGAAGAAACAGGGATTCTATCGTCTCTGATGCAACAGAGGCTTTATTGGGAGCTATCTATCTGGATGGTGGTTTTGCTAATGCAAAGGAGTTTGTGCTGAATTTTATCCTGAATGATATTGAACATAAACAGCTCTTTTATGATAGCAAGACCATCCTGCAGGAAATCGTGCAGGAAAACGGAACACAGCCGGTGGAATATATTCTGACAAAAGAAGAAGGCCCGGATCATAACAAAAACTTTACTGTGGAGGCAAGAGTAAACGGAAAAGTGATGGGACAGGGAAGCGGTCATACAAAGAAAGCAGCAGAACAGGCCGCAGCATACCAGGCGATTCGTGTACTCAGAAAATAAACAGGAGAATTATGTATTTAAAGAATATAGAGGTACAGGGATTTAAGTCTTTCGCCCAGAAGATCAATTTTGAATTTCATAACGGGATCACCGGTATTGTAGGTCCGAACGGAAGTGGAAAGAGCAATGTCGGTGATGCGGTGAGATGGGTGCTGGGTGAACAGAGTGCCAGGTCTCTGCGAGGAGGAAATATGCAGGATGTTATTTTCTCCGGTACAGAGACAAGAAAACCCCTGGGTTATGCATCGGTGGCGATCACACTGGATAATTCAGACCATAAGCTTCCGGTTGATTTTAACGAGGTTACGGTTACCAGAAGGCTTTACCGTTCAGGAGAGAGTGAATATAAGATCAACGGAAGTGCCTGCAGACTGAAAGATATCAATGAGATGTTTTATGATACAGGTATCGGTAAAGAAGGATATTCCATTATCGGACAGGGACAGATCGACAGGATCCTAAGCGGTAAACCGGAAGAGAGAAGAGAGCTTTTTGATGAGGCAGCAGGTATTGTTAAATTTAAGAGAAGAAAGAATACCACGATCAAAAAACTGGAGGAAGAACGCCAGAACCTGGTCAGAGTGACAGATATCCTCTCGGAGCTTACCAGACAGCTGGAACCACTGGAGAAACAGTCAGAGACAGCAAGAGTTTATCTTTCCAAAAGAGAGACTCTTAAGGAACTGGATGTGAATATGTTCCTGATGGAGTATGCTGCTGCAGCCAAAGAACTCAAGGAACTGGAAGAGAAGAACATAATTGCGCAGAATCAGCTGAAGGATACCCAGAGTTCCTATGACCGGACCAAGGTGGAATATGAACGTCTGGAACAGGAACTGGAAGATTTAAATTCCAAAATGGATGCACTTCGCATTTCCGGTCAGGAGCAGGCAATCCGTAAACAACAGCTGGAAGGCCAGATCAATGTATTAAATGAGCAGATACTGGCAGGGGCACAGAATGAAGAGCATTATAAGGGACGTATCCAGACTATTGAGGCTGAACTTTCAGTAAGAACAGATTCAAAGAAGAAACTTGAAGAAGAAAAAACGGATATTTATGCACAGTTAAAGGCTGTCCGTAAGAAACTTTCTGAGGAAGAAGAGAAATTAAGGACAGCGCAGGAGAATATGGAAGCCTGTACTCTCGAAGTGGAGAATGGCAAAAATGAGATCATTGAAATTCTGAACAGCCGCGCCAATGTCAAGGGTAAAGCCCAGAGATTTGATGCAATGATGGAACAGGCAGAAATCCGTAAGGCAGAGATCAGCCAGCGTATTCTCAGACTGAAGAGTGAAGAGGAAGAGCAGCAGACCATTCTGACTACAGCCCGGAAACAGTATGATGAGATTACATCCCAGATTGAAAATGCCAATGAGGAATGTGAACATCTGAATCTGAGTGTGATGAAGATTCAGGAAAAGCTGAAGGAACAGAACACAAAGCTGGAAGCAGAACAGACAGCCTATCACAGAGAGGCATCCCGGCTGGATTCTCTCAGAAATATCGCGGAGCGCTATGATGGATACGGAAACAGTATCCGGAGAGTTATGGAACAAAAAGAACGTGTTCCGGGAATCCAGGGTGTTGTCGCAGATCTGATCCAGGTAAACAAAGATTATGAGATCGCTATCGAGACAGCTCTTGGTGGGAGCATTCAGAATATTGTTACAGATAATGAGCAGACTGCCAAAACCATGATCGAATTTCTGAAAAAGAATCGTTATGGACGTGCGACCTTTCTTCCCATGAGCAGCATAAGTCCCAGAGGTGAGTTTACACCGAAAGAAGCACTGAAAGAGCCGGGCGTTGTGGGGATTGCCAGCGAACTGGTGTCCGTAGCTTCTCAGTATCAGCAGATCACGAAATTCCTTCTTGGAAGAGTGCTGGTAGTTGATAACATTGATCATGCCATTGCAATAGGAAAAAAATACAGACACAGTCTGAGAATGGTCACAACAGAGGGTGAATCCTTAAACCCGGGAGGTTCCATGACCGGCGGTGCCTTCAGAAACAACAGCAATCTGCTTGGAAGACGGCGTGAAATAGAGGAACTGGAAACAAAGGTAAATCAGCTGAAGCAGAATCTGACCGAAATGCAGAATGCTGTTGAGGAAAATAAAAATCAGAGAAACAGGCTTCGTGATGCCATTGCAGGATTTCAGGAAAAACTCCGTCAGAAATATATAGAACAGAATACTGCCAGAATGAATATCAAACAGCAGGAAAAGAAAGCTGAGGAGATCCGAAGCGGATATGCGCAGATCAACAGAGATCAGGCAGAGATCAAACGCCAGGTCATGGAAATCCGGCAGGATCATGACCGGATTGCTAGGGAACTGGAGAATTCAAAGCAGGATGAGAAAGAACTGGAGAGTTTTATTGAGGCAAAGCAGTCAGAACTGGATGAATGGAAAGAAGAAGAGAAGAAAATCACCCGGGAGTTAGAAGAAATCCGTCTTCAGTCATCCGCTCTTGAACAGAAAGAGAAATTTGACCAGGAAAACCTGAGCCGTCTGAAAGCAGAAATCACAGCTTTTATGACTGAGAAAGAGGATATTTATCAGTCTCTTGCTCACAGCAGTGAAGAGATGGAAAAGAAGCAGGAGATGATCACCCAGCTGAAAAAAGAGTCGGAAGAGTCTGTCCTTTATGAAGAACAGGCACAGATGCAGCTGAAAAATCTGCAGAAGGAGAAAGAGAGCAGAACTTCTCAGCATAAAGATTTTTTTGAGAAAAGAGATTATCTGTCCGGTCAGATCGGACTTCTGGATAAGGAATGTTACCGTCTGCAGGGACAGATGGACAAGCTGGAGGAGAACAGGGAAGAGCGGATTGCTTATATGTGGTCCGAGTATGAGATCACTCCCAATAATGCCGTTTCCTACAGAAAAGAGGAACTTACTGATCTTTCGCAGATGAAGCGACAGGCAGCTCAGATTAAAGATGATATCAGAAAGCTGGGACCTGTAAATGTAAATGCTATTGAGGATTATAAGGAACTTCTGGAAAGACACACCTTTCTGTCCGGCCAGTATGAGGATCTGGTCACAGCGGAGAAAACTCTGGAACAGATCATTCAGGAGCTGGATGAGGGAATGCGGAAACAGTTTTCTGAGAAATTCGGTGAGATCCAGAAGGAATTTGACAAGGCATTTAAGGAATTGTTCGGAGGCGGAAAAGGAACTCTGGAGCTGGATGAAGAGGCAGATATCCTGGAGGCAGGAATTAAGATCATTTCCCAGCCGCCGGGAAAGAAACTGCAGAATATGATGCAGCTTTCCGGCGGGGAAAAAGCTCTGACAGCTATCGCACTTCTTTTCGCGATCCAGAATCTGAAGCCGTCACCGTTCTGTCTGCTGGATGAGATCGAGGCAGCGCTGGACGATTCCAATGTTGGGCGATTTGCCGGATATTTACAGAAGTTGACGAAAAACACACAATTTATTATAATAACCCATAGACGTGGAACTATGAACGCCGCAGACCGGCTTTATGGTATTACCATGCAGGAAAAAGGGGTATCCACACTGGTTTCCGTCGATCTGGTGGAGAATCAGCTTACCCAGTAACAGGAGGAGTTTCACATGGCAGAAGAAAAGAAAGGTTTTTTTAAACGATTAGTCAGTGGACTGGCAAAGACCAGAGACAATATCGTAGCCGGATTTGATAATATTTTCAGTGGTTTTTCCAGCATTGATGAAGATTTTTATGAAGAGCTGGAAGAGATTCTGATCATGGGTGATATCGGGATCAATGCGACCACTTCTATTATTGAGAATTTAAAGAAAGAGGTTTCCGAACGTCATATTAAGGAACCGATGGAATGTAAACAGCTTCTGATCAATGAGATCAAGGATCAGATGCGTGTGGATAGCACAGAGTATGAATTTGAGAACCGCAGATCCGTAGTTTTGGTGATTGGTGTCAATGGTGTCGGAAAAACCACTTCAGTAGGAAAGCTTGCAGGAAAATTAAAAGACCAGGGCAAGAAGGTTATCCTTGCAGCAGCCGATACTTTCCGCGCAGCAGCAGGAGAGCAGCTTACTGAGTGGGCGAACCGTGCAGGTGTGGAGATCATCGGCGGACAGGCGGGAGCAGATCCTGCATCTGTTATCTATGATGCGGTGGCAGCAGCCAAAGCAAGAAATGCAGACGTACTTCTCTGTGATACAGCAGGACGTCTTCATAATAAAAAGAACCTTATGGAAGAACTCCGCAAGATTTACAGGATCCTGGAGAGGGAGTATCCGGATGCATATCTGGAGACACTGGTAGTGCTGGATGGTACCACGGACAGAATGCCCTTGCACAGGCGAGACAATTTGCGGAGGTCGCAAATGTCAGCGGTATTATCCTTACCAAGCTGGACGGAACTGCCAAGGGAGGTATTGCAGTTGCCATCCAGTCTGAACTGGATATTCCGGTGAAGTACATTGGCGTAGGAGAAAGTATTGACGATCTTCAGAAATTCGATGCAGATGCTTTTGTAAATGCGTTGTTTGATGTAGACCATAAAGAAAACCCGGACGCTTAAGATTATGATGTACTTTAGGAGTCAAATCAGGTAAAAAAAGATTCCGGGAGTACATTCAGGACAAAATGGAGGAAAAACAATGCTTACTTTAGAGAGTTTTGAACAGGCATCAGAGATCGTAAAACAGGTCACACAGGAAACAAAGCTGGTCAAGAGCAGCTATTTCAGTGAACTTACAGGAAACAAGGTTTATTTAAAACCGGAGAATATGCAGCGCACAGGTGCATATAAGGTTCGTGGTGCTTATTATAAGATCAGCACTCTTTCCGATGAAGAGAGAAACAAAGGTCTGATTACAGCATCTGCCGGAAATCATGCACAGGGCGTTGCCTATGCTGCACATAAATATGGAGTGAAGGCAGTGATCGTTATGCCTACCACAACTCCGCTGATCAAGGTTGAGAGAACAAAGAGTTACGGTGCAGAGGTTATCCTGCATGGTGATGTATATGATGAGGCATGTGCACATGCACTGGAACTTGCTGAGAAAGAGGGATATACCTTTATCCATCCTTTCGATGATCCGGCAGTTGCCACAGGACAGGGTACCATTGCAATGGAGATCATTCAGGAGCTTCCGCTTGTTGATTATATTCTGGTTCCGATCGGTGGAGGCGGACTTGCAACAGGTGTTTCCACACTTGCGAAGCTGTTAAATCCACATATCAAAGTCATCGGTGTGGAACCGGCAGGGGCTGCCTGCATGAAAGCTTCTCTGAAGAAGGGTGAGGTTGTGACTCTTCCGCACGTAAATACGATTGCTGACGGTACTGCAGTACAGACACCCGGAAAGAAAATCTTCCCGTATATCCAGAAGAATCTGGACGATATCATCACTATCGAGGATGATGAACTGATCGTTGCTTTCCTTGATATGGTTGAGAACCATAAGATGATCGTAGAGAATTCCGGTCTTCTGACAGTGGCAGCGCTTCGTCATCTGGATGTGAAGGGAAAGAAGATTGTTTCTATCTTAAGCGGTGGAAACATGGATGTTATTACCATGTCTTCTGTTGTTCAGCATGGTCTGATCCAGAGAGACAGAATCTTCACAGTATCTGTGCTCATTCCGGATAAGCCGGGCGAACTGGTACGCGTGGCAAGCGTGATCGCCAGGGCTCAGGGCAATGTTATCAAGCTGGATCATAACCAGTTTGTAAGCACGAACAGAAATGCGGCAGTGGAACTTAAGATCACATTGGAGGCTTTTGGCACAGATCATAAGAATGAGATTGTTAAAGCTCTCGAAGATGCAGGATGCAGACCAAAGGTGATCCGTCCAAGTCTGTGATTGTCTCAGAGTAGCATCTGCCATGTAAATAAATGAAATGGGAGCCCTGGTGTTCAGTATATGGATATCAGGGCTTTTTGTAACTTATATTAGAGGTCTCAAAGGGACGCGCAGAAAAAACAAGTTGTTT
>ENA-OQKV01000634-OQKV01000634.1-human-gut-metagenome-genome-assembly--contig:-NODE-634-length-12254-cov-3.501031_pt1 | contig 12254 bp, 11 predicted proteins | sample MGYA00242655_ERZ504811 | MGnify/ENA primary metagenome ERZ504811 (study PRJEB26092, sample SAMD00036406) | human gut metagenome | host: Homo sapiens | study: EMG produced TPA metagenomics assembly of...
AAAAAGAAAAAGGAAAACAATATTGTAATACCGGTCGGCGGCGTCATATTCGTTCTACATTCTAATAACAACTATCGTAACTTTGTACAGAGTACAAACGGGTAATGCGTTGTCTTGGGCTTCCGCTGGTGGCTTGGGCTTCCGTGGTTCTCGTAAATCCACTCCATTTGCTGCTCAAATGGCTGCTGAACAAGCTGCTAAAGCTGCAATGGAACATGGCCTTCGCACTGTTGAAGTATTCGTAAAAGGTCCTGGATCCGGCCGTGAAGCTGCAATCCGTGCTTTACAAGCTGCAGGTCTTGAAGTTACTTCCATTAAAGACGTAACTCCAATTCCTCACAATGGTTGTCGCCCTCCAAAACGCCGTCGTGTATAATTTATAGCGACCGATATGATACGGTGCTATAATTAACTATGAACGTGTGTTATATAGGAGGATGTTCCTGATGAGCGAAGAAAAGAAACTTAAAATCGAGAAAGTGGACATCGCCGATGGCGGTCGTTATGGTAAGTTCGTATGTGAACCATTAGATCGTGGTTATGGTATCACTCTCGGTAATAGCTTACGCAGAATTTTGCTTTCATCCTTGGATGGGGCAGCTATCACCTCTATCAAAATTGATGGAGTTCTTCATGAATTCTCTACTATTCCTGGTATTCGCGAAGACGTTACGGATATCATCCTTAACTTAAAGCAATTGTGCATCAAAGTTGAAGAAGAAGCACAATTACCTTTGGAAGTTCATTTTGACTTCCAAAAGGATGGAATATTGACAGCTGCTGATTTGGCTGAACAATTCCCACCAGAGGTAGAAGTATTGAATCCTGAACTCGTGATTGCGACAATGGATGAGACAGCTCATCTCGTAATGGACGTAGTAATCGAACGAGGTAAAGGCTATGTTCCTTCAACGAAGAATAAAAGAGATACTGATGTTATTGGTTGTATTCCAATCGATTCCATCTTCTCTCCAATTCTTCGTGCTAAATACGAAGTGAGTGATGTTCGTGTAGGCAATGAAATGGACTTCGACAAACTTACATTAGAAGTTTGGACTGATGGCTCCATTACTGCGGCTGATGCAGTGGCAAAATCTGCTGCCATTATGATTGGTTATTTAGGGAACTTCACTAAATTAGCGCATTCTGCAGATGTTGTAGATGTAAACACTGGTGAAGGCGGTATCGTTATAGATCCAGTAGGTTCCGATAATGAAGAACCAGCTGTAGATGACGGCCCAGCAAAGATTTCCATCGATGAGTTGGAACTCTCTGTTCGTGCGTATAACTGCTTGAAACGTGCTGGCATTAATACAATTGCAGACTTGCTAGACAAAACCATTGATGACTTAGGAAAAGTTCGCAACTTAGGTAAAAAATCTATCGATGAAATTGAGGAAAAACTCAATAATCATCCAGGTGGTTTTCAACTTAAACAAAAAGGCGAATAAGGAGGAAGACGAATGTACAGAAAATTAGGCCGCGACAGCTCCGCTCGTAAAGCGTTGTTCCGTAGCATGTTAACATCTTTCTTCCAATATGAGCGTATTGAAACGACTGAAGCTAAAGCGAAAGAACTTCGTTCTTTAGCTGATCAAATGGTAACTTTGGCTAAACGTGGTGATCTTCATGCACGTCGCCAAGTTCTTGCATACCTCATGGATGAAAGTGTAGTAAAAAAATTGTTTGATACAATTGCTCCAAAATATGCAGACCGTCAAGGTGGTTACACTCGTGTAATCAAAACTGGTCTTCGCAAAGGTGACGCTGCACCTTTGGCTATTATCGAGTTAGTTTAATCAAACTCATACGGTGTTGTAACTTATGTTGCAGCACCGTTTTTTATTGTCAATTTTATGGTACAATCGACTAGTATAATATCGTAATATGTTAGCAGTTATCGTAAAGGATGAATATGTATTGTCAACCTTTTGCATAATATCTAAGACATTATTAAATTCAAGTTCTATTAAATAGGATAAATTGAAATATGGGGATTATGCACAACATGAGTATGATAGATGATGCAAATGGTTCTACTTTCATAGAAACGAAATTGACTAGAAAGATATGAGGTTATCCATGAATGAACAAGACATTATGATTGAGGTCAATCATATGAGTCATATTTATACTGATGAAAACGGCAATGATGTACGTGCCTTGGATGATGTGAATCTATCCATTAAGCGTGGTGAATTTGTTTGTATCATTGGCACTAATGGCAGTGGTAAAAGTACGCTTGCCAAGCATTTTAATGTGTTATTACAACCTAGTGAAGGTCATATCAATGTATGTGGCTTTGATACGCGGGATGAAGCGCATATTTGGAATATTCGCCAACATGTAGGAATGGTATTCCAAAATCCTGATAACCAAATCGTAGCGGCCGTTGTAGAGGAGGACGTTGCCTTTGGTCCAGAAAACTTAGGTATTCCTAGTGCAGAAATTAGACAACGTGTCGATGCAGCGTTAGCCGCTGTTAATATGACCGAATATAGAGAACATGGTCCCCATTTATTATCGGGCGGACAAAAACAACGTATTGCTATCGCAGGTGTATTAGCGATGAAGCCTGATTGCATCGTTCTTGATGAACCAACAGCGATGCTCGATCCAAAAGGTCGCCGGGAAGTGCTTGAAACGGTTCACAAACTCAATAAGGAAGAGGGCATTACGATTGTATATATTACGCACTTCATGGAGGAAGCTGTTACGGCAGACCGCGTTGTGGTTATGAAAAATGGTGTGAAATTACATGATGGTACGCCTCGTGAAATTTTTAGCCATGTAGATACCTTAAAAGGTCTGGGCCTCGATGTACCGGTAGCCTCTGAGATTGCTTTCAAATTGAATGCTAAAGGTTATGAAGTGGGTAAGAGTATCATTAATAATGAAGAGTTAGCAAAGGGCCTTAAAGGCTCAAAGTTAGGTAAACAATTATCCGCTATACACTCAACAGATGCTCCAAGAGGGGAGGGAACCCATTAATGGCGATTGTGTTAGATAATATTACATATACCTACGGCATGGGTACCCCTTTTGAAAAGACTGCGCTTCGTGGTGTATCACTTACCATTGAAAATGGGGAGTTTCTAGGTGTTATCGGTCATACTGGTTCCGGTAAATCCACCTTTGTACAACATCTAAATGGGCTATTACATCCTACAACTGGTACAGTTACTGTCAATGGTGTAGATATTAGCGCCTCCACAGAGGAAGCTAAAAAAATGCGTCATAAGGTGGGGATGGTATTCCAGTATCCAGAGCATCAATTGTTTGAAGAAACCATTGCTCAAGATATCGCCTTTGGTCCTAAAAATTTAGGGCTTAGTGCTGATGACGTAGACGAGCGTGTGCGAGATGCGATGAAGTTCGTAGGGCTCGATTATGACACATATGCAGAACGTTCTCCATTCCATTTATCTGGTGGTCAAATGCGCCGCGTGGCTATTGCTGGCGTAGTGGCTATGGATCCAGATTTTCTCGTGCTCGATGAACCATCTGCTGGTCTTGATCCATTTGGACGGGAAGAAATCTTTGAAGAAATCATTCGACTTCATAAAGAAAAGGGTATCACTGTAATTCTTGTATCTCACAATATGGAAGATATTTCTCGCATGGCTTCTCGTCTTGTAGTACTCGATAAAGGGCGTATCGTTCTCGATGGTGAACCGATGGACATCTTTAATAATCATCGTGATGAATTACAGGCTGTCGGTGTAGATGTACCGCCAGTGTCTGTTACCATGGAATATTTGCGCGAACAAGGTCTTGATGTGTCTAATCGCGTACTATCTGTAGATGATGCGGTACAAGCAATTCTCGAAGGAGGTAACCATGTTAAATAATATTACTATTGGTCAATACTTCCCAGGAAACTCTTTCTTGCATCGCATGGATCCACGCGCCAAGATTATTGCTACTACCATATTCGTTGTAGCCATATTCTTGGCGAATTCTCCATTGGCATATGGCGTTGTAGGTGGGTTCACCATCTTTTCAATGTTGTTATCACGTTTGCCGTTACGTCTGATGTGGTCTGCTATTAAACCGCTTTGGATTATCATCGTATTTACTATGGGGATTCATATTTTTACGACACCAGGCAATCCAATTTTTCAATGGGGGATTATCAATATTACCGACCATGGCGTGGCAATGGGCCTTCAAATGGCGGCACGCTTAATTTTCTTAATCTTGTTTTCTTCTTTGTTGACCTATACTACATCACCAATTCGCTTAACTGATGGCATCGAGCACTTGCTCAATCCGTTCCGTCGCATAGGTGTTCCTGCTCATGAGCTCGCTATGATGATGACTATTGCGCTACGTTTCATTCCTACCTTATTGGACGAGACGGATCGTATTATGAAAGCACAATCTGCTCGTGGGGCAGACTTTGTGACAGGCTCTATCATTCAACGCGCAAAAAACATGGTGCCACTTTTAGTGCCATTATTTATTAGTGCGTTTCGACGGGCCGATGAATTAGCTATCGCTATGGAGGCGCGTTGCTATAGAGGTGGCGTCAATCGTACACGTATGAAAGAATTACAAGTTACCTATGTCGATTATATTGGTGTTGGCGCTGTTATTTTGGTAACTATTGTACTTATCGCATTGTGGTGGTTAGGTCTATGAGAAACATACGGATCATAGTGGCTTATGATGGTACAGATTTAGCAGGTTATCAAAAGCAACCTAATGATAAGGGGTTAACGGTACAAGGTTGTTTGGAATATGGTTTATCACGTATTTGTAATGAACCGATCCAAATTTATGGTGCCTCTCGTACGGATGCGGGTGTGCATGCTAAATTTCAAGTTTGTACATTTCAAACGTCGGGGACTATACCAGTAGAAAATATTCCTCGTGCTATGATAGCTCATATTCCTAAGGATATAGTCGTTCTAGAAGCGGTAGAAATTCCGCTAGATTGGAAGCCACGGTGGAATATATACGGTAAAGAGTATGTATATACGATTCATAATCAGCTCATTGCAGATCCTTTGACGCAACGATATCATTGGCATGTGAAAAAGCCCTTAAATATTGCTCGTATGCAGGCTGCAGGTAATGAACTAGTAGGTACGCATGACTTTACAACCCTAAAGGGCACCAACTCAACTTCGGCGGATCCTGTAAAGACAATTATGGGAATTCGTGTTGAGGCCCGAGGTTCACAGGTGACGATTTCTGTGATTGGTGATGGTTTTTTATATCATATGGTCCGCAATATTGCAGGCTTACTTGTAGATATAGGTCTTGGTCGTCGCAAGGTTGAGGATATTAAAGGATATTTAGCCGCTAAAGACCGGCGTGCTATAGGGAAAACTGCACCTGCTCAAGGCTTATGTTTAGAAGAAATATTCTTCACTGAAGAGCGACAACAAGAGGTATTACGGAATAAATATTTTAGATGATTCGAGAATAAATATTCTATATAATTTTATATAGACTCTTTTTTTGATGTGAAAGTATAAAACGTTGAGCATAAATACTAAAAGGATACTACTTCAAAAGTAGTATCCTTTTTTTTCTTATAATTTTTAGTTATAATACCTTAATTTATACCTATTATTATGTGAAATGATACATTGTAAACCTAAAATATACATGATACAATGACGATATAAGACAGGTTCGTACTATAAAACATTAACATAGTAAGGTAGACTCTTGTCAGCAGTGTAATTTTTATCCTAAGGAGGGTGAATCTCTTGCAAAAACGTAAAGATTTTATCTGGAAAATGGGCGGCCAACAAGGTGAAGGTATCGAGAGTTGCGGCGAAATTATGGCTACAATCCTTGCTAAAGAAGGCTACTCTTTGTATAGCCAACGTTTATTTGCATCTCGCATCAAAGGTGGTCATACTACATTCGCATTGCGCGTAGCATTGGAACAAATTATGTCCATTGGTGAAGGGGTAGACTTCTTGCTTTCCCTTGATCAAGAAACCGTTGATATGCACGGTTCCGAAGTACGTGATGGTGGATATATCATCTGTGATAGCAAAGTTAATCCAGACTTTTCTAAATTTGAAGGTACAAAGATTAATTGCTTATCTTTGCCTATCTCTGAAACAGCAATGAAACAAGGCTCCTTGTTGATGCGTAATATCGTAGCACTTGGGATGTCCGTAGCGCTTCTTGGCTTTGATACTAAGATGTTTAAAGATGCTATTACTGAGAAATTTGCAAAGAAATCCCAAGAGATTATTGATAAAAACTTGGCTGCTTTCGATGATGGTCATAGCCTTGTAATGGAAAAATTAGGCGATGTTGAAATCGATACATTGCCAGCGCCTGGTAAGAAAGATCAAATGTTCTTATTAGGTAACGAAGCATGTGCTCTTGGTGCTATTGCTGCGGGCTCTCGTTTCATGGCATCATATCCTATTACGCCAGCATCCGAAGTTATGGAATACATGATTAAAACTATGGATAAGTTGGGCTCAACTGTTGTTCAAACAGAAGACGAAATCGCAGCGTGTATGACAGCTATGGGTGGCGTATACGCAGGTGTTCGCGGCTTTACATGTACTTCTGGCCCGGGTCTTTCCTTGATGGCAGAATCCTTGTCCATGGCTTCTATGGCTGAATTGCCAATGGTTGTTATTGACGTTCAACGTTCTGGCCCATCCACTGGTATGGCTACAAAAGTTGAACAATCTGATATTGATGCGGCTTGCTACAATGCACATGGCGACTATTCTGGTATCGTAATTTCACCAACATCTATTGAAGAATGTTTCTATGAAATTCAAAAAGCTTTCAACTTGGCAGAAATGTACCAATGTCCAGTTATTTTTATGCCTGACTTACAACAAGGTTTGAATAAACAATCCGTTCCTTCCTTCGATTTGAACCGTGTACCTATTAATCGCGGTAAAATGATGAAGGAATCCGAACTTCCTGAATTGGTACAACCTAACTACTTCAAACGCTTTGAATTGACTGAAGATGGCATTTCTCCGCGTACAATTCCAGGCATGAAAAATGGTCTATTCCTTTCCACAGGTTTAGAGCATAATGAAGAAGGTAAACCAGCAGAAGCGCCTACAATGCACGTAGCGCAAACTGATAAACGGTTCCGCAAATTGGAAACTGTAGCTGATAACTATGAACCATTCTTGAATAATGCTAAATACGACGAAGCAGATGTACTCGTTGTAGGTATGGCTTCTAGCCGTGGTGCTATTGAAGAAGCCGTTGCTGAATTCGATCAAGAAGGCGTCAAAGTTAACCACTTACAATTGCGCTTAATTAAACCATTCCCAGCAAAGCAATTACAACCATTCTTTGATGCTGCGAAAAAAGTAGTTATCGTAGAACACAATAAAACTGGTCAATTGGCTAATTTATTTAAAATCAACATGCATAAGAAACATAAGATTTCTAGCTGCTTGAAATACGATGGTAATCCATTCACAAAAAGTTATGTGAAAAATGCGATTAAGGAGGTCCTATAATATGACAACAGCTAAAGATTACAGAAATGATATTCGTCCTAACTGGTGTCCAGGCTGTGGCCATTATGGGGTTCAAGCGGCGATAACTGACGCTGTAGTAGCGAAAAATATTCCACCAGAAAAATTAGCCGTAATTTCCGGTATCGGTTGTTCTAGCCGTATCGGTGGCTATTTCTACGCTTATGGTGCACATACAACTCATGGCCGTGCGCTTCCTTATGCACAAGGCGTTAAACTTGCTAACCAAGACCTAGAAGTTATCGCATTTTCCGGTGATGGCGATGCTTTTGCTATCGGTATGGGTCACACCATTCATGCTTTCAAACGTAATGTAAACATGACATACGTAGTAATGGATAACCATGTATATGGTTTGACTAAAGGTCAAGCATCCCCTCGTTCTGACATCGGTTTTGTTACAAAAACAACTCCTCATGGTGCGTTTGAGTCTCCATTGTCCGTTTGTGAAACTGCGATTGCAGCAGGTGCTACATTTGTAGCGCAAAGCTATATGGTGAATCGTAAAGAGCTCGTTGATTTGATTCAACAAGCCATGGATCATGAAGGCTTCTCCTTCATCAATGTATTTAGCCCATGTGTTACATATAACAAACGCAATAGTTACGATTGGTTCAAAGAACATTTAGTAGCATTGCCTGAAGGGTATGACCCAACAGATCGTGCAACAGCGCTTAAAACTTTGGGTGATACTGATGGTTTGGTTACAGGCCTTATCTATCAAAATACATCTAAACCTTCCTTTGAAAAAGCATTGGCTGCTGCAAATGGTGGTCCACATCCTCGTCCATTGACTGAAGATGTGGTTAAACCTGACCAAGCATTATTTGATAGTCTTTGCAATCAATTTAAATAATATTAGCATCGTACTCCTTAGGTAGGATGCAGATTAAAGAAACGTGTCACCTTCGGGTGGCACGTTTTTTGTATGTTATATGTTTATAATTTTATCCCATGTGGTTGTGAACATGTTATAATAAAAACACTGTATGAGATTCATTGTTGAGGTTTTTATGAAAGCATACGAAAAAGGGATTAGCTTGATAAATTATATGTAGCATTATATGAGAGCGTATACATTCCTAGATAGTTTATGAAAGTAGGTTTATATGAGTAAGACCGTAGGTATTATTGGCTTAGGTTTATTAGGTGGATCCTTGGCAAAGGCTCTAAAGGAATATACAGAATATGAGGTAGTAGGTTACGCACGCCGTCAAGAGGTCTGTGATGCGGCCATTCAAGATGGTGTGGTAAAAGCTGCGTGGACTGAAGTTGAACCATTGATTAAGAACTCAGATATCGTTGTGTTCTCCTTGCCACCTGATACAAATGCACGACTTTTTACTGAAACGGCTCATCTATTTAGACCGGGACAAGTCGTAACCGATGTATCTAGTGCGAAGGAAAATTTTGTACGAGCCGTTTATGAATCGATTCCTAAGGGGACTGTTTTTGTATCTGTCCATCCTATGGCAGGATCCGAAAAGGGTGGGTATGAAGTATCTCATAAAAACCTATTCAAAGGTATGGGCTGGATCGTGTTAGAAGATAAGGCATCTGATGTATATAGTGAAGAAGTAGCTCAAGAATTAGCTGACATGGGTCGTGCCTTAGGGTCTCGTATCGAGTTTGTTGATATTTATGCTCATGATGCATATATGGCTATGGTTAGTCATATGCCTCACTTATTGGCCTCTATTTTAACACAAGTTTCGGGAGGCGATGAATTGGGCGAATTGCGCATGAAACTATCGGCAGGGGGATTCCGCGATTGCACGCGTGTGGCTGGGGGATTACCATCCATGTGGCGTGAAATTATCTACGGTAATCGTCATAATGTTATTGAAGGCCTTACACAAATTGAATCAGAAATTGAACATGTTAAAGCGATACTTTCACAAGATGACGAAGGACAAGCATTAGAAAGTTATCTTGAACAAAGTCGAGAGATTCGCAATAAATTGCCATATTTAACGGGACAAATTAAGAATAACTAAAAGAAAGAATATCTAAAATATAATTATATTATTTGATTAAGGGAGCTTTTATGAGTTTGTTACAAGAAACTTGTGGCGCTATTACAGGTCGCAGCCTAGAGATTGAACGACATATAATCGATAGCTGGAATACAGCCTCGCCTGTGGAACGATATGGACGTCTTGTAAATATGGTGGCCCAATATGGGGCAGCTACCAATCAAGAGATGTTAGCTATACCAAAGCCTTGCATGATAATTGCCTCTGCCGATCACGGTGTGGCCGATATGGGTGTCAGTGCGTATCCAAAGGAAACGACTGTTGGGATGACTCAGAACTACCTGATTCCTAAGGGGGCTGGCGCTAATTCTCTAGCGAATTATTGTGGTGCTCAAATGGAAGTTATCGACATGGGCATTGATGCGGATATGAGTTGGGTTCCAGGCCTTCGTATTCATAAACTTGGGATGGGTACGAAAAACTTCGTAGAAGAGCCAGCTATGACGCGTGAACAAGCGGTTGAAGGCATTGAAACGGGCATCCGCCTCGTAAAAGAAAAAATTGATGAAGGCTTCAATGTATTTTTAGTAGGCGAAATGGGCATATCGAATACGACAGCTAGTGCCCTTATGACCGCTAAGTTTGCAGGGCTTACAGCGGAAGAGGCGACGGGACGAGGAACAAATATTTCCGATGAGCGCCTTAAATTAAAGCAACGCATTGTTCATGACGTACTGGAGAAATATAAGGATATTCCTAAAGACGATGCTATTGGGATTTTATCCTCTGTAGGTGGCTTTGAATTTGCTTGTATTGTGGGTGTTATTTTAGGCGCCGCAGCAAATCACGGGTTAGTTATCATCGATGGATTTAATACATCGGCTTGTGCATTGGTAGCTAAAACGTTGGTGCCACAAGTAATGGATTATGTGATGGCTTCACATTTATCTGCTGAAAAAGCTGCCAAATCCTCCTTAGAAAATTTAGGTCTTGAAGCTTATGTCGATTTAGGCCTTTGTTTAGGTGAGGCCTCTGGTGGATCCATACAAATGGGCATGCTAGACCTTGCGGTGCATATGTATTTGGCGCTTACAGGAGGTAAGGCATGAGAACTTTCAAAATAGAACCATTGCATGTACCATCCATGGAAGCATGCCGTTTACGTATCGATAATCTGACAAAACCCATCTATAGTCTCGCTACGTTAGAAACAATAGCAGAGCGTTTTGCAGGGATTCTTAGAAATCCTAAACCAAATCATTTACGCTATGGTGTGCTTGTTGTAGCGGCGGATCACTTGGTAGATGGTCCGCAAAATACGGAGCATGGTAGTGAAAGCTATGATGCCATAGAACGTTTTAATGAGGGAACAACAGCTACACAAGGGGCTGCAGCTAAATTAAATGCCGTTGTACATGTGGTGAATCTAGGTCTTGAACAAGATACTGCAGATTTAGCAAATATTGAACAACAGGTGATTCGAAAAGGATCCCATTTCTTTGGCGTAGAATCTGCTATTTCTCGTGAGGAATTAGAGAGTGCTCTTGAGCTCGGCTTTACCTATGCAGATAGATTACATGCTGATGGATTACAAGTGGTAGCGATTGGTAACGTAGGGGAGAGGGCCTTTCTAGATTCTCTTGTAACGACGGCAACGATCACAGGTTGTGCGTATGAGGATATTCTCGTTCATAATGAATATGGACCTACAGTAGAGCAACGTGCTGCTCATATTCATTCTTTTGTAGATCGATTTAATATTGCTGTGGATGATTGGTCTACTTTGAGTGAAAGCGAGCGTCGTGATGCGGTATTGAACTTGCTTCATGTAGCAGGTGGTTTAGATATTGCATTTTTAACGGCTTTTATCTTGGGGGCTGCTAGCCATCGCATGGCTGTAGTCTTTGATAATGTAGTAACTGGTGCAGCTATTTTGGCGGCGGTTACCATTGATCCCCTAGTTAAGGACTATGTGTTCCCATCAGCTGTCTATGATAAGCCTATACATGATGAACCTATACATAAGGAACAATGTCGTTTCTTAGGGGTGAAGCCTTATTTGCACTATAATCTGCTAATCGATGAAGCCTTAGGATCAACTATGGGACTATCCATAATCGATGCATCCATGCATATGCTAAATGACATGAAAACATTCATCGAAGCCGAAGTTAGCGTGGCTGAAGATGGGGCTGGTAAAGGTAGACAAAAGGATAAAGAATAATCTATTTTAAAGGGGGATTGTATATCCCCCTTTCTCGGGTAAAAGATGTTCTTGTATGCTATATTTTCAAGGAACTTTACGGAAAAACCATTGACACTATATGTGTAAATTGATATTATTATATGGCAGTCAGGATGGACTTAATTCATCCTTGACGACAGATTGATAATTATGTTATAGTAATTATCGGTTCTGTATGCGGGAATAGCTCAGCGGTAGAGCACCGCCTTGCCAAGGCGGGGGTCGCGAGTTCGAATCTCGTTTCCCGCTCCATACATTCCTCGATAGCTCAGTCGGTAGAGCAATCGGCTGTTAACCGATCGGTCGTAGGTTCGAGTCCTACTCGAGGAGCCACTTGACTCACTAGCTCAGTTGGCAGAGCACCTGACTTTTAATCAGGGTGTCCCGCGTTCGAGTCGCGGGTGAGTCACCATTTCTGGCCCGTTGGTCAAGCGGTTAAGACACCGCCCTTTCACGGCGGTATCCCGGGTTCGATTCCCGGACGGGTCACCACATATGGACGATTAGCTCAGCTGGGAGAGCGCCTGCCTTACAAGCAGG
>ENA-OQKV01000635-OQKV01000635.1-human-gut-metagenome-genome-assembly--contig:-NODE-635-length-12252-cov-4.449155_pt1 | contig 12252 bp, 9 predicted proteins | sample MGYA00242655_ERZ504811 | MGnify/ENA primary metagenome ERZ504811 (study PRJEB26092, sample SAMD00036406) | human gut metagenome | host: Homo sapiens | study: EMG produced TPA metagenomics assembly of...
GATGAGGATACCCCACTCCACCGCCAGCAGACAGGAATTGTGCAGAAGCTGGTGGACTTCATGGAGGGTAGTGCCGGAGAGGGTGCGCTTCTGCTGCTTGGGCGAGAGGTCTCGCCGCTTGCCGCCCACATACTGCCCGCAGGGGGTCTTGCTCAGGGTGTCGTACAGAGCTTCGATGTGGTAGGGACGCAGCTTCTGCATCTGCATTTCCCCGATATAAAGGATGATGAGGTTCTGGATGAGCGCCAGATTGGACTGGTAGGTCTTGGGTGCCCACTTGTGCTTGCTGCACTGCTTGGGCAGCCAGTCCATCAGGAACTCTGCCACCGTCACCGTGGACGGGATCAGGAAATTGCCGGTCGCCAGCTCATGCTCGATCTGCTTCTGGCGTTTGACCGCCTCCTCTTTGGTGGGAAAGCTCTCCCATTTGTCGCAGCTCTTGCCGTGCTCGTCCTGATAGGTGTAGCGGACACTGTAAGAGCTGCCGCGTTTCGTGATATATGCCATAGATTTGCCTCCTTATCAAGCTGCCCGGTAGAGCCACGCATCGAAGCTGTCTTTCGGGATGCGGATGCTTCCGCCTGCCCGCAGGACACGGAACTCGGTGGTGCTGTTGCACAGGTTGTAGGCAGAGCGCAGGCTGATGGCCAGCATTCGTGCGATCTCTTCCACCGTGTACACCAGCTTCGTGGTTGCTGGGCTGTCAGTCGGAGACTTGACGGCATTGGTTTGAGTGACCACCTCCATTGTAGTGGGGTTCGAGTCCTTTTGCAAGGGATTATTCGTATGATTTTCAGATTTCACGGTTTCGGTCATGTCAGGCCGATTCATGTTCATAGGCAGACCTCCAATTCCTTGTAACCGAACGCCTGTAACCGGGCAGGAAAACTCTCTTTTTCTGCACACAGGGCATCCGGTGGGCTTTATACTTTTTCTTATTCTTTTAAGGTTACATGGTTACAGAAAGAGGAAAACGTAGCAGTCGTGCGGATTTTTCGGTGTAACTGCGGCGTAACCAAATCTGTAACCAGACGTGTAACCACTATCCATCAGAAGGGAAAGTCCATCTGCCTGACTTCCGCATCCGTCATTTCGGAGAAATTTTCAGCCCCGGTTTCGGGGCTGGTTACACGCTCCCAGCCTTTCTGAACACCGTACTTCGGGTAACGCTTGGCGGTCTTGTGCGCTTGCCAGCCTTGGATATCGCCGCGCGAAATTCCTGTGTTCATGATCTCGCAGATAGCACGGGTTTCCCACTCTGCCGGGATGGTGGTGTTGCCCAGTGCCTCTGCATAGAGCTGCTTGGAACACACCCGGTCCCCTGCGTAGTCCTCCAAAAAGGCGTAGATCATGCCAGCCTGTGCATCCTCCTGCATAAAGTCTTGCTGATGGGCTTGCAGGGTTTCCTGCATGGCAGGGCTGAATGCCAGCTTATAATTGCCGCTGTTGTAGATGGTCAGGGCTTCTGCCCAGAGCTGGTTGATATAGGCACGGGATCCTTCTTCGTTGTCCAAAATGTGAACTTCGGCCAGTTCCGCATCCACCGGGATGGGAATAAAGCGGCGGTTGCCTGTGCGGTCACGGGGCAAAAAATCCTGCCGATTGGTCGTGCCAGCAAAGACGCACTGGCGCAGACGGTCGGCAGGATGGGTTTCGTAGGGAATTTTATAGGTTTCCTTCTGCTTGCTGAGAAAGCTCTTGATTTCCTCGATGCTCTTGGCGTTGGCGGTGGCGATCATCTCTGACATTTCGATGATCCAGTGCCCTTGCAGCTTGCGGTACACATTGTCATCGTCCAGCCGCCGCAAGTCATCCGAGAACCATTCGTCCTTGACTGCCAGCAGCCGGAAGAAAGTGGACTTTCCCACACCTTGACCTCCCACCAAACAGAGCATGGTCTCAAATTTGCATCCCGGCTGGAACACGCGCTTGACGGCTCCCAGCAGAAAGATCTTCATGGCCTCGCAAGTGTACTCGTCCTCCGCAGCACCGAGGAAGTGGTGCAGGACGTGGGGGATCCGTTCCGTGCCGTCCCATTGCAGGCCGTTCAGGTAATCCCGGATAGGATGATAACGGTTCTCGTTGGCAACGATTCGGATAGCAGATTCGATTTTCTTTTCACTGGAGATGCCGTACTTCTCCATCCGACGCAGGATATACTTCATGTCGGTGTCGTTCAGAGTCTTACCGGAGCGGGGCCAGCCCACAGGCTTTACGATGTCGATGCGCTCGCTCAACAGGTTCAGCCGGATGGCATCGGCAAGCACATGGTCGTTCTGCAAAATCGTGATGCAGTTTTGGATCGTCCGCTGGATCTCGCCGTTGGAGTGCTTGGTCAACATTTCCTTCACATCGGCAACGGTTCGGGGAGTGCGTTCTTCGTTGACTTCTTTGCTCAATAAACATCACCTCGTACTATGATTGAAAACGATTTTCTGACTTTTCCGCAGTTGAAAGTGCAGATGGATTCCGCTGCGCCTGTTCTGCCTGCAAGCGATTCAGCAGTTGCAGAACGGAATCCCGTGCTTTCTCCTCGACCTGCTCCTTGCCTTTCTGCCGGACTTCTGGCTTCAGCAGCTTCTCCTGCAAGCGGGCAGCGGTGGTCTGCATGGTCTTGAGGAACTTGTCCAGCATGGTGTCCAGATGTTTTGCGGTGTACTCCCTCGTGGCCTTGGGAGCTTTGCGCTCCGGGGACAACACCCACTTTTTCGTGTCCTCGATCATCCGCATATCTTCCTTCCGGGTCTCCGTTCGGACAGCATCTGTCACGACCTCCACTGCCTTGTCGTAAGCCGCTGCTGAAACATCTTCCAGCAGGGCTTCCATGTCCGAAACTTTCAGGGTCAGTTCGTCCAGCTTGCTCTGCTGGGCGGCAAGTTGCTCCTTCTGCTTGGCAAGGATATAGTCCTGCTTTTCGAGATACTGCCGGTTGCCGTATTCTGCTTCTTCCTCCAATTCCAGACCGTGCCGCTTGGCAATCTCAAACAATATTTTCCGACAGGCGGCATCGAAAGTGATCTTGCGATTGTTGCGGCGGCTGAGGGGCTTGTCCGGGTCGGACAACCCGAAGCCTAGTGCTTCCAGTGCCTTTTCCTGCTGAGGAGCGATCTCGCCGTACTTGTTTTCGCAGTCGAACACATGACGCTCGTGGATGTGGGGTGTGCTTTCGTCCAGATGCAGCGCCCAGTCCAGCACATGAACGTGGTCGCCAAACTTTGCCTTGAACTCCTCAATGAACTCGGTGACGACGTTCAGCAAGTCCTCTGCGGAAGCATGTTCATCCAGCGTTCCAAGTTGGTAGATCGTCTCTTCCGGACAGGTCTTGCGGCTGGACAGCAGGTCAGGAATGGAGCGATTACGCTCCGTGTGCCGAATCTTGGCATTGCGCTCGTTCTGACTTTCCACAAAATTGGAATATCTGCTCTCGTAAAATTGTCGTTCTACCTCCGAGAAGGTCGCTGCTAAATCATCCGGGTCTTGCGGGGCAAGAGCCGAACGGAAGCCGTAGAAGCAGTCCCAGTAGATGTTGCCCTTGGCTCGTTCCGGGTCGATGTGCTCACTGTTAGCAAGGTTGAAACTGCGGTCGTTGTGCTTGGGGTTGTAAGTGCCGTGGGTTCTGGCTCGTCCGTTGTGTCGTGTTAATTTCAGATAGGCATCCCTCCGTTTCAACAGCTTGGTGGGGAGAACGCAGCAGCGAAGCTGCTGGATCTGCCGCCGTTTTGCGCCAGATAATACCCAGTAGGATATGACGCACAGCATCATATCACTGGGCAAGGCGTTCCCCCTTGACTCCCTTCAACGGGCCATTTTGGCCCGTTGATTTTGGCAAGCTGGAGGTCAAAGATTTGCGAATTCCTGTCCACCAACTTGTCCGGCTTTTTCAGTTGGCCAAAATAACCAACTGATTCTGTTACGGGTAGAATCAGGTTGTCCTCTTGGCAACCTGATTTTCAACGACCTTGAGGCGTTACAGGTGAATCAAGTGGTCATTTTGACCACCTGATTTTTACGGAGTGGGGGGTGACGTGTTACAGAAAAACCGAAGTTTTCAAAATGATAACTCCGGTGGCTTCGTTACAGCTAAAATCAAGTTCCCAAAGTGGGAACCTGATTTGGGAGTGAGCAATTTAAGCATTACGGCTTTTGGCACTTCCCATTCTGGGAAGTGCCACTTTACTTGATAAAAGCGAGCGTAGATAAGGAACTTGACAAACTTTATCAAGTTCCTCAAAGAGAAGTGTGTGCAGCTATTTTACGCTGGCGGTAGCCTTTCTGCCGACAGGCATTGCTGCAATATCTGGCATCTGCCCGAATTGGTAGGAACTGTTCCCCGCAGCAGACGCAGGTGTAGGTTCCATGGTCGGCACGCTTTTTAAGGCTTTTCCGCAGATTCAGCATCTTGTGGCCGCAGGTCTGGAAGCTGCAATATTTGCGGTTCCGGGTTTGGGTGTAGATGACCTTGCGGCAGTATTCGCATTGGATTCTGCGCACACTGGGGTCACCGTCAATGAAATATTCCATCAGAGTGTCCTGATTTTCGCGTTCCCATTGTTCTGTTGTCATAGGCATCCTCCTTTGGTTGTTACGGATATGTGCTGGTTACCAAAATGGGAACCACCACTTTTACACAATAAAGCGTTACGATTGTCTGGTTGGTGATCAAAATGATCACCCACTAAACCTTCTCTGTTATGGCTGAGTGGTAAGTTACGGTTTTCGTAACCCACCACTTTTCACCGTGGCTTGACAAAATGTCAAGTCGAGGTTAAGTGTAATACGAACAGAATCAATGTAGACATTTTGTCCACATTGATTTCTCCTGCCCCAACGAGTAGATAAACGTCCGTTTCGCCTCATGTGCTCATTTTGAACACATGAGGTGAGTGGATGGCAGTTGCCGTTCTCCCTGCATGGCTTTCCAGCCCCCTCTCGGCGGCGTTTTCCGGCTCTCCCTTGCGGGGTCATCGCCGGGTATCCCATGCAGACGGTCATGCGGTTTTCAAGGTGCGGTGCTGGATTTGGCAATAAAAAATCGCCACACAACAACCTGAACCTGACCACCCCTTCCGGGATGGCCTTGGTTCGGGTTTGCTATGTAGCGATAAGGAAGTCAAAAACTTGCTCCGGCTTCTCCGGGAGCCGAGCTGGAACTCTAAATAAATATGTTATATTAAATTGTTGGGATAGATTAGCACAGAAATCGAGTCGTGTCAACAAAAAGTTTTGAAAATACGATGCTTTCGGCAGTTTGCAAGAAAAATCGAGGGAAACCTTGGTAAAAAGAGAGAGAATGAGACAGCTCGTCCTGTTCGATATGATGTATCCAACACCTTTCATTTTTGTAACAGGCATAGCACAAAAAAGGCAGCCATCTGCACCCATGCAGACAGCCGCCTTTGGTTTTATGCCGTATTCTATTTGTCAATCTCTGAAAATCTTATCCAGTGCCCTTTCCATGGTGCCCGCCTTGGCAAATTCCAGCGTATCCGCCTGACGGATATGGTGGGCGGTGATGCCGTGATTCTTTGCAAAACCCAGAATGTAGCTGATGGCAATGCGGTAGATGATCTCAGTGGGCGCAAGCCCATAGACCTGCTTGGCAAAGATATGTTCCAGCCGGGCGTTATCGTCCGGGAAGGCTTGCCGCATCTTCTCGCTGCGGTAAAGGCGCTTGACGATTTCCGTAATGTACAGGCCGGACTTCATGTAGGGGTCCAGGAAGGTCTTGCCGGGGTCATCGAAGCAGCCGGGGTTTTCCTGCTCTAACAAATCCACCATCTTTCTCACCACCCACTTGGGGGTGAAGATCTGGTTGGTTTTCTGGGACGGGATGTAGTCGAAGATATCCTCGGTGCGGCTCTCGTCAAAGTAATCTGCCAGCTTGACCTTCAGGTTCAAAAACTCCTTCACCGAATCGTCAAACACTACCGGGTCGAACAGATGACCCGCAAAGTGCTCCTCCTGTCCGGTGGCTTGGTTGAGGTAGGGGCCGCCGTCCCGCAAAAAGCGGAACTGCTCCAGCGTGATGCTGGTGACCTCCTGAAAGACCTTGTCCGGGATGATCTGGTCAAAGTTCGCCAGTGTCACGTTCTCGTCGCCGTAGGCCATGAGGAAGGATGGGATGGTGCGGGAGAAGCCCCGCAGATGGTCACGGACGGTGTCCTCGTAGCCCTTTTTCTCCTGCTCCTTCTGGTTGGTCTCCACGGTGCGCACGATGGTCTGCTGCATTTCCTGCGCCGTCTGCTGGATGGTGGATTGCAGATTTTCCATCAGGAAGGCGGTGCTCTGCTGCTGCTTTGCGTCAAATTCCCGGTTCACCTGCTGGCGCTGCTGGACGGTGGTGCAGCTTTGCAGTTGCTGGGTGCGCTGGGTCTCCAACTGGCTCTGGTCGATGCGGTAGTTGTCCACCACCTTGTTCACCGCCACGTCCATCTTGGCTTTGGCGGCGCTCTCGAACCGCTTCTGGTCGGACAGCTTCAGGTCCCGCCCATACTCCTGTTTTGCCTGCTCCACCATAGGGGTGATGATCTCCTTGGTGATGCTCTTTTTCAGGGGTTCCAGATGCTCCTCTTTCGCCGGGGCATCGGTCAGGTCTTGCAGGGCGGTGTCCAGCGCCGGGGTGCTCTCGTAGATTTTCGCCCCGAACACATCCGCTGCCTTGCCGATGACGTAGCCCTCGTCCAAGTCCACCTCGCCCTTGTCGTTCAGGGAAAGGTCTACGCCGGTGTCCGGGGTGATCTGGATGGGCTTTGCCTTGGCCTCGCTGATGGGCTGGAAGTTTTGCAGAATGTCCAACACCTCCTGCGGGGCACTGAACACATTGGAAATGTTCTGGAACAAAAAAATTGCTCTGGAAGCCCATCCGCACCACCTCTTTAGACTTGATCTTCCGGGGGATGCTGAGGACTTTTTCTGCATCCAGCGGGATCATCTCCCCTTCCTCGTCCTCGCCGATGACCGGGAAGAAGTTGAGCAGATTCTGGATGTGCGCCTTGCGCTCCTCGGTGTCGCCCTTGCCGCTGGCGGTGTCCTGTGAGAGGTCGTTGGCGAACCGCTCGTAGATCAGCAGGGTGCGGGCGGGGTCAAAATCGAACACATAGGCGTTCTCTTTGCGGCGGAAGGTGCCGTTTTCGTGGAAAAGACAGGGGTTCTGGGCACGGAACGCCGCCTGCATATACAGCGCCGGGCTTTTCAGGTTGGAGAGCATCAGCACCGCCGACCATTCCGGGATGGTGACACCGGTGGTGAGCTGCCCCACGGACAGGGTGATGGTCTTTTCGTGGTGGGCGATGGCGGCTTTCACCCGGTCAAAGCTTTTCTGGTTCTCGTCCGTGTCGTCCAGCTTGCCGTCACCGGCGGCAAGGATCACCTCATAGTCCCGGAATACCGGGTGCGCCTGCAGCTTTTTCGCCAGTGCTCTGGCACTGTCCACCCGGTTCAGCAGCCAGAAGGTGTGCTTCAGTTCGGCGCGCAGTTCCGGGGTGGAAAACGGAAATTTGTTCTGGGTGGTCATGGCATCCAGAAAGCGGTCCACCTCGGCCTCGTGCTCAAAGCTGCCGCTGGGCTTTACTTTAAAGAACTCGTTCAGATCAAAGGCAAATTCCTGCGTTTCGCCGTCGATCTCCACGCCCTGCCGGATCTCATCCCGAATGATCTCGGACATCTGGTAGGTGTAGAGGTTGAGCATGGGGAGGTTTGCGTAGGGGTTCTGCTGCCCCGGTGCGCCCTGCCAGTTCCGCTTGGCGGCCTGCTCGTCGGCGTAGGTCCAGTTGAAGATGGCATCCCCGGCAAACTTATCGTTCGCCAGCGCCTTGAAGGGGGTGCCAGACAGGTGCAGCGTGAACTTGCGGCGGATGCGGTCAAAGGCAAGGTCGGTCTTGTAGGTGTCCACGCCTTCGTGGGCTTCGTCGATGACCAGCACATCCCAGTTCAGCTCGGTCAGGTGGCGCAGCTTGTCGTACTCGCCGCCGAAATATTTCGAGCCTTTCATGTCCTGCAGGCTGACGAACTCAATGCGCTTATACACCTCCTCGCCCTGTGCGGCGGCATCCAGATAGCCCTGCTCGTCCAGCACATGGGGCTGCCCGGCAAGGGCATCCACATGGCTGACGAAGAGATAGCCGGACTCTCTGTCCAGAAAGCGCACATAGTCACTGTACCAGCTATTGGCAATGACGGGGCGGTTGGTGACGATAAGCACTGTCTGTGCATCCACCTGCTTGCAGAAATCATAGACGGAGAGGGTCTTGCCAAAGCGGGGCTTGGCGTTCCACAAAAACTCCCCGCCGGGGTGGCTCTGACAATAGGCTTTGGTCTGTGCCACGGCCTCTGCCTGCTCCTTCCGCAGGGTGTAGGGGATGGCGGCATCCAGCTTTACCCTGCCCCGGTTCATGCGGAAATCCTGAAAAATACCGCCGGGACTGCTCCCCATCCAGATGGAACCACTCGTTTTTGCGGTCGTTCTCCACCCGGAGCTTGCGGAGATAGGCGTGGAAATCGTGGTCGGTGAACACCTCGCCGCTGCCGTCATCGTAGACGGCATTGCCCCGCCACTCCTCATGGTACAGCACATCGGCAGTGTGGGTCTGCTGTTTCAGGCGTTTGTCCACTGACTGCTCGGTGTAGCCGATCTTCGTCCAGCCGTTGTGCCGGGCAATTTCCGGGGTGGTATAGGCGTAGATCATGGGCACTACCTGCCGGGCAGTGTGCAGCGTAATACCAGCCATTATGCCATCTCCTTTACATGGGTCTCAATAAATTCGATCTCGTCCGCGGTCAGGTCGTATTTGCGGTAAAGCTGCCGGTCGATTTCCGCCACCGACTTGCTCCAATCAATATCGGAATGGTCGGTAAAATCTTGAAGGGGAACCCATTGCCATTTTCCGGGAGTATTCGCCTGTGTCCTTTTCAAAATGCCGTACATTGCACGAGCGAATTTTGTTTTTATGTATTTTACCGCATTGTCAGCTTCTTCTTTTTTCTCAAATTGTCCAATTCCCATAAAGGTTTCCGTTGAACCATCACCCGGAAGTCCGATGAACGGTGCTGCTATTGTTTCTCCAAACTGTCCTGTGCCGGTAGCTCCCGGAAGGAACACTTTGTAGGAATGCAAATTGCTCACGTTGTTTACATAATCTTCTCGAATATATTTGTAGCAACGTTCATTATTGATTCGTCCTAAAATGCGAATGTATCGTTTTCCATCTATCGGCTCAACCTCGCTAAATGCTTCTGCCATCTTCTCAAAAAACATTCGATTTCAAATCATACTCATGTCCTTTGCTCAGAGACCCCTTTAACTCAGGGTTTTCATCATAGAGCGTTTCAAGAAAATGATACGCATAACTTGTCACAATAATTGAGCTAAAGCTCTTAAACCGTTTGCTTTGTCGTACCTTTCTCAAAATGCTGTTGAGTTCATCGTATGGCGTAAAAATTTCGATTGCTCCGTATTCTTCAGACTTGTTATGATAAGAAATCACAATACCGCCTTTAATATCCGTATTGGAAAACAACCGGCTACTATCGGTTTCATAAAACAGGACTTTGAAATGCGTATCCTCTAACATTTTCTGATTCCATGCTTTTGGTGTAGAGCCCGCATTGAACAAAAAACGTGCTGGGTGAATCAGTTCTACTTTATCTGCCACTTTATAGGTTTCATCCATAAAGAGATTATAGACCGGTGGCGCATACGTCCCATTATCGCCAAGGGTTTCATCCTGATACGGCGGGTTTCCGATGACATAATCAAACTTCATGCTGGTACTCCCTTCCTGAATGGTTTCAAAGTTCTGGGCGGTTCCATGGCTGCCCTTGCGCCAGTTTTTTACTTTACAGGATACCGTAGGCGGCTGCAGCTCTGCCGCCCCGAACATGGAAAAGAGATCAAGCTGTTCTGCCTCCGGCTGGGGCTTGCCGCTGGGCACAGAGAGGTGCAAGCCGTCCATTTGCCACAGGTTCCAGCTGATGATGGTAGCGATAGGCTGTAACTCTTCTTTTGTGGGTTTGCGCTGCCAGCGGGCTTGCAGATGCTCTGCATAGGTCAGCAGCAGGTTGACCCGCGCCAACAAAAGATTATCACCCTGATACTCATAGCCGTAGGTGGACTGCACCGCATGGGTGGCATATTTGCGCCACTCTTCCTCTGTGGCGGCGTTCTCGCTTACCACACGCAGCTTGCGGTCCAGAATGCCAATGCGCCGGGCTACCGGGATCATCTCGCCGGTGGCGGCATCGTACCGGGACGCCAGAAAAGGTGCTTCGCCGCAGGTCACCTCCAAGCGGCGGCTCTGCACATACTGCACCCATGCCGGAGTCCTGCCCTTACAAACCGGGAACTGCACCGGCGTTTCCACCGTCTGCCAGCCTTGGGGCAACTCCACCGTGAACTGCCCAGCGGTCTCCTCTGCCCCCAGCCCACGGAACCAGTCGGCATCCAGTGCGTTGTTCATCTTGTTGCAGACCCATGCGGGCGAGAATACTTCGCCCTTTTTGCGGGTGCGCTGCTGCTGGGTGTCGGTCTGCTTCATCATCCGGGGCAGCACCACCTCGTAGTGGGTCAGCCCGAGCTGCTGGGTGGTAATCTGGGATCTATCCGTCACCGGCTCGTACATTACCGTTTGCAGTTCCTCCGGCGGGTCGGTTGCCCAGATGATGTTTTTACTGGTGGAGCGGTCTTTTAGAAGTGTATCCAGCACCGCCTGCACTTCCGGTGCGTGAAAGTCGATCAGTTGTTCCAACGGGGATTCCCTCGCTTTGCCTTAGCGTTGCGGCGGAAGTAGCATCATTTCACTAGTTTCGCCCTATACTAGTATTATACTGCTACTTTTGTTCATGTCTAGCATATTTACACCACTTTTTATAGAAAGTAGTAGTGCCACATATACTAGTAGGTAAAGAAGGGTGGGAAAACTATGTTCGGGGAACGGCTAGCTGAACTTCGCAAGTTAAATGATGACACGCAGCAAATCCTTGCAGATAAGATTGGCTTTTCGGTCTGGGCTGTCCGTGCATGGGAGCAGGAAAAGAACTTGCCTCCTAGTGACGCGCTGCTTGCCATCTGCAAGCTCTACGGCACCTCCGCCGACTACCTACTGGGTCTGACCGACATCGACCCCTCAGACGAGGCTCGCAAACAGCGCCAGCGCCTGACCGAAGAAGAACAGAACGAAATGCACCGCTACGAAGAATATCTGTTGTGGAAACGCAAGAAATAAGCCGCCCAGCGAGACCGTAAGGTCGCTGGGCGGCTGTTTTGTATATAAACTAGTTGTCTTCTCGAATTTCTTTCAAAATGTCCTCTGTTCGTTTTATTCCCATTTTACTAAAGTCAGATTTCAAACTATTATAGCATTTTTCAAGTTTTTCTTTATCATGTAGATATAACAAGGTCATAACATTATAACAGACCATTTTTTTGGTTTTTGACATATTATCAACAGGGAACGAATTTCTTTGATACAAGGGATCAATTTCTTCATCAATATAGCGATGCATCTCTAGCGTTCCTGTATACCATTCTTTAAGCCAGTACGAATACTCATATGCAATTTCTTCGTCTAGGATACCACCAAGTTTCTCGATATATGTTCTTATAATTTCTTTTTTCGTTTGTTTAAGTACTTCTTCATATATATCACGAATTTTTTCTGTTGCGCCATGGAATTCATCGCTATTGTAATAGTCCAATGGACTTCTTTTATCGCTTCTGTTCTCACATAAAAACATGTTTTTTAAAACATCTCTGTAATATTCAATAAGTTCGTCATCATCTTTTTCCAACACCTGAAACCAATAATCATATTCCCCTGCCAACTGCGTCAATTCTACACTATTTGATGCTTCATGTAATTTTGCTTTCCAACTTTGAATGTAAGTCTCTATCTCCTCATCAGTTTTGTAATAATTTGCTTTATCACCGGCTTCCTTGAATTTTTGATAATGTTTTTGAAGGGTTTCTTCACTAAGCATCTTAGAGCTTTTAAAATAGTTATAGATATCATCCAATAATGCACCACTAGATTGAAGATGTACATAGTTTGCGAGTCGGACATTTAAATGATTGCTCAAGATATGCCCATCTTTCCGGTATCTGCTGTTAGTATTTTCTTTCTCTGTTGAATCGTTTTTATAGTATAACTTATCTACATCTTCTACAACAACAGCAAAGCAGAGCATCTTTACTTCATTCATAAATTGTTCGTTTTCTATTTTCAGGCAATACTGTTTCACATCATTATAAAAATTTTG
>ENA-OQKV01000637-OQKV01000637.1-human-gut-metagenome-genome-assembly--contig:-NODE-637-length-12203-cov-5.814757_pt1 | contig 12203 bp, 9 predicted proteins | sample MGYA00242655_ERZ504811 | MGnify/ENA primary metagenome ERZ504811 (study PRJEB26092, sample SAMD00036406) | human gut metagenome | host: Homo sapiens | study: EMG produced TPA metagenomics assembly of...
TCTGGTCTCTCTCCTCTTCTGTCAGGTACTGTCCCTGTTTTGCCAGCTATCTTTACATGTGCCATGCTTGCCTTTGATGTCCTGTTTATAGAATTTCTGATCAAAGCTGATGGATGCATTAAAATTATACACTAACTTGTCGGTCTCTTTTGTGAACCGTCCGCCCCATAACTGTGCCATTTTCATTCCTCTTTTCCTGTAAGTTTTTAAATTATCATGCATTATTATACAAGCATTCAACCTTCCTTTGCAAGTCAAATCACCTACTTTCCCGAATTTCGGCGTTTTGTGTAGTTTTTTTCCAGCCAGCCCAAGATGCCGTACAATCCTGCCGCAACGAGGCAGAGGATCAGGATGGACAGGATTACCCAGTCAAGTCTGAACAGATTTGCCCACCTTTTTGCGGCAGAGACGCTCGTCAGCCGCCCGATTTGCCGCTATCCAGAGCTCTTCAGAGACGATAGCAGGAATTTTCCCCGCATAGACGTACTGCCCGCCCGGCGGTGTAGGGAGCGTTTTTCCAGTGTTAAAATCGTAATGCTTCTTGTTCATGACTACGGTGCCTTTATTCATGGGATTCCGCACCATGCGGATAATGTCTGTTCCAGAGAATGGTTTTCCGGCGCGGCTGCGGACGCCCTCCGCTGCCAGAACCGCCGCAATTTTCCGTCCGCCGAGACCGTCTGCACAGAGTTCGTACATACGGCGCTTCACTGCGGCCTCCTCCGGGATGATCTCAATCGCTCCGTCTGCCGTCCGCCGGTAACCATAACTTTTTGAGGTCAGCACCGGCTTTCCATTATTCTGCTGCCGTTTCTGGTGCGCCAGATTCATCTTCTTGCTCAGCTCCCGGCTGTACTCCTCCGCCAGAATCGCCTTAATGCCGGTCAGAAGCGCGTCTTCCGGCGAATAGAATGTGTTCTCCAGATAAAAATACAGCCGCTTTCCGGCGCAGTTTAAGCGGTCTGCGAACAGATACCAGTCCCGCGTGTTCCGCATCAGGCGGTCCTGCGACTTGATTACGACGACATCAAACCGGTTCTGCTCGAGATCCTCGTACAGGCGGTTATATTCCCATCTGCCCTTCCGGCTCGTACCGGAGCGGCTCTCCACGTAGGCATCCACAAGCCTCCATCCTCTTGCCCGGATTGCCTCTTCCGCCTCCGCCGCCTGTCTTACCAGCGCATCCTTCTGATTTTCCTCCTCGGTGCTGCACCTTGCATAATAAACCGCACGCAGCTTCTCCTCTTCCATCTCCTGTCTCACTTTCCAGATGCTTCTCTTTACTATATAGAAAAAAGGACCGGAAAGTTCCGACCCTCTTTTTGTAATTTCTTTTACGGATTGCACCGTCCGCACGGCTCATAGCCTTCGGCGATCAGGTCCTCGCGCGGTCCCTGATATGTCGCCTTGTTTTCATCCTTAATCGAGCTGACGCTGGAGCATGACGGCAGGTGGAATTTCATGCTGGATGTGTTCATGACATATTCCTGCTGATCCGTCATCGTTCCGCTGCTTTCGCTTAACGTGCTGTCTCCCGTTGCATAATTAATCGAGATGCCCGGCTGATTGTTGTATGCGAAGATATGGAAGGAAATGCCCTCGCCGTCATCTTCCATGGAAAGTGCCTCCATCTCCACACCGTCCGCTACAAGGTCGTCCCCGGTAAAAATTGGTGTAACGCGGTACAGCACATGGTTTCCGGTCTCTTTGACGTAGTCGGCAACCATGTTTTCAAACGGCAGCATGCCCTCGACATTCAGATAACGTGTTCCAGTGATCAGATTCTTCTCGTTTGCATTCTCACCGGTCAGCTGGTATCCGATCAGATGGCAGCGGTTGTACAGATATTTACCTTCCACCTGATCGTATTTTACCGTATGCCAGCCCGTCGGCTTTACCTGGCCGATCGCGCCGCGCTTCTCCGTCGGCATCAGATCCTGGCCGATATTCGCCTCTGCCACGCCGCACCGTCCCAGGCTGTCCGGATCGCTGTAATGCTCGTACGACTCGGTCGTCTTTTCCTCATCGGTAAAATCCGGCTCATTTCCGTTTAAAACGACATACGGTTCACCGGAAAACTCCGGAACATCAAGAACTGAAACGGCCGTCGGTGCCTGATCGGTAATCTGGGATTCCGTCATCGTATAAGCGGCCGTAACCTCCGAACCGGAATCTGCTCTCTCCGTCGAGAGAAGATCCTGCGCCCCACAGCCGGTCAGTGTCAGAACAAGAAGCGCCGCCAGCAGCAGAAGCTGTTTTCTTAGTTTTTTCATTTCTCATATACCTCTTTCGTTATTTTCTCATGGGAATAGCCTGCAAACTCCTCCTCGGACACTTTATTCCATTTGGAAAGATCCAGGTCGAATTTCCGGTCAGACGGATAATGCCGGTTCCACCAGAAAACGATGATTTTCTCTATCTTCGCTTCCACAGCCTGCAGTCCCGTATTCTCCACAAAGCAGTATTCTCCTTCGCCTGCCTGCCCCAGAAAATCTGCCGCCGCCTGAAGTGTTACCTTCCCACTCTCCTTCTGCTCCGCGAACAGCTTTTCCGAAGCCGGATTCATCCAGAGCGTTTTCCCCTCACACAGTTCGCAGATTTTTTCCGTTACCACGCGGTCCCGCGAAACGCGTCGTCCGCCAAACTGCATTCCTTTTCGTTCTTCCAGACATACGATTCCAATCATCTGTCATCCTCCCTTCTCTTGCGTGTGCATATCTGAACACCTGACTGCCGTAGATAATCAGATAGCCAAGCCCCTCTCTTGCCCCGATAAACTCTCCGATTACAACACCGACGAGGCACAGGCCGATGTTGACCTTCCACACGGCGAGCAACCCCGGAAACGACCACGGCAGCACGACGCGGAACAGCATATCCTTCTTCGTTCCGCCGAGTGTTGCAATCAGGCGGAGCATATCCGGCTCCACACTCTGAAAGCTGCTGTAAATGCTGATCACCGAGCCGAATATCGCAACGGAAATGCCGGCCGTGATGATCGTTTTCACGTTTGCCCCCATCCACACAATGAGAAGCGGGGCGAGCGCCGATTTCGGCAGGCTGTTCAGGACTACCAGGTACGGCTCCATCACCGCAGAAAAGCGCGGAAAGAGCCACAAAAGCACAGCGAACGCCATGCCAAGTGTCGAGACGAGCAGAAAGCTGATTCCCGTCTCATACACCGTGATCCCGATATGGCGCAGAAGGTTCTGCTCCGTCAGCAGGGTCACGAACGTTTTTCCCACCCGCACAGGGCTGGAAAAGATAAACGGATCGATCCATCTCAGATCCGCCGCCACCTCCCATAATACCAGAAAACTGACGAGAAGCAAAGCCCGAAACACCCGCACCTGCTCCCGTTCTCTTTTTTTCTGCCGGAGATACGCCCTCTGAAAGCTGCTCTCCGGCGTTTTTGCCTGCTCACGCATTTTCATTCAGCTCCTTCCAGATGGCATTGAAATACGTTTTAAATTCCGGCGCACTGCGCGCTTTCATCGGCGTGCGCTCCTCCATCGCAAACCGGATCGGAATCTTTTTTTTCACATATGCCGGCCGTGCCGCCAGAACAATCACACGGTCCGCCATGCTGATGGCCTCCGAAATATCGTGTGTCACGAGAATTGCTGTCTTTCCCTCTTTTTTGATGATCTTTCCGATATCATCACAGACGTTCAGCCTCGTCTGGTAGTCGAGAGCGGAGAACGGCTCGTCAAGCAGCAGAAGATCCGGCTCCATCGCCAGTGTACGGATCAGTGCCGCCCTCTGCCGCATACCGCCGGAAAGTTCGGACGGACGGGCATTGGAAAAGGATTTCAGGCCGTATGTCTCCATCATCTCCCCGACTTTTTCTTTCCGCTCGGGTGTCAGCGTGCGCGAAATCTCAAGGCCCAGCAGAACGTTGCTGTAGATGGTCCGCCATTCAAACAGGTGGTCTCTCTGCAGCATGTAGCCGATATGGAGATCCGCCTCCGTGATCGGCCGTCCGCGACTCAGCAGAGTTCCCGCCTCCGGCTTTAAAAGACCGGAAATCAAGTTCAGGATCGTGCTCTTTCCGCAGCCGCTCGGTCCGACAAGAGCAACAAATTCCCCCGGGGTTACCGAAAAAGTCAGATCGCACAGCGCCGGTGTTTCTCCTTTCATGGTGTGATAGGACAGTGATATATGCTCTAATGACAGGATTTGATCATCCATTTTTTTGCATCCTCCTCTATCTATAAGATATCATATGCAGCTTGCATCCCAGCCGCGCTGAGGCTATAATAGAAAGGATTGAAAGATACCAGGAGGTTTGAAGATACATTATGGCCAATAAAAGAAATTACCAGAAAGAGCTTGATGCGAAGATTGCAGGACTTCACGGTGAAGTTCCGACCTTGCTGCTGCACAGCTGCTGTGCGCCGTGCAGCAGTTACGTGCTGGAATATCTGTCGCAGTATTTTTCCATTACGCTCTTTTACTATAATCCCAACATCTATCCGCCGACGGAGTACGAGCACCGCGTGGAGGAACAGCAGCGTCTGATCCATTCTCTTCCCGCCGTGCATCCGATTTCCTTCTGCCCCGGCCCGTACGATTCTGACCGGTTCTATAAACTGACACGTGGGATGGAAAATGTGCCAGAGGGCGGCGAGCGCTGTTTTGTCTGCTATGAAATGCGGCTCCGCGAAGCGGCCGAAATGGCAAAGCAGCTCAAACTCGACTATTTTACAACAACCCTCTCCATCAGCCCGCTGAAAAACGCGGAAAAGCTGAATGAAATCGGAGAACGGCTTGCCGCCGAATACGGGATCCCATATCTCAATTCAGATTTCAAGAAACGGGGCGGCTACCAGCGTTCCATCGAACTTTCCCATGAATACGGCCTCTACCGCCAGGACTACTGCGGCTGCGTCTTTTCCCGCCGGGAACGCGACGCACGGGTGGCAGCACAGGAAAATGGCAACAGCTGATGTGCTCTTTGAAGTGCCTGGCCAAAAGCTCCGTCAGGATATGCTGTACGAACTGATTTTCCTGAAACTTGTAACAGCAAACGCCCTTTGCAGCAGATCTTTTTCCTGCAAAGGGCGTTCGTATTTCTGTCATATTTCTCATGATACCAGAAAACCCGCAGAACCTTACGTCCTGCGGGTTTCTAAAGAATAAGCCGAAAATCAGATTCGAACTGACGACCCCTTCATTACGAGTGAAGTGCTCTACCGGCTGAGCTATTTCGGCCTGTGAAATTCATTTCCTGAATGACACAATCATTATTATACCGTATTTTTTTGAAATTGCAAGCATTTTTTTGAAATTTATGAATCTTTTTCTAAAATTTGTTCCGCCCCACTGATTTCCCACCGTTTCCATCCCTGTTGTTTTCACCTCCCTGGCGCAAATTTTATGCATAAACTTTGCCCTTACTTTCAAAAATTAAGGAAAACCATCCCTTTTCCTTATAAAAATTAATGTATTTTGAAAGAAAAGCATTGACAACCGCCAAAAAAGTAAGTATAGTTTTTAACTAAAGGAAGAAAGGGGCTGTTGTCATGACCATGCAATACGATAATCTGGAAGACAAGCTCAGTCAGCTTGTAGAGTATACGAAAGATTCCGGAAAGATTGATTTATCTTTATACACTGAGTACGATGTAAAACGGGGACTGCGTGATTCCACTGGTAAAGGTGTTCTCACCGGCCTGACCGAAATTTCCGATGTTATCGGCTTCGATATTGATGAGCGCACCGGCGAAAAAGTTCCGACCGATGGCCGTCTCTATTTTCAGGGCTATAACGTCGCTGATCTGATCAAAGGTATGGAAGGACGACGCTTCGGTTTTGAAGAGATTACCTATCTTCTTCTGTTCGGTTCTCTTCCGACAGAACCGCAGTTAAATGATTTCAACGAAATTTTAAGTATCTACCGCGAGCTGCCGGACACTTTTGTCCGCGACGTTGTCATGAAGGCAACCAGCAAAAACATGATGAATACTCTGCAGCGCTGTGTGCTGACCCTGTATTCCTACGACGAAAAGCCGGATGACATTTCCATTCCGAACGTCCTCCGCCAGGCTTTGAGTCTGATCGCCAAAATGCCGCTGATCGCCGTTTACGGCTACCATGCATACCGCCACTACCACGAAAACCAGAACCTGATCATCCGAAATCCGAAACCGGAGCTGTCGATGGCTGAAAACATTCTGCAGATGCTTCACCCGGATGGAGAATACACTGCTCTGGAGGCAAAGGTTCTCGATGTTGCGTTAATTCTTCACGCAGACCACGGCGGCGGAAATAACTCAACATTTACGACACACGTTGTCTCCTCCTCCGGAACCGATACCTACTCTGCTGTTGCGGCTTCTTTAAGTTCCTTAAAAGGACCGCGCCACGGCGGTGCCAACTTGAAGGTTATGGAAATGTTTGAAAATATTGAAGAGAATGTTACAAACTGGGAAGACGAAAACGAACTGCGCACCTACCTGACCAAAATGCTTGATCGTGAAGCATTCGATGGAACTGGTCTTGTCTATGGTATGGGCCATGCTGTTTATACCCTGTCCGATCCACGTTGTGTGATTCTGAAAGAATATGCAAAAAAGCTTTCCGCTGAGAAGCACCGCGAGAAAGAATTTGCTCTCTATGAGTCTGTAGAACGCATTGCCGGCGAGTGTATCGCCAAAAAGCGCCGTCTGCTCAAACCAGTCTGTGCAAATGTTGATTTTTACAGCGGTTTCGTCTACGCAATGCTTGGCCTTCCAAAAGAGCTCTACACCCCGATCTTTGCTATCTCCCGTATCTCCGGCTGGTCCGCACACCGGATCGAAGAGCTTGTCAACGAAGGAAAGATCATCCGTCCGGCTTATAAATATGTCGGTCATCATCGTCCGTACGTTGCCATTGAAAGAAGAACCCCAAGAAAGACTTCCCACAGTTTTTCAAATAACTAAAAAATTATGCAAAAAGGACATCTGCCCGTACCGTTCTGGTATCGGGCAGGTGTCCTTTTATTGCCAAGTGATCTCTCGAAAAACCCGCGGAGCGTGCTTCTCATGGTTATAAACAAAACTCTGCGTTATACCCGGATCTTTGTTCCCTTGGTATCTCGTTTTGCCAGCTTAATCTTCGCTGTCAGAGAAATCTCTTTGTCGTGATACGTGATCGTGTAATCCATCCGGCTTGCCAGCAGATACGCATGCTCTACCGCGTCGTCCTCTGCCATACGGATACCACGCACACCAACGGCTGCTTTTTTCTTCTCCGGCACTTCACTCGTAAGGAAGCGCAGGAAGACACCGTTTTTCGTCTGCAGAACCACATACTCCTGCTCCTGGCAGACCTCGGCAAGAATCAGACGGTCCTCCTCGGATGAAAGCTTCGTCGCCGCGATCGTTCGTTTTACGACATCAAACTCGGATCCATCGACAAGCTTTACCATACCGGCCGCGCTGACGAACAGCAGCTTATTGTTCTTGATATTTTCCAGTGCATCGACGTAAATCATCTGCTCCTTCTGGCTGCTGTAATTTCCAAGGTTGTCGATCGGCGTTCCCTTGTCACGGAATCTTCCATACGGGATGTCCATTACTTTGATGCTGTGCATCATTCCAAGATCCGTAAAGACGCAGATCTTATCGGTGTTTTTGCACTGGAACACATATTTGTTCTCGTTGTGCACAGCCTCTTTGTTCCGCTCGTAAGCAGACGTATCGATCGTCTTCGCATAACCGAAGCGGTCCATCAGGAAGACAACATCCATCTCCTCGACCTTCGGCTCCTCAAGAACAATCGCCTCAGCATTCTCAATCGCCGTTTTCCGCTTGTGGCCGTACTCTTTTTTAATCTGCGTCAGATCTTCCATAATAACTTCCGACATCGAGTCGTAATGATTTAAGATATCCTCATACTTCGTAATCTTCGCCACAGTCGCCTCATGATCTTTTAAGAGTGCTTCCACTTCCAGTCCGATCAGTTTCTGCAGACGCATCTCCAGAATCGCCGTTGCCTGGCGTTCCGTAAAGCAGAGCTGTGCTGCCATACGCTCACTTGACTTTGATTTGAAGCGGATACCATCGGTCACACCCATAATCAGACACTCTTTGACCTGCTTCTGTGTCTTGCTTCCGCGCAGGATCTCAATGATCAGATCGATCACATCGCATGCCTTGATCAGACCTTCCTGCACCTCGCGGCGCTCCATCTCTTTGCGGAGAAGGTTCTGGTATTTGCGGGTTGCCACTTCAAACTGGAAATCAACGTGATGCTCGATCACCTGTTTAAGGCTTAACGTCTCCGGTCTTCCATCTGCCACGGCGAGCATGTTGACACCGAACGTATCTTCCAGACGTGTTTTCTTGTACAGCAGATTCGTGATCCGCTCCACATCCGCGCCTTTTTTCAATTCGAGCACGATGCGTGTTCCTTCTTTCGAGGACTGGTTGGAAATGTCGACAATTTCCGGCGCTTTCTTGCTCTCCACAAGCCCCGCCACATCGTTCAGGAACTTTCCGATGTTCGCACCGATCATCGGGTACGGAATTTCGGTGATCACAAGATACTGCTTTCCGTTTCTGCCTTTCTCCACTTCCACTTTTCCGCGGATTTTAATCTTTCCGACACCTTTTTCGTAGATCGACAGCAGGTCATCCTGATTGACGACAATACCGCCGGTCGGGAAATCTGGTCCTTTGATGTATTTCATCAGACCTTTGACGGTGATGTCGTTGTTTTTCATGTAGGCCTTGACCGCATCCACAATCTCACACAGGTTGTGCGGCGGAATGCTTGTTGCCATACCGACAGCGATACCGTCTGCGCCATTCAACAGAAGGTTCGGCACGCGCACCGGCAAAACAGACGGCTCTTTTTCCGTCTCGTCGAAGTTCGGTACGAAATCGACAACGTCTTTGTCGAGATCCTTTAAATAGACCTCCTGTGTAATTTTCTGCAGTCTCGCCTCGGTGTATCGCATTGCAGCGGCACCGTCACCCTCAATCGACCCGAAGTTTCCGTGACCGTCCACAAGCGGCTGCCCTTTTTTGAAATCCTGTGCCATTACGACAAGAGCATCGTAAATGGAACTGTCGCCGTGCGGATGGTATTTACCCATCGTATCGCCGACGATACGCGCGCACTTTCGGAACGGCTTGTCGTACTGGATGCCGAGCTCATACATGTCATACAGAGTACGGCGCTGTACCGGCTTTAAACCGTCCCGCACGTCCGGAAGCGCTCGGGAAATGATGACGCTCATCGCATAATCAATATAAGATTTCTGCATGACCTCAGAATATTCGGTCCGTATAATCTGATCTTCTGATTTTTCTTTCATCTTCCTTTGTCCTTCCTGTTAAATATCCAGCTCTGCATCGGTTGCATGCTCATAAATAAATGCTTTCCGCGGCGGAACCTCGGTTCCCATCAGTACTTCCGTCACATCGGAGGCCATACGGGCATCCTCGATCTCCACACGCTTCAAAAGTCTCGTCTCCGGATTCAGTGTCGTCTCCCAGAGCTGCTCCGGGTCCATCTCGCCAAGACCTTTGTAGCGCTGCAGCGTAAATTTTTCTTTGTGTGTCTTTCTGTATTTTTCCAGTGCTTTGTCGTCGTACAGATACTCTTCTTTTCCGCGGGACGGCATTGCCTTGTAAAGAGGCGGCATCGCGATATAGACATGTCCCTCGTAGATCAGCTCCGGCATGAAACGGTAGAACAGTGTCAGCAGCAGCGTTGAAATATGCGCACCGTCGACATCGGCATCTGCCATGATGATAATTTTATCGTAACGGAGCTTTGTGATATCGAAGTCGTTGCCGTAACCCTCGGAAAAGCCGCAGCCGAATGCATTGATCATGGATTTGATCTCTGCATTTGCCAGAACTTTATCAATAGAAGCCTTCTCTACGTTCAGAATCTTACCGCGGATCGGCAGAATCGCCTGGAAATTACGGTCACGCGCCGTCTTTGCGGAACCGCCCGCAGAATCTCCCTCGACGATAAAGATCTCGCACAGCGACGGATCCTTTTTCTCGCAGTTTGCCAGTTTGCCGTTCGTATCAAACGAATATTTCTGCTTGGTCAGCATATTTGTCTTGGCTTTTTCTTCGCTTCTACGGATTTTGGCAGATCGCTCAGCGCAGGCAAGAACATTTTTCAGCACTTCGAGATTGCGGTCGAAATACAGCGGAATCTCCTCGCCTGTTACTTTTCCGGCGGCCTTTGCCGCATCCGGGTTGTCCAGCTTCGTTTTTGTCTGGCCCTCGAACCGCGGATCCGGGTGCTTGATCGAAATAACAGCGGTCATACCGTTTCGGATATCCGATCCCGTAAAGTTATTGTCTTTTTCTTTTAAGACACCGATCTCTCTGGCATAGCTGTTCATAATCGTCGTAAAGGTCGATTTGAAACCGGAAATATGGGTACCGCCCTCAGCGTTGTAGATATTATTACAGAAGCCGAGCACGTTTTCCTGGAATTCGTTGATATACTGGAACGCACATTCTACGGTAATGCCCTCAGATTCCCCTTTGAAATAAATCGGATCGTGGATTGCCTCTTTGTTCTTATTCAGATCGCGCACAAAACCAACAATGCCGTCCGGCTCGTGATACGTCAGGTGCTCCTCTTTTCCATCGCGCAGATCGGAAAAATAAATGGTAAGCGCCGGGTTCAGATATGCAGTCTCATGGAGACGGCTTTTGACCTCTGTTGCGGAAAAACGTGTTTTCTCAAAGATTTCCGGATCCGGCAGGAAGTTGATGCGGGTTCCGCTGTTCTTCGTTTTTCCGATCTTCGGCAGCAGCCCATCCTCATCGAGTTCCTGTACGGCAACACCTCGTTCGTAGCGGTCGTGGTAAACCCAGCCGCCGAGGCTGACCTGTACGTCAAGATAGGTGGAAAGCGCATTGACAACCGAAGAACCGACACCGTGCAGACCGCCGCTTGTCTTGTACGCATTGTTGTCGAATTTACCGCCGGCGTGCAGGGTTGTAAAAACGAGACGCTCCGCCGGAACGCCTTTTTCATGCATGCCGACCGGGATTCCGCGGCCGTTGTCGGTCACGGTCGCCGAGCCGTCTGCTTCAAGTGTTACGTGAATGGTGTCGCAGTAGCCCGCAAGATGCTCGTCCACCGCATTGTCTACAATTTCATAAATCAGATGATTCAGGCCTTTCCGCGAGGTACTTCCGATATACATACCAGGGCGCTTACGCACTGCTTCGAGACCTTCCAGCACGGAAATACTGCTGGCATCATACGTTTCTTTTTTTGGCATAACTGTTCTATCCTCACTTATGTGTTACTGTCTTTTTCTCTTAAAAATACTTCTGTCTGTCCCATTTTGGGGCACAGTATTTTATTATATCATTTTTCTTCCCGGAATAGCAAGATTTTCTTTAGAAGAAAGAATCTCCTCCGTTCATCAGCTCCTTAAAAGAAGTCACGTAGCGGTCTGCTTCCTGCTCCATCTTTGCGCGGTTTCCTTCCCCGCTTCTGTCATACACGCCCACAGCCGCAAATCCGCCCATTTTGGCGCCGCGGATTCCCGCTAGGATATCTTCATATACCACACACGTTTCCGGCGGAAGAGACAGCTTTTCAGCCGCTTTCTCGTAGATATCCGGAAAGCCCTTGCCGCGCTTTACTTCCGAGACGGTGACAAATGCTTTAAAATACTCATAAATCCCATTTCTCTTTAAGGCCGGCTCATACAGCTCCGGGCTCGATGAGGTAGCAACCGCCATGCGGATTCCTTTTTCTTTTAAATAGCGGAGATATTCTGCTGCCCCGTCTTTTAACTCCACTTCATACGTATAGGCGTCGACCGCCATCTGATGCCACTCCTGAATCAGTTCTTCCGGCGTTTCCGGAAAGCCGAACCGTCTGATCGTGTAGCGGGCAGCCTCCAGAAAGCCGAGCGGTGTAATCGCCTCCTGATAATCCGGCGGAACCTCAAGTCCTCTCTTCTTTAAAAATGCAACATCGATGTCATCCCAGACCCGCATCGAGTCGAGCAGTGTTCCGTCCAGATCAAAAATGGCTCCTTTGTACTGTTTCATTTGTCTTCTCCTTCTCTATTCTAATCTTTTTTCTTCTTTTTAGAACGTATTTCTGTTTTTTTAGAACATTTGTTTGTTTTATTCATACCATAACTGGTAAAAAATAGCAAGTAAAATGCGAATTTCGCTACTTTTTGAAATTTTTTAAATTTTTTTCTAAAAAAC
>ENA-OQKV01000640-OQKV01000640.1-human-gut-metagenome-genome-assembly--contig:-NODE-640-length-12175-cov-3.884462_pt1 | contig 12175 bp, 5 predicted proteins | sample MGYA00242655_ERZ504811 | MGnify/ENA primary metagenome ERZ504811 (study PRJEB26092, sample SAMD00036406) | human gut metagenome | host: Homo sapiens | study: EMG produced TPA metagenomics assembly of...
CCAAGTATGCTGAGGAGCTGGTCAAGAAGATGCAGAAGAGCGGCGCTAAGGCTTATCTGGTCAACACCGGCTGGAACGGCACCGGCAAGCGCATCTCCATCAAGGATACCCGCGGCATCATCGACGCTATCCTGAGCGGTGCCATCAACGAGGCTCCCACCAAGAAGATCCCCTACTTCGATTTCGAGGTCCCCACCGCTCTGCCCGGTGTTGACCCCGCCATCCTCGACCCCCGCGACACCTACGCAGATGCCGCTCAGTGGGAAGAGAAGGCCAAGGATCTGGCTGGCCGCTTCATCAAGAACTTCGCAAAGTACGAGGGCAACGAGCACGGCAAGGCTCTGGTCTCTGCCGGCCCCCAGCTGTAAGCTGACGGCACCTCTTACATAAGGCTATAAGTCAAAACCCGCCCGGGTTCCCTGTTAAAAGGAAGCCGGGCGGTTTTTTCTTGTATTATCTCGCGTTTTATGATACTCTATGAGTGAAAAGGCGCTGTATTGCAAATACAGGTGGTCAAACTCCTCCCGGCATCTGATGTCCGGAGGTGTTCAATTTTTTGTCTTCCTCCGGACGGTCTGAATGTTTACACAGGATAACCCAAAGGAGGATTCCATTATGGAAGTTTTGAATATTGTTTTTAGCGCACTGAACCTTCTGGCTACAGTCATCATCGGCGTCATCAATGTGACATGGATGATTTCACGGGATGTCTTTCGGGGCAGACCTCGAGCGAAACATTATTCCAAAAGCAAAAAAGATTGACCGCCTCTGTTCCCCAACGGATCGGTCAATCTTTTTAACTAGATGCCGGTAAGGAGCTGACCATTTTGCAGGCAGTGCCTTTTCCTTGTTTTTAGTATAGTAGCAATTTCCTCTTTTGTCAAGCATCTCTCCACTCGCAAAAAATGACGAGGCCTGTTTTTTTTTGCGGAATCATGTTATACTTAGTCCAAATTCTGCACGGCGGCAGGAGGCCTTTCGGGATATATAAGGGGTATTGCTTATGAAAAATCAGACGGTCAACGACTACTTCCGACACCACTGGGTGAAGCTCATGCTCTTCGCGCTCTTTACAGCGGCGGTATCCTTTTTCGCGCCGCTGAAAAACTTCCAGCTCAAGTGGCTCATCGACTCCAAGAGCAAGCAGGAGGCGCTGGGCTATATGGGGCTGGTGTTCCTCATCACCTTCACCAGCTGGTTTTTCGAACGGCTGAGCCGCCGCTCCTTTACAAAACTCGCCTGCGGTGCCGTGGAGCAGGTACGGGGACAGGTCATGGAGCGGGTGCTGCGCCGCCCGGTGTCCCAATATCAGCGGGAGGGCGACGCAGCCTATCTCTCCCTGCTGACCACCGACCTGCGCACCCTCTACGACGACTATTATATGTCCCTCTTCAACATCGCGTTCTGGGGCGGCATCATGCTCTGTGCGCTGGGGATGTACCTTTACATCAGCCCGGTGATGCTGGCGGCCATCCTGCTTGTGACCGTGCCACCGCTGGTCCTGCCCCGGAAGATGAATGAGCGGCTCAAAGCCTCCCGAGACGCTTTTTCGCTCCAGATGGCGGGCTACACCCAGCAGCTCAAGGAGCTTCTGGGCGGGTTCGAGGTCATCCGGGGCTTTCTGCGGGAGGACGCCTATGCCGCCCGCCACCGAGATGCTGCCCGGCAGGCCCGCGACAGCGAGCAAGCCTACCAGCAGAGCCTCAACGCCATGGTGGTCAACACCTCTCTCATCAGCAACCTCATCTTCCCCATCGTCATGCTGGTGGGCCTTTTTCTCGCTTTCGACGGGCGGCTGACGATGGGCACCGTCTCCACCGCCGCCAGCATGGCGAACTTCGTCATCACGCCCTGTAATCAGATCGCCCAGTGCTGGGCCAAGGTCAGATCCTCGAAGGGCATCCGTCAGCGGCTGGAAGCAGCCATGTCCGGCCCGGAAAAAGTCTCTGCGGGCCGGGCCATCGGTAAACTCGAGCACATCGAGTGCAAGGACACCGGCTTTTCCTACCCTGGGGCCGCTGCACCGGTGCTGCGCGGCGTCCGGCTGACGGTCTCCGGGCAGGAAAAAGCCGTCCTCGTGGGCGAAAGCGGCTGCGGCAAGTCTACACTGGCAAAGCTGCTGTTCCAGTACTACCCAGACTATACCGGCAGCATCCTCTTCAACGGCCAGCAGCTGCGGGACATCGACCGTCAGAGCCTCTACCAGCGGGTAGGTTACATTGCCCAGACAACCTATCTCTTCAATGACACCCTCCGCAGCAACATCTGCCTCGGCGCGGACTTCCCCGAGGCTCAGCTTTCCCACGCCATCGGGATGGCGGGCCTCACCGACTGGGTGAGCACCCTGCCCGACGGCCTCGACACCCTCATCAGCGAGAACGGCAAGAATCTCTCGGGCGGGCAGCGCCAGCGCATCGGCATCGCACGGCTGGCGCTTCGCCGGTACGACCTCATCATCGCCGACGAGATCACCGCCAGCCTCGACCCCGACACCAGCGGACAGATCATGGAAAATCTGCTTGCGCTCCCCTGCATGGTGGTGGCCATCACCCACGACGTCTCGGGGGCGTTCATGAAGCAGTTTGACAAGGTCTACCGGGTGGAACACGGAAGCGTCACACAAGCATAAAAGGAGAGCCTGTGCCGGGTTTCGGCACAGGCCCTCCTCTTGTTTTTACCGGTTATTTTGCCGCATCGAACTCGGCCAGAATATCCTCCGTGGGAGCCGGGGTCGCGAGGCTGACCACCGCGCCGCGGCCAGCATCTGGCTGTTCGCCGTGGACATCGTAGCCGCCAGGATGCCTGCAAGGATGAGTCCGGCGAGGCGATGCCTGCCAGTTCGGATGAAGAAAATGATGAAAATAAAGAAGATGACAGATTATTTTGCGGCTTCGCCTTCGGGGAAGATGATCTTATTCACGAAGAAGAAGATGACCATCGAGATGCCGCCGTTGAGTACCGCGGTGCCGATGTTGTAGATGAAATCAGGCACCAGCAGACCGGCCACAGCCACCCAGATGCAGTTGATGGAGTTGACGATGCAGGTGATGAGGCAGAAAGCCAGCAGATACCAGCCGATCTGCTTGGCGAGGCTGCCCTTGCTGCGGAAGACGAGGCTGCGCTGGATGGGGAAATTGATGCACTCGCCGATGACCATGGCCACCATGTAGGCGCAGAAGTAGGGCAGGCCGCCGTGGGCCGCGTCATAGCCGAGGATGTTCCACTTGAAGGTCTCGCCGAACAGGGTGATGTCGATGCCCGGCCAGCCGAAGTCCACCACCGGCAGGCTTGCAAATGCCTTGGGCAGGAACTGCAGAAGCAGATATTTGAACACGGTGATGAGGTTGGACACGATGACGAACAGTCCGCCCTCCCGCACCCATTTGGCCGCGGCCGGATGCTTTGCGGCAAAGTTATTCCAGAAATTCATGACCTTATTCCTTTCAGCTGTTTTTGAGCCGGTTTTCCATCTGACTGTTCAGGATGAGATTCTTGACGAACTCATAGATGACCCGAAGGATGCCCACGAGCCAGAAGCCTTTCAGCTCCCAGACGAGGCCGTCCACCATGCCCATGCTCACCATGCCGTTGGTCATCTTGGCCAGCGCGCGCAGCGGCATATTATACTGGAACACGGTGTTCAGGTCGGGGGTGCCTTTTGCAAAGCTGCTGTCCAGACGGCAGCGCAGCACCTTCTGTGCCACCCAGCCCAGCGGACTGCGGCCATGGTCCATCTCGCCCAGCGTCATGTTCCGGTCGATGCGGACGACATCCTCCGGGATCGGATGGCCCAGCAGAGCCTCGAACTCGGCGTCGGTCACATAGGTGATCTGGCCGGAGACGTAGTGGAGCAGGTCGAGACCCTCGTAGGGGTCGGGAGCGTTGGTCCCCTTGACGGAGACTTCCGCTGTCAGCCGGATGTCCGCGCTGGATGCACCCACGCGGAGCTGATAGCTTCCGCCTTCGACTTCCCAGCGGTCAGTCTTGACGTTCCAGTAGCGGAACGCCTTGTCGTCCAGAGCGAGGCTCACCGTCCTGCTCTCGCCGGGGGCGAGGAAGACCTTTGCAAAGCCCTTCAGCTCCTGCGCCGGGCGGAAGATTTTTGCGTCCTGCTTTGCGACGTAGAGCTGGACGATCTCGGCACCGGCACAGCTGCCGGTGTTGGTGACGGTGAGGGTCACGCCCTTCTCGTCTGCCTTCAGATCACTGTACTCGAAGGTGGTGTAGCTCAGGCCGTAGCCAAAGGGGAACGCCACCGGCACACCGGCGGTCTGATAGTACCGGTAGCCCACATACAGGCCCTCGCGGTACTCCACGTTCCGGCCCTCGCCGCCGAAGTTCGCCTTGGCGGGGGTATCGTCGTGAGCCTGCGCCCAGGTCTGGGACAGCTTGCCGCAGGGGCAGAGCTTGCCGGTGAGGATGTCTGCGGCTGCGCCGGCGCCTGCCTGTCCGCCCAGTGCGCCGTAGACCAGCGCCCTGCACTGGCCGACCCACGGCGTCTCCACCGGCGCACCGGCGCTCAGCAGAACGACGACGTTCGGGTTGACGGCAGCCACAGCGGCCAGAAGCTGCTGCTGGTTCTCGGCCAGCTTCATGTCAGAGCGGTCAAGACCTTCGCTCTCCCGCAGCTCATCGAGGCCGAGGCAGAGCAGAACGGTGTCGGCCTTCTTTGCGAGGGCCACAGCCTCTTCCAGCTTCTCGGCGTCAGCTGCACCCTGACGCTCGAAACCGGAGGCATAGCCCACGAAGGTGATGCCGCTGTCGTCGGCCTTGATGCAGTCCAGCAGGGTGTCCACCTGCAGGGCGTTGACGGCGCTGGAGCCTGCGCCCTGATAGCGGGGCGTCTCGGCAAAGTCTCCGATGACGGCCAGCTTCTCATTGGGCTTGAGCGGCAGGATGCCGCCCTCGTTCCTGAGCAGGACGATGCTCTCTGCGGCCGCGCGGCGGGCAAGCTTATGGTGCGCGGCCGCGTCGAAGGTGCGGGGCGCTTTTTCCACCGCAGCGTGGGTGGAGAGCACCAGCTCCAGCATCTCCTCGAGGCGGGCGTCCACGTCGGCCTCGGAAATTTTGCCGTCCTGTACGGCCTTCATCAGCTCCCGGATGGAGTCGCCGCCGGGACAGGGCATTTCGAGGGTGGAGCCGTTCTTCACGCCGAGGGCGTGGTCATTGGAGCCGCCCCAGTCGGTGACGACGGCCCCGTCGAAGCCCCAGTCCTTCCGCAGAATGTCCTGCAGCAGGTGGGCATTCTCGTTGGCGTAGGTGCCGTTGATGAGGTTGTAGGAGGTCATGATGGTCTTGGGCTTTGCCTCTTTCACCACGATCTCGAAGCCGGTCAGATACAGCTCCCGCAGGGTGCGCTCATCGAGCACCGAGTCGCTGGCCATGCGGCGCAGCTCCTGACTGTTGACCGCAAAGTGTTTGGGGCAGGCAGCGATGCCGTTTTTCTGGATGCCGCGCACATAGGCGGCGGCCATCCTGCCCGCGAGGATGGGGTCTTCCGAGAAATACTCGAAGTCACGGCCGCAGAGGGGGCTGCGCTGGATATTCAGGCCGGGACCGAGCAGGACAGCCACTTCCTGTGCAGCAGCTTCCTCGCCCAGTGCCTCGCCGACGGCTTCGCCCAGCTTCTCATCCCAGCTGCACGCAGTGGCGGAAGAGGTCGGAAAGCAGGTTGCCGGAACGCTGGGGTTGAGGCCCAGATGGTCGGCGGCACCGGCCTGCTTGCGGACACCATTGGGGCCGTCCGAAAGGGTGATGGCCGGGATGCCCTTGCCCGGCAGAGCGCGGGTGGTAAAGACGGTCTCGCCCGAGAGCAGGGCGCATTTTTGCTCTAAGTTCAGTTTCTGGATGATGTCGGTATGCTTCATCGCATTTTCCTCATTTTATCCTGAGCAGGGCAAAGGCCCGCTGTCTGGTGCAGCGGGCCTTTGCCGTTGGTTCAGTTCAGGTGCTGCATGGAGAGAGGGTCCGATTTAGACTTCTTCCTCTTCTTCCTTGCGCTTCTTGTAGTTCTTGATGGCGGTGTACTCCAGGCCAACGATGAGCAGCGCGGCCACGACGTCAGCGCCGATCAGGACGATCTTCCACTTTGCCATGCCGGGGTTCAGGTTCTCAGCCTCATAAGCGCGGCTGTTGACCACGGTGTAGAGGATGTTCTTGGCAGAGGTGCGCATTGCCTGCTTGCTGCTGTTGGTCAGAACGGTCACATTGTTGTAATCGTTGCCGGTGGTGCAGAGCATCAGGTCGCCGCCGTTGCGGACAGCCTGATCGGCGGTCATGTAGCCGTAGACACCGAAGTAGTCGGTCTCGACGAAGCCGAGGAAGCCCCACTCGCCGCGCAGGACGTTCTGCAGCAGCTCAGAGCAGCCGCCAGCCCAGCGATTGCCGATGTAGTTGAAGGAAGACATGACAGCGTGGCAGTCAGCATCCTTGACAGACATCTCGAAGGGCTTGAGGTAGATCTCGCGGATCGCCTGCTCGTTGGACCAGGTAGCCACCATGCAGTTACGGTTGCCTTCCTGATCGTTCAGGGCAAAGTGCTTCATGTAAGCGTAGACGCCGTGCTCCTGTGCGCCTGCGATGGCGTTTGCGGCCATAGCACCGGACAGGACACCGTCCTCAGAGTAGTACTCGAAGTTACGGCCGGAGAATGCGGTGCGGTGGATGTTCATAGCCGGGCCATACCAGCCGGAAGTGTTCATCTCATTGGCCATCTTGCCGATGCTGTCGCCGAAGTCGTGAGCCAGGTCCTTGCTCCAGGTCATACCGATGAGGGTAGCAGCCGGGAAACCGACAGAACCGACGCCGGTGAAGTTGTTGTTGATGGACGCAGGGCCGTCACAGTCGTTGGTGCGCACCTTGCCGATGCTGTCCACGGCTGCGGTCTGGTAGCCGCCGAAGCCGATGGTCTGCTGCAGGTCGTCGATGCTCATCTCATCCAGCAGGTCATCCCACTTGGAATCGTTGTAGTCCACGCCGCGCAGGTCAGCCAGCTTGAGACCGTTCTTTGCGCCGGTGGTAATGTCCTCTGCGTTGGGGTCCTCGTCCTTCTCGTAGCCGGACTCGGTGTAGGTGAAGCAGTTCTCGAAGCCAGCCTTGACCTCATCGCTCATCTCATAGGCAGCAGGAGCGGCAATGGCCTCGTCGTAGTTTGCAAAGCCGTCTGCACGGGACAGATAGGTGATCTCGCCTTCGGCGAAATCGAACTGGTTGATCGCCACGACCTCGTCGCTCTCGCGCTTGTTGGACTCGTTGTAAACGATGTCGGAAGCGACAGTGTAGGTCTTGGAATCCAGAACATTGTGGGAGTCAGAGTTGGTGCTGATGATGTAATCGCCAGCCTCCAGCACATAGCAGCCGTTGTTCTTGTAATCGTAGGAAGCCAGATCCTCGACCGGGATGGTGAAGTCGATGGTCTCGCTCTCGCCGGGGGCAAGCTCGCTGGTCTTGGCGAAGTCCAGCAGGTTTGCGGAAGCCTTCTCAATGCCGCCGTTGGTGTACGGAGGATCATTATAGATCTCCACGACATCCTTGCCGGCAGCAGAGCCGGTGTTGGTAACGGTGACGGAGAACTTCAGGTCCGCGCCATCGTTGGTGATGTCGCTCATCTTCTGAGTAAAGGTGGTGTAGCTCAGGCCGTAGCCAAAGGGATAGACAACTTCCTTGTCATAGTCGATGAGGCCCTCATCGGCGGCAGTCTCATAGAACTTATAGCCGACATAGATGCCCTCAACGTAGTTGACGAAGGAGGGAGTGGTGCCCTCGGGGTCAAAGCCGCTGGCGTTGGAGTTGAACTCGGAAGCGTTGGTGTACTTGAAGTCGCCGAAGTTGTTCCACCACGGAGAAGCGGTCAGGTCAGCAACATAGGTGTCAGCGGTACGGCCGGAAGGGTTGACCTCACCGGCGACCACGCGGCCAAAGCCCTCAAAGCCGGACTGGCCGGTGCCGGGGCAGAGCAGGACGCCCTTGATCTGGGGGTAGTTCTTGACCCAGTCCATCTCGAAAGCGTTTGCGCCGTTGTAAACGACGACGACCTTGTCGAAGTTGGAAGTGACGAGGTCGATGAGCTCTTCCTCGCGGTTGGACAGCTGCAGGAAGTGGTCGCCCTTATCCCAGTCATTGCCCTCGTTCAGGCTGTCATCGTAAGTGCCGTTGTAGTAGCCGGCACCCTTTTCACTGCCGCGATACTCAGCCACACGGCGGATCCAGCTGCCGTCCACGACAGCAGACATATCGGTGGGAAGGTCTGCGCCCTCACCGCCGACGCGGGTGATGACGACCATGGCGGTGTCAGAGTATGCCTTGGCGTTTTCCATCATCTCGTCGGTGTACAGGCTGACATTCGGCTCGGGCAGAGTCCAGTCCTGCTTGGACATACCAACGGTGGGGCGGGTGGAGCAGTAATCGGTGTAGAACTTGCTCAGCTCGTCGTTGGTCTCGATGCCTGCATCATGCAGACCGGTGAGCAGGTCGGTGACAGGGTAAGCGTCGTTCAGAGCGCCGGAACCGGTGCCGCCGTAGCAGGGACTGGTGGAAGCCCAGCCGAAGACGTTCAGCTTGGAGCCGGAAGCCACAGGCAGGATGTTGTCGTCGTTCTGAGCCAGAACGATGCCTTCCTGGGTGATCTCATTGACCAGCTCGGTGGCCTCTGCGGAAGTCTCCTCACTGATGGAACCTTCGCCGGAGACCAGGTCCAGCATGGTGGACATGGGGCCGGTGCAGATGAGGTTGACGACAATCGCCAGCGCCAGCAAAATGGCGAGGCCGGACTGCGCACGGATCATCTTCTTTTTCGCTTTGGGCATCTTCCGCACCGCGAACATCACGAGGAGCGCGAGTACGAGGACGACGCCGAATGCAATCAGATAGTTCTGAATGTTCGAAACTACCTGCATTACATCATCCATATTGATGGACAACATAATTTTCTTCCTCCTTATTCTGAATCCATATTTTCCGGGTACAGCTCCCGGAGCGTTGCCTCTATTATAAATGGATTCAAAGAAAATTCACAAACATCTTCACAATCTGTCATTTTGGAGGCATATTTTGCAGAAGTTTCAATTTGGTTTCAAATTTTATTGTGCTAATCCACAATTTCGAGGGCGGTTTCATTGTGCAGAATGACAAAACCTCTCCGTCATCGCTACGCGATGCCACCTCTCCTATCGAGGAGAGGCCTTGGCATAACGCAAAGCTTTTTCTCTTCGCCAGAGGCTCCCCTCGCTAGGGGAGCTGTCGAGCGGCAGCGAGACTGAGAGGTTATTCCTATTATATTTTACTTTTCCGGGACCGGCAGCAAGATCCGCAGGGTGAACCAGCCGTCGGCCCAATGAAGGGTCATGGTGCCGTCGTGGCGCTGGGCGGCCGCCTGCACGCCCTGCAGGTCGTAGCCGCCGTGGGCGTTGTGGACGGGCAGACCGTCCGCGCCCATCTCCACGGGCTGGGCGCAGTAGTTCTCGAAGCGGAGCATCACGCAGCCGCTCTGGTTGTAGATGGCCACCCGCAGCAGACGCTTTTCGGGGTCGGGCTCTGCCAGCACGCTCTCGATGGCGTTGTCCAGCGGCGCACCCACGAGGGTACACAGCTCCCGCGTGCTCAGAAAGCCCAGCTGGCTGCCGTCGGCCACGCTGGTCATGTTGATGCCGCGCTGCTGGCAGTCCATGCTTTTGGCGGTCAATAGGGTATCCAATACCGGGTTGCCGGTCTTGTTCTCGGCCTCATACTGCCGGAGGCCGCTCTCCATCCGGGCCAGAGCCGCGTCCTGCTTGGCCCGGTCGCGCTCGGCGCGGATGTCCGCGATTTGAATTTTCAGCTCATGATAGCGGCTGTTGATGAGCCGGATGCCCTCCTTGCTCCGCTTGTACTGCTCGTACTGGCGGTGGAGCACCTCGTCCATGGCGGCAAGCTCACTGTGGAGCGCCGCCTCCCGCAGCTGTTCGTGCTGGACCGTCAGGATGAGCACGCCGCAGATGTCCACCAGCGTGCGGATGTAGTAGACGCTCATGTCCACCTCGCGGTCGCCCAAGAACAGCAGGTTGCTCACCGCGAAGACCATCGCCGCCATGACGACGGCCACAAGGGCCGCTTTTCCGCTGATGATGATATGGCCCTTGGGACTTTTGTGCTTATGCTCCAGCACCCAGATGCAGCCGAAAACGCCGCCATAGACCACCACCAGAAGCAGCAGTGACAGGCCGTCGGCCCCGCTGCGCTGAGGCCAGAGGAAGCAGTGCAGCTGCCACTCGGCGCTGGCCGCCAGCTCTGCCAGAACGAAGGCCCGGGCGCAGACATAGCCCGCTTCCAGCAGGGAGATGGTGCGGGTGACCCAGAGGTATAAATACTGTATCCCCACAGCTGCCGCCATGCAGGGGATCCACCACGCCAGCGGGACGCTGCCCGTGGCCTGCAAAAAAGCACTCAGGGCCAGCGCCCATGCCGCACTGGCAGCGATGGTGGCCGTTTTGCCGAAGCGGATGCCCAGCGGCAGGGCGTAGATGCCCACGGCCAGACACTCGGCCAGCGCCGTATACAGGCGCGGGATGCTGGGCAGTGCCGTCATGCACCCTCACCCCCGATGTGGTCGGCCAGCGCCGCGAGGAAGGCTTTCCGCCGGGGGCGGCTGACCTGCAATTCGTAGGGTCCCACCTGCACCATCCCCTGCTGCACCCTCTTCACCTGTGCCAGATTGACAAGGTAGCCGCTGTTGCAGCGGGCAAAGGGCCGCTCGGCCAGCTTTTCCTCAAAGGCTTTCAGGGTGCCTGCCGCCACGAAATCGCCCTCTTCGGTATAAAAATGGACGCGGTGTCCCTCGCTTTCCAGATAATAGATGAGGGACGAATCCAGCCGCCGCATCCCGCCCTCCACCGGCAGGGCCAGATAATGCCGTGCGCGGCGGCGCAGCTGTTCTTCGGCCTTGCGCAGCTGCTGCGAAAACGCAAAATAAGGCACCGGCTTGAGCACATAGTCCAGTGCGCCCACGGCGTACCCGCCGATGGCGTACTGTGCCATATTCGTGATAAAAACGATGATGACGTCTTTGTCCAGCTCCCGCACCCGCCGGGCCGTCTCCATACCGTCCAGATGCTTCATCTCCACGTCCAGAAACAGGATGTCGTACACCGGGCGGTAATCATCCAGCAGCTCCATGCCGTCAGCGAATTCCGTCACCGCGAACTCGGTGCCGTACTGCCGGGTGTGCCGCTGTACATAGCCCTGAAGCTGCGCCCGCACCTCTGCCTCGTCCTCGACCAGAGCAATGCGTATCATTGCCGCACCTCCTTTTTCCGCAATTTTTCTAGTTTTTATTGTAACACGAAATAGGGCGTGTGGCAAATAGGAGAATAAAACAGCAGCCCCGCTTCATCTACTGCGAGGCTGCTGTTCTGTGATTGGAAAATTTCAGGCTCAGTTCGTCTTGACGGCCACAAGGATACGGATCTTCCTGCCGCCGGAGCAGCCGAAGTTGTCGTACCAGCCGATGAGCTTATAATCCTCGGTGTTGATCTTGGGCAGCGAGGTAGCGAAATACTGGCCGTTCGACCACAGATACACCTGCATATCGTCGGCGGTCTCATAGCGCTTGTCGCCGCTCATGACCGAAGCTGCGCCCAGCTTATCGATGACTACCGGCGAGAGCTGGAGCATCCGGTTGATGGTCTTGCCGTCGGCAGAACGGCCGATGGCGATGCCGCCTGCGATAATGGGGTACTTGGTTGCGGTGCTGTAGGCCACCTGCTTGCCGCCGGAGTAGCAGACGTAGGTCGCACCCTCGCCCAGATAGTTGAGGAAGTCGCCCAGCGTACCGCCCACGCTGTCGCCGGTGCGGCGGAGCACATAGCTGAACAGCTGGTCCGTCTTGCCGGTAAGAGTGTTCCAGGTAGAGCTGACGACACTGCCGTCGATGAGGCCGTAGAGCACATCGCTGGTGCTGGGAACAAGGATGTTCTTCACATCCTGGAAGGTCTCCTCATCGGTCTTGTCTACCTTGGTGGTGGTCGTGGTGGTCCCAGCGGGGAGGCCTGCGGCCTCTCTTGCGGCGTCCTGTGCCTTGTCGCTGATCTTTTTGTCGATCTTCTTGGCGGCTTCGTCCGTCAGGCGGCGGACAGAATCCAGCGCAGCGTACTCCCACAGGTCACCGGTCACATCGTCGAGGATGACCCGGTCGATCTGGCCC
>ENA-OQKV01000645-OQKV01000645.1-human-gut-metagenome-genome-assembly--contig:-NODE-645-length-12107-cov-2.195993_pt1 | contig 12107 bp, 13 predicted proteins | sample MGYA00242655_ERZ504811 | MGnify/ENA primary metagenome ERZ504811 (study PRJEB26092, sample SAMD00036406) | human gut metagenome | host: Homo sapiens | study: EMG produced TPA metagenomics assembly of...
CGCCCTTCCAGCGGTACGTGCGCAGATACTCGCAGAACTCCTCACTCATGCCCTTGGTGCGCAGCCAGTGGACATCCTGCTCATTGAAGTGGTAGGTTCAGTCAGGAAGCGGGTCAGCTTGCGCTGGCCGGCACTGATGGAGTAGCCCTGATTATCCGGGTTCTTGCGGAAGAACATATCAAACACAAGGGTCGTATCCTTAAAGCCGTTCAGAAACAGGCAGTTGGCCATAGTGAATTCGTAAAAATCAACGACCATTGCCGGATTGTCGTAGTCCTCATCCGGGATATACGGCACAACTTTGATCTCGCTCATGAAAAGTTTCCTCTCTTTTTTCCGCGCACCCCTGCGGCGGGTGCAGCCAAACGAACTCTGCGCTGCCGCGCGTTTTACCCTGTCATGACAGGATGTTTGTACCACTATAGCATCTTTGGCGGGCAGACGCAAGAGGTTTTGGACAAAAAATGACGACAGAAAAAAAAATGTTTTTTACGAAATCTTTACCGGCACCTCCGGCAGTGCTCTTCTGTCCTCGGATAGATCACGGGCATCGATGCCGTCCGGATATGCAAAAAGCACCCGCAGCGCCTTTTCGTGCTGCGGGTGCTTTGACATTTCAGATTCAGCCGTTGATGATGTTCGGGGTCGCATTCTTCAGCACGACGTCGTGGCTGCCGCCCTCCACGATGGAGGTGGAGGAAACGACGGTCAGCTTGGCCTTCTGCTGCAGTTCGGGGATGGAGAGTGCGCCGCAGTTGCACATGGTGCTCTTGACCTTGTACAGGGTGGTCTGGACACCGTCGGCCAGCGGACCGGCGTAAGGAACATAGCTGTCCACGCCTTCCTCGAAGCTCAGCTTGGTGGAACCGCCGAGGTCATAGCGCTGCCAGTTGCGGGCGCGGTTGGAGCCTTCGCCCCAGTACTCCTTCATATACTGGCCATTGATACGCACCTTGTTCGTGGGGCTCTCGTCAAAGCGGGCAAAGTAACGGCCCAGCATGACGAAATCGGCACCCATGGCCAGAGCGAGGGTGATGTGATAATCGTGGACGATGCCGCCGTCGGAGCAGATGGGCACATAGATGCCGGTCTCCTTGAAGTACTCGTCACGGGCCTTGGCGACCTCGATGACAGCGGTAGCCTGACCGCGGCCGATGCCCTTGGTCTCGCGGGTGATGCAGATGGAGCCGCCGCCGATGCCGATCTTCACGAAGTCAGCGCCAGCCTTTGCGAGGAAGCGGAAGCCCTCAGCGTCCACCACGTTGCCGGCACCCACCTTCACGGTGTCGCCGTAGTGCTCGCGGATCCAGCCGATGGTGCGGCTCTGCCACTCGGAGTAGCCCTCAGAGGAGTCGATGCACAGCACATCCACACCGGCCTCTACCAGTGCGGGTACACGCTGGGCGTAGTCGCGGGTGTTGATGCCGGCGCCCACAACGTAGCTCTTGTTCTTGTCCAGCAGCTCGTTGACGTTGGCCTTGTGGGAATCGTAGTCCTTGCGGAAGACGATATACTTCAGGTTGCCCTCGGCGTCCACCAGCGGCAGGGTGTTGATCTTGTTGTCCCAGATGATGTTGTTGCAGTCGTGCAGGGAGGTGTTCTCCGGGGCAGTGACCAGCTTCTCGATGGGGGTCATGAAGGTGGTGACAGGAGCGTCATCGGGGGTGTGGTTGACGCGGTAATCGCGGGAGGCCACGATGCCCAGAAGCTTGCCGTTGGGAGTGCCGTCAGCGGTGATGGCGATGGTGGAGTGGCCGGTGCGGGCTTTCAGCTCCAGCACATCGTGCAGGGTGGCAGTGGGGGCCAGGTTAGAGTCGGAAACGACGTAACCGGCCTTGAAGCTCTTGACGCGGCGGACCATAGCCGCCTCGTTCTCGATGCTCTGGGAGCCGTAGATGAAGGAGACGCCGCCCTGACGGGCCAGCGCGATGGCCAGCTTATCGCCGGAGACAGACTGCATGATGGCGCTGATCATGGGGATATTCATTTCCAGCGGGCAGTTCTCCTCGCCCTTGCGGTACTTGACCAGCGGGGTCTTGAGGCTGACAGCCGTGGGGACATTCTCAGCAGAAGAGTAGCCCGGCACCAGCAGGTACTCGCCAAAGGTACGGGAGGGTTCTTCGTAAAAATAAGCCATAATTCAAACTCCTTTTCTCTTAACGCATACCGCAACGGATCATATCAAACAACATCAAAACAATTTCATGTTTTCGACTTAGGAATTGATTGTATATACTTTTACCACAAACCCACGCGGAATACAAACCCCTGCCCCGCCAAACTTTATAAATGTCCTTTGCAGAAAAACAGGCAAATTGACCTAAGGTCATACTTTCCCTTGCTATGGGCCGATTTTTCCGGATTTTCGGACGCAAAAAAGCCCGTCTGAAACCAGACGGGCTCTTTTGCACACGAAGCGGAATATCGCCTGTGCGGTGTCGGCCGGCAGCTGCGAAGGAGAACAGCCGGAGGAGGATGGCGGACACCCGATATTCCAAAAAACAAGAAGAAAAAGATTTCATGATCCAGAAGGGTCTTGCCCTCTCTGTAACCATATTGTAACTCTTTTGAAGGACTTTTGCAATAGTTTTTTGTAATTTCTTTGTAATTATTTTTGTAAAGATTCTGTGACAGACCCGCCGAATTCCAGATAGCACTCAAAGGCTGCGTGCTCCTCCCTCCGGCCCAGCAGATACCAGCCGTTTCCTGAGGGGGCATAGAACACCTGCACGCTCTGGCCCATCGGCACTTCACGGTGGTACTTGATGGAAGCGAAGGACAGCGGCGCAGCCTCCACGACCTCCTGCGGCAGAGCGTCGCAGGCGATGTCCAGATAGAGGGAGTTGTTGATATGGCCGTTGAGGTCACACATGGAGTAGCTGGCGCGGCGCTCCCCTGCCGCCGTCAGCGGCTGGCTCTTGTGGACGATCTGGGGCAGTTCTTCGGGCAGGTCGTCGTTCTGGAAGTCCGGCATCGTCCAGCCGGGGGTGCGCAGGATGCGCCCTGCCTCAGTGTCCACGATCATCCAGCGGCAGTCCACGAGGGCCAGCTTCTCCCCTGTTTCGCTGGTGATGGTGGTCAGCCGTTTCATCGTGCCTTTCTTGAACGCCTCGCAGGCCGTGGTCAGGTTGATCTTCTCCGCACGGCCCGGCATCCGCCAGACCCTGAGGGCCTGCTTGCCCACGAGGAATGCGCTGCGGCGCTCCCTGAAAAAGGCGTGGTCCATGCCGTAAGCCCGGGCATGGTCTGCCGACACCTGCTCCACATACCGGAACAGAGCGCTGGGCTTCAGGCAGCGGCGGAAGTCGCTGTCGCCGTCCAGCACGGTCATCTGCTCCGTATAGCTTCTGTATTCGCTCATATTCTTTCCCTTTCCTTATAAAAGGGAGGGCTGTACGCCTCCGCACAGCCCCCTCAGGTTCAATACATATTGCGCGTTTTCCTGCGCACCTTGCGCCAGATGTTGAAGCAGGCCAGAGCCAGCATCGCCGCCAGCAGCATCAGGAACAGATACCCGCTGCCGCCCTCGTCGTAGCTCTTCATTTCGCTCCACTTCACGTCCAGCTCGCTGTTGACCTCATCGCTCAGGGCAGTGAACACCTCTTCTTTGGCCGCAATGTCCTCGGAGGGGTACGCGATCTCGCTGTACTTGAGGTCTTCATCCAGAATCTCCCATACACAGTGCATGGGGGTGGTGTAGCCGATATACTCGATATTGGCCTTGCCGACGTCCGGTTCACACATGAAGTTGATGAACATCTCTGCAGCTTCCTCGTGCTCGCTGGTGGCGGGGATGGCCATGCTGTCCACCGACAGCACCGTTCCTTCCTCAGGGAACACCCAGGCCAGGTCGGGGTTGTCGTCGATCATGGTGATGGCGTCGCCGGAGTAGTAGACGCCGACGGCCGCCTCGCTGCCGATCATCTTATCGAAGATCTCGTCCATGACATAGGCCTGCACCAGAGGCTTCTGGGCTTTCAGCTCGTCCACCACAGCATCCACCTCCTCCGTGGTCTGGGGGTTGACGCTGCTGCCGCTCTTGAACGCACCGATGGCGTAGGCGTCGCGGCTGTTGTTGAACATCAGGATGTTGCCTGCATACTTCTCGTCCCACAGGTCTGCCCAGCTGGTGGGGGCCTCGTCTACCATCTTTGTATTGTAGATGATGCCAGTGGTGCAGAGGGTGTAAGGCACGGTGTAGGCATTCTCGGGGTCATAGTCTCCGTTGCGGTACTCCTCGTCGATGTTCTGGAAGTTCGGGATGTTGCTGTAGTCCAGCGGCATCAGCATCCCTTCGCTTATCATCTTGGCGACCATGTAGTCCGACGGGATGATGACATCGTAGTTGGCCGCGCCGGACTTCAGCTTGGCGTAGAGGGACTCGTTGGAATCGAAGGTGGTATAGTTGACCTTGATGCCGGTCAGCTTTTCAAAGGCCGCCACCACGTCCACGCTGTCGTCGGAACCGTTGGAGATATACTCGCCCCAGTTGTAGACGTTCAGGGTGACGTTCTGGCCCTTGAAGCGGGTCCAGTCGTAGTCATCCGAGACGGAAATGTCCTCTGTGACCTCGATCTGTCCCGCAGCCAGAGCCGACAGCGGCATGGTCAGCGCCAGCACAGCCGTCAGCAGAAGAATGACGAAACGCTTCATTTGACATCTCCCCCTCTCAGTGCGCGCTGGTCGCGGCGGTAGCCGCGGCTCTCCATGGCGTTGGAGATGAGGATGATGCTCAGGATGACCACGAACATGATGGTGGACAGCGCGTAGATCTCCGGGCTGACCTTCTTGCGGGTCATGGAGTAGATGGCGATGGGCAGTGTCTCCACCGTACCGCAGTTGAAATAGGAGATCATGAAGTCGTCGATGGAGTAGGTCAGGCTGATGAGGAAGCCCGACAGGATGGCCGGGCTGATCTCGGGCAGGATGACCTTGAAAAATGCCTGCCGGGGGTCACAGCCGAGGTCCAGCGCCGCCTCAAACAGCTTGATGTCCAGCTGTTTGAGCTTGGGCGTGACATTGAAGATGACATACGGCACGTTGAACGCGATATGGGCGATGAGCAGCGTGGGGAAGCCCATGATGTTGTCGGGCAGGAAGTCCAGCTCAGACGCAAAGCGCTGGTATGCCACAAAGAGCATCATCAGGGAGATACCGGTGATGATCTCGGGGTTGACAGTGGTGATATAGGTGATATTCGTTACCAGCAGGCGGCTCTTGCGCCCCATGGAGGCGATGCCCAGAGACGCCGCAGTTCCCAGCACCGTGGCGATGACCGCCGAGAACAGTGCCAGATACAGCGACACCCACAGCGCGTGCAGGATGGACTCGTTGTGGAGCAGGCTGGTGTACCACTTAAAGGTAAAGCCGGTAAAGAGGGCGTAGCCCTTGCTCTGGTTGAAGCTGAACACGACCATGTACGCGATGGGCAGGTACATGAAGCAGAAGAACAGGATGACGTAGGCGCGCTGCATCAGACGCAGATGTTTCGTTTTCATCAGGACACACCCTCCATCTCATCCTCGTCGAAGCTGGACGTAAAGCTCATGCAGAGCAGCACGATGACCATCAGCACGAGGCTCATGGCAGAGCCGACATTGAGGTTGTAGCTGTTGCCGAGGAACTGCATCTCGATCAAATCGCCGATGAGCAGGTTGGAACCGCCGCCCAGCATACGGCTGATGACGAAGGTGGACACCGCCGGGACGAACACCATCGTGATGCCGGTGCTGATGCCGGGGATGCTCATGGGGATGAGCACCCGGAACAGAGTCTTGGTGGTGGAAGCGCCCAGGTCCTGCGCCGCCTCCACGATGCTCTGGTCGATTTTTGTCATGCTGGTGTAGAGGGGCAGGATCATATACGGCACATAGTTGTACACCATGCCCAGCACCACAGCGCCGGAGGTATTCAGCATGTTGTAGGGGCCAAGGCCGAAGACGCCCAGAACGGCATTCACAGGGCCGTTGAGGCTCAGCAGGCCCATCCATGCGTAGGTACGGAGCAGGAAGTTCATCCACATGGGCAGCATCACCAGCATCAGCATGATGTGCTGCTTGTTGACGCGCAGCCGGGAGAGGAAATAGCCCACCGGGAACGCAATGATGAGGCAGACGACGGTGGAGATGAGGGCCAGCAGCAGGCTGCGGGCGAACACCGAGCCATAGCCGCTGACGGTCACCAGATTGTCCAGCGTAAAGCTGCCGGCGGAGTCGGTGAGGGCGTAATACACCACGATTGAACAACGGCACCACCGTGAACAGCACCATCCATACAAAGTACGGATAGGCCAGTTTCTTATCGTAAATCTTCATGCGGCCTCACCCCTCCGAACGCGACATGATATGGATCTCGTTGGGGCCGATGCGCATACCGATGGTCTCACCGGGCGTGCAGGCGCGGGTGGAATGGATGAGCCACTCGCGGCCCTCGCACTCCACATGCATCTCGAAGTGGACGCCCTTGAAGATGACGTCATTGACGACGCCCACCAACTGGCCCTCCACCGGGGAGACCACTTCAATATCCTCGGGGCGGACGACCACCTGTACGCTCTCCTCCCGGGCAAAGCCGCGGTCCACGCAGGGGAACTCGACGCCCGAGAAGGAGACGAGAAAATCGCGGTGCATCACGCCGTCCACGATGTTGGAGTCGCCGATGAAGTCGGCGACAAAGGCGTTCTTGGGCTCGTTGTAGATGTCCTCGGGGGTGCCGATCTGCTGCACCTTGCCGCCGTTCATGACGACGACGGTGTCGGACATGGTCAGGGCCTCTTCCTGGTCGTGGGTGACGTAGATGAAGGTGATGTTCATCTCGCGCTGCAGGCGCTTGAGTTCCAGCTGCATCTCCTTGCGCAGCTTGAGGTCCAGGGCGCCCAGAGGCTCGTCGAGAAGCAGGATCTCCGGCTCATTGACCAGGCTGCGGGCGATGGCCACGCGCTGCTGCTGGCCGCCGGACATCTGGCTGATGCTGCGGCGCTCGAAGCCCTTCAGGCCCACGACTTCCAGCATATCCCGCACCTTGCGGCGGATGGTCTCTTCGTCCATCTTCTTGAGGCGGAGGCCGAAGGCCACATTTTCAAAGACGTTCAGGTGGGGGAACAGCGCGTATTTCTGGAACACGGTGTTCACCGGACGCTTGTAGGGCGGTACGCCTGTGATGTCCTCTCCTTTCAGCAGCACTTTGCCGGACGTCGGTTCCAGAAAGCCCGCGATGAGGCGGAGGGTGGTGGTTTTACCGCAGCCGGAGGATCCCAGCAGCGTCACAAACTCTTTGTCATGGATGTCGAGGTTCAGCCCATCCAGGATGCGCTGACCATCAAATTCCACTACGATGTCTCGCAGCGAAACGATCACCGAGTTGTTCATTTCTTTCCTATATCCTCCTTGTAACTCAGATACGAAAAAAGACAGGGGTTTACTCCCCCATCCTTCCATCGCATTAGGGTGACTTTGAGTCTGCTCCCTCGCCCATCCAATCTGTGCTGGCTGTGGGAGCAGACTCATCCCCGCACAACATCCATGACGACCGTAACATTGCGCAGTTATTCTGCCCTGTCTTGTCTATCTTAAACAATCTTTGTCAAAATGTCAATCACTCTGCTGATGTTTGCCGAAACTTTGACTCCGAGGGGGCTTTTCCCACCCGGGTTTTACATCAATTTTGCATATAGCGTTTCCTTATACAGCATAAAAGCACCTACAGTGCAGAACTGCGGGTGCTTTTGGGATAAATTCTCAGGTGTCGGCTTTCAGCTGCCGGGCCGTCAGGCAGAGGGCCTGCACGGTCTGGCCGTCCACGGTGTAGACAGAGCTGTCGCCCGACACCATCATATAATAGCCGTCGGTGCCGATGGCATACGTCAGGGTGACAGTGCCGTCAGCTGTCGTCACCTCTGCTGTCACCAGCGGGGCGTCGAAGCCGCAGGCGGAAAGGTCGGCGGCAGTGTCCTGCCCGGTGACATAGCTGGCCAGTGCGGCCAGCAGAGCGTCCGTCTTGTCGGTGTCCAACGCAGCATCCGGTTCATCTGTGAGCTGCCAGACGGTCTGATAGGTGGTGCTGTCGGCCTCCGTGGGCTGGGATACGGATTGCAGCTTGATCGTCTCGCCGCTTTGGAGGGTATAGCGCACGGCCTCGATGTCCGAGACGGTGATGCCCGCCGGGCTGAATGCCCCAAAGAGCTCCGCCTTCGTCTGCTCCATGCAGTGGAACCTGGCCGCGTCCACAGTATAGACAGCGTCGCCGCCCTCCCGCCGGACGTACACATCCCCGGTGACGGGGTTCTCTGCTCCCACGGTGAGGGTGGTGCGCTCCCCCGCCGCCGAAACATTTACGACAAGCCGGGGCGCGTCGAAGCCGTAGTCCTCGCCGGGCTGCGCCTCGAGCCGGCGCTTGGCCTTCATGTCTGCCAGCGCGGTGCGGATGGTGTTGCAGGCCGAATCATCCAGATGGTAAGCCGGGTCCTCGGTCAGCGTCCAGCCGTCGTCAGAGGGCCGGAGCGTCAGCGTATCGCCGCCATACTGGATGGAGACGCTTTCCAGCGTGGCGGTGGTCACATCCAGCAGCGGGATGCTGCCGTCCTCGGCCTCACTGGCGGCCTGTTCGGCCTTCTGGTTCGCGTGGGTCAGCAGGGCCAGCGCCGCCCCGGCGGCGAGGACGAACACCAGCAAAACGATGAGGGCATGCTGTTTTGCTTTCATGGCGTGCCTCCTTACTTGCGGCGGCGCAGCAGCACCACCACTGCGCCCACGGCCAGCACAGCCGCCGGGAGGATGAGGACGAACACCAGACCCAGCACAGCGGCGGTGTGGCCCGAGATGGTGATGGGCGCAGCTTCCAGCGCCTTGGACTCCACGAGGGTGGCCCCCTCCTGCCCGGCCAGAGAGGCAGCGCAGCCCTGCAGGAAGGTCACGTTGCCGGGAACAGTCTGGTAGACGGCCTCGTTGTCCATGTTGCCGCAGTTGACCCAGATGACCTCTGCGCCGGTGCTGTTATTGGAAGCATAGGCTGCCAGTGCGAAAGGGGCCGTCGGGGTCGCCGTCTTCCTGCTCGGCGGTGGTCATCTCATAACCCGCTGCCTTGCTGTAGGAGCTCTCGGTACTGACCAGCAGAGCTTCCGAAGTGACGCCCTCCGTCTCGGTGATGGTGATGCCCTGCGCCATCTGCAGCAGGACGCGGCGGCTGGTGTCGATGCCGTCCAGCGTCGCCGCTCTCGGTGTCGGGTGGCGTAATCCGGCAGCAGATAGGTAGGGGTAGCCGTTCAGGTAGTGGCCGCTCGTCCCCTTCCACTACGAGGTCCGGGCGTCCGGGTCAGGCCAAACTCGGCCATCAGGGCATCAAGGTTCGGGGTGGAGTAATAGCTGTCGGTGGTGAGCATCAGATGCCACCGTTTTTCAGGTAGGCGCGCAGGGCCGACATCTCATCCACGAGGCCGCCCGCCGATGCAACGTCCTGCTGCGGGTCATTGATGATGAGCAGGTCGCAGTCGTCCGGGATGGTGTCCGTCAGCAGGTCGAGGGGGCTGACGGAGAGGTTCTGACCCTCCAGCGCGTCGGTCAGGGTGTCGGTGAGGCGCTGTTCGCCGTGGTTCGTGGTGTAGTAGGCGTGGAGCTCTTCGCCGCTGGTGATGCGGTAGATGGCAGCGGTGAGCTTATTTTCGCCGCCAAAGGTCACACTGTAGCTGCCGGTGGTGTAGTAGTCGGAGTAGTCATAATCGTAGAGGTCGGACGCCGCCAGCACGGCGCTCTTCTCCCCCGAGACGAGGATGAGACTGCCGTTCTCAGCCGACTGCACGCCGTACTGGGCGGCGAAGGTCGGGTAGACGGCGGGGTCTTTCGTCTCCCACTTGATGTGGCTGCTCTCGGAGGCGTAGCGGTCCAGCAGCTTTGTGATGATGGCGTCCTCGCTGCCCGTCTCGGCCAGATAGTAGATGGTGACATCCTGCGTCAGGGCGTGGACGATCTCCTTGGAGCTGTCGCTGAGGGTGTAGAGCCCGGCTTCCGAGAGGTCGAACTCGGTGTACTTCGTCGGAACGGCCCGGACGATGAGGTTGAGCAGGACGGCCAGCACGACCACCAGCACCGTGACCGCCGAGGCATAGATGCCGCTGCGCAGCCGCAGCCGTTCCAGCGGGCCTGCGCTCTTTTTCTCAAATTTCTTCATAGTCTGCCCCCCTCTCAGTTCCAACGGCGCTTCTCGATGCCCTGCGCCGTAAAGAAGAGGAAGAGCACCGCCACCGTCAGATAATAGACCAGCGTCGGGATAGAAAAACTGTTGTTGACGAACTCCTCAAAGGGCGCAAACAGGCAGAGGGCGCTCAAGACAGCACTGAACGCCTCGGTGAGCCATCCGCTGCGCAGCAGGAACAGGGCGCTCAGCCCGGCGCAGAGGGCCGCAAAGCAGAAGCAGCCCAGCGTAAAGCTCCGGGTGCGCAGGCCCACCGCAAGGGAGGCTCCCGCCGACAGAGCCGTAAAGACCACCAGCGCCACGGCGCTTCCGGCGTTGAACATACTGCGGAGGCTGGGCATCATATAGGCCAGCAGCAGGGCCGAAAAGCCCATGACTGCCGCGATGATCTGGTTCTCCGTGAGGCCGGAGCAGAACTCGCAGACGGCGATGGCCGCACAGCCCAGCAGGAAATAGCACAGCAGCGCGGCGAAATTTGCCCCGCAGGCCGAGGCTGTGCCGCCCAGAAGCCAGAGCACGACGATCATGATGCCGTCGGCCAGACAGGGCAGCGCGAACACGGTGCAGAGGGCCAGATACTTGCCCACCACGATGCCCCACACGGACACCGGGCTGGTGAGAAGCAGCTGGTCGGTGCGGGCGCGGCGCTCTTCGGCCAGCGAACGCATGGTCAGCACCGGGAAATAGAGCAGCAGCATGAAGATCGTGCGGTAGAGCGTATAGTAGCCAAAATCTGTCAGGCCGTAACCGAGGTTCAGGGCCAGGAAATAGATGCCGGAAGCCGCCAGCAGAAAGGCCGTGAGCAGATAGCCCATCATGCCGTGAAAAAAGCTGCGCAGCTCCCGCTTGTAGATGGCAAGCATCGAATCAGTCCTCCTTTTTATCCGAAGTCTCTTCCGGAGCCGTCAGCTCAAGGAAGAGCTCTTCCAAATCGCGCTCTTCGGCGGCAAGGTCCACGACGGCGGCCAGATGCCCCTGCGACAGGATGAGCGCCTTGTCGCAGACGGCCTTCACTTCACTGAGGATGTGGCTGGACAGGATGACCGTGTGGGTTCGGCCCAGCTCCCGGATGAGACGGCGCAGCTCGATGACCTGCGCCGGGTCGAGGCCCACGGTGGGTTCGTCCAGAATGATGAGCCGCGGACTTCCCAGCAGCGCCTGCGCCACGCCCACCCGCTGGCGGTAGCCCTTCGAGAGGCTGCGGATGAGCCGGGGCAGGACCTCTTCCAGACCGGTACGGTGGGCGGCAGACTGCACCTGTGCCGGGCGGTCGGCTTTCTTGACACCTTTCAGTTCGGCGGCAAAGTCGAGGTACTCGGCCACCGTCATCTCCGGGTAAAGGGGCGGCTGTTCCGGCAGATAGCCCACGCAGGCCTTGGCGGCGTCGGCTTCCTCGGGCAGCGGATGGCCCGCCACCGTCACCTGCCCCTCCGTGGCGGCAAGATAACCGGTGAGGATGTTCATGATGGTGGACTTACCGGCACCGTTCGGCCCCAGCAGGCCGTAGATGACGCCGTCCTCCACCGTGAAAGAGATGTCGTCCACTGCAAGGCGGCTGCCGTATTTCTTGGTGAGGTGGGATACTTCTATCACAAAAAACGCTCCTTCTCTGCGGGTGTCCCCGGGAATATCTGCATCATTTTAGCCCGAAAATGTGTCAGAAATAAGATAAACCTGTGTGCGTTTCCAAATATTGTTTCTTTTGCGCTGATGCGGCAGTTTTCGCGGCCGGACGCAAAAAGAGCGCCGCTCCCCGCAAAGGGAACGACGCTCTTGGAAGCCTTGTAATTGTTGCAATTACTTACGGCCGAAACGCTTGTTGAAGCGCTCAACACGTCCGCCGGAGTCAACCAGCTTCTGCTTGCCAGTGTAGAAAGGATGGCACTTGGAGCAAACTTCGACGTGGATCTCAGGCTTGGTGG
>ENA-OQKV01000651-OQKV01000651.1-human-gut-metagenome-genome-assembly--contig:-NODE-651-length-12073-cov-3.067135_pt1 | contig 12073 bp, 20 predicted proteins | sample MGYA00242655_ERZ504811 | MGnify/ENA primary metagenome ERZ504811 (study PRJEB26092, sample SAMD00036406) | human gut metagenome | host: Homo sapiens | study: EMG produced TPA metagenomics assembly of...
AGCCTGTTGATAGGACACCTGGTATTGTTCTGCTGTTTGGGCATAATTACGATCATGTGCGATACAATACTGTACTATTTCAACCCGTTCTTCAAAAGTGGTTTTTCTTCCTTTGGTCATGATAATGCTTCCTCCTGTTCCAGAAGATTTTAATTCTTCATGACCATTATACTTCTTTATCCAAGATTGTAACTTACCTTTTGAACGGATTCCATATTTTTTGCAGATATCATCTTGAGAACCATAGCCTGCTAAATAATCTAAGACTGCTTGCTGTTTCAATTCTTTGGAATATTTTTTATTCCCTTTCAATGTAAATGCATTTGCTCCCATAGATTCATAGTTTCGAATCCATTGTTGGACAGATGCGAGACTTACATCAAACATATGGGCAATTCGTTGTTGGCTTTCTTTTCCATCCAGATATAGATTTACAGCATATATCTTATTCTCAACAGATACTTTTCTTTTAGACATAAAATATGCTCCCTCCTAAGTGACAAGTTTTTATTATTTCACTTGTCTACCTAGAAGGGAGCATATCAACTAAAGTGACAGCCCCATAAAAAGACTTATATGAACACAAGAAAAACCTTATCCAATATTTAATCTGTCAATTTCACTGTCAATCAATGCAATTTCCTCATTATTCAACTGCCATTCAAATGCACTGCAATTTTCATCTGCCTGTGCAGGTGTATTAACTCCAGTTAATGCTGTACCAACAAAACTCTTTTGGGTACTCCAGTTGATGGATACCTGTGCCACCGGTACATTGTGTGCTTCTGCAATTTTATCTAATGTCTTTAATAATTCCATAACATTAGAGAATACCGGTTCTTTAAAGAATGGATAGAATACCTGACGCATGTCCTTTGGATCTGGTTTTGGAAGTTCGCGAATAGCTCCTGTTAAAATTCCACCACCTAGAGAACCATAAGTCATTGTCCCAATTCCTTGAGTTTCAGCCCATTCCATTAGTTCTCTTTCTGACTGGTTCACGATAGAAAACGGAGGCTGGATTACATCAATTTTAGCATATTTTTGCGCTTCCTGAATTAATTCTTTGGAAGAATTAGACATTCCAATGTAACGGATTTTCCCCTTTTTTTCAACATATTACAGACTGCCATTGTTTCTTCAATCGGTGTATTTTCATCTGGCCAATGCATAATATAAAAGTCTATATAATCTGTTTGTAATCTTGCAAGAGATTCATCAATTTCACGCTCTACGGAGTTATATTTGTTATCTCTTACAGATTTTCCTGTGTAATGACTGATGTAAGAACCAAACTTTGTTGCAAGATACACTTTTTCACGATATCCATCTTTTAATGCTTGTCCAACGACTGTTTCAGAATGACCGTCTCCATAGATTGGGGCTGTATCTACCATATTAACTCCATTATCTATCATCTGGCGAATGGCAGCAATCGATTCTTCTGTATCTACATCTCCCCATGTCACTCCTGCAGAGTTTGCTCCTGCAATCCCCCATGTACCAACTGTTAATGCAGAAATATCAGCATCTGCATTTTTAAAATGTTTATATCTCATAATTTTTCTCCTTTTTAACGAATTTTTTCTGCTTCCTTATATTGTGCCATAATCAATTGTTTTAACTCCCATTCATTTTCTGTCAGACCACAATAAACTTCTATAGCTTTTTCAATCCCATGTTCTTTTACATAGTTTGTAATTTCTATACTGGCAATATCGCTTTCATCACGGTATAAAAATCCATAGGCAATCCCTTTTGCCAAATAAAATGGCAGAATATGATGTTTCATACATAACAATGCTGGTCCTACAAATCGATTATCTCTGGAAAGTTTTGTCTTAGGATCTGCTGCTACTCTCGTAAAAGCATCTTTCAGATTTCGGTTTTTAGGAGCTTCTACAATAAAATCAATCCACTCCTGATGGTCAGTTTCATCAAATTGATATTCCGCCTGAATAGCTGCATCCGCTTCAAAAAATGCTCCAAGTACACAATCCTGAATCCATCCATCATCATAAGTATCACGAATGTAAGTATAGCCTTTTGCTTTTCCCAAAAAAGCCAACATGCAATGCTTCATATTTCCAGTATAGACTTTTCGATAAATCTGAGCTTTCCCTTTTTGAACCCCTCCAGTTTGTTTCACCTGTGGCAGCTCACCTTTAAAAGGTTCTTCATCAATTCCAATATGTCCATCTAATTTAGTTGTAACTGCAAATGCATCTTCTGCAATTAATTCTTCAGAAGACGGCATTGCCGCCATTCCTACCATAACCTGACAGATTCCTATTTTTTCTTTAAGATAACGGCTAGCAGCCGGGTTATTTTGCAATAATTTTGCTAACTCTGTCTCAAAGTAATCCGGAGCCCCCAATGCATTAACACAAAGCAGTATGTTCAATGGAGCTGCCTCTTGTTCTGCACGATATTCAATAGCTTCCTTTAAATTTTGACAAATACTTTGAAAAGCACCTTCGTATACGCAACAGGCAATCAAATCTACTTTTTTCATATGTTCAATCAAATCTACTGTATCTGAACAATCTAAAACATCAAAATCGTCGACAAGAACTCTTCGTTTATTGTTCGCACCTACCCGTTCAATCAAATAAGTGCCTTGTTCTTTCAACTGTTTCATCCGTTCTTCCATAATATCGTAAATATACAAATGGTAACCAGATTCAAAAAATAATCCACCGATGACACCTCGTCCAATATTTCCAGCACCAATCACAAGTAATTCTTTTTTCATCTTTAGCCTCCTGCCCTTAAGCAATCGCTCCAATTGCGAATAACAGTACACCGACAGCCATAGTTCCAATCAAAAGCGGTACGACTTTTACACCTTTTTTCAATAACCAATATTCAATACCAACCAATGCAATTTTTAACATTCCCGGCATGACTGTATCTAATGTTGTTTGCAATACAATGCCGCCATTTTTTACATTCCCAATAGTAATTGGTGTACTAATGTTTACAGTATAAAATATCATAGCACCGATTGCCATTAATCCAACTACTGTACAAGCATAAGATACTTTATCCATAATACCTGATTTCTGGGATTTTACCATAAATTCCATTCCCATGCTGTAACCATATTTCAGGCTGTACCATCTTGCCAAATAGTTTGGAATATTATAAATTAATAAGAATAAAATTGGTGCAAATACATTTCCAGCTGCTGCCATAGTAATTACAAGTGAGGTTGCCAGAATTCTTAATGTTGCAGGAAATAGAGTATCTCCAATTGCTGATAGCGGTCCCATTAATGCCGTTTTTACTGTATTGATAGTTGTATCATCAAACTCTGGATTTTTTGCATTTTCCTCTTCCATCGCAGTAGAAATACCTAGGGCAAATCCTGCAATATTCGGAGTAATATTAAAGTATTCCATATGGCGCTTCTTGGCCTTGATACGTTCTTCTTTATTATCTTTATAAATCTTATCAAGAACTGGAAGTAAGGAGAATGTATATCCATTATGCATCTGTCCCGGATAGTCATTCATACTATTTAGTGCTAAATATCTTCGATATATTGTTTTTAAATCTTTCTTTTCAATCTTAGAACTCATTTTCGTCACCTCCTTCATTTTCTACAGCTGCTAGCTGATTATTCTGTGATGTTACCATAACTAATACAAACATAATTCCTAATAGAGTTACTGCAATCGTCGGCATACTTAAATATGCTGCTAAAATAAATCCGATAAAGAAATATGGTGACATCTTTTTTGTAATTACCATCTGGAGTAAGAGTGCAAACCCTACTGCCGGCAAAAGATTTGCAGAAGCTGCCAAACCATTAATAATTACTTTTGGAATTGCATTTACTGCAGCTTCCACTGCTGCACTTCCTGCAAAAATGCAAACAAAAGCATAAGCAAAATACACTACAAAACAGGTGAAAACAGAACCCATTATATATATTCTAGAAGCACCTTTAGAATCATCTTTTTCAAGATATTTCATCATAATCTGTCCAAAAGCTGCATTCATCAATTTACATCCAATGAAAATGAATCCACCTAACAATGCAATTGGCAATGCCATTGCAGTTGCTACTGCCTTTCCAGCTCCAGTTAAAATTGCAAAAGCAGTACATATGGCTCCCGCAGAAGTATAATCCGGGCTGACTGCTGCTCCAATTGGAAATGAACCGATAAACATTAATTCCAAAACACTTCCCATAATCACACCTTGCACCGGATCTCCCAAAAACAGTCCTGTTAATGTTGAGACTACAATCGGACGTCCAACTTGAGGGAATCCGTAAATCCATTCACTTTTACATAAACCTAATACAAGCCCCACTAATATTGCTTTTATTAACATCTTTTTTCCTCCTAGCTTTCTAATAGTTTTTCATCTACATGTGTAATAGCTTCTGTCGGAACTTGCTGAATGTCAATTTCTATGTTTTTTGCAAGCAGTTTTTTCAGCGTCTTTACATCTTCTGATGTTACATTAATTGCTTTGCTTAATGCTTTTGTATTTTCATTTGCAGGCAATACACCAAGATTCACATAATTTAATTCTGGTATTTCCTTTGCCAACCTCTCCACATCCTGAATATTATTTACAACAATAAACATTTTATATTTATCTGTCACTCCTGATTTGATTGATTTTACAGAATCTTCAATCGATTTAATTACTAATTTCATTCCCTGTGGCTTGGAAAGTCTTAACATTGACTGGCGCATTTCATCTTTTGCAACCTCATCATTGGCAACTAAAATACAATCTGCTCCAATATGACGTGACCATGAAATAGCTACCTGTCCATGTACCAACCGATAATCTACTCGCAATAATTTAATCATCCACAATTCCTCCTTTTTAATCAAATACTACACTTACGCGATATGCTCCAGGTACAATTGCTGCCTCAAATGCCTGTTCCACATCATCTAATTTATATTTTGCTTCTACTAATTTTGATAAATCGATTTTCTTTTCTCTCATCAGCTCTGCAGCTCTTTCAAAATCACATTTGTCTGCAGAAAAAGTTCCAATTAATTCCATTTTACGATAATGAATTAAGTTAGAATCAACATGCAGCTCCGGTGCAGGATACCCCGCTGCAAACATTAAAATTCTTCCATGCAGCCGTTTAATCATTTCCAATGCCTGATCATTGGCTGCTGTCACTCCTACTGCCAAAATAACTGCATCTACACCTCGTCCATCCGTCCATTCTTTAACTGCTTCTACCGGATCTTTTTCTTTTACATCAACAACATTTAACCCAAGTTCTTTAGCAACTTCAATTTTTTTGTCCATCATTTCTGTAATCATGACTTCACAGCCTTCTGCTTTCGCTACCAATGCATTCAAAACACCCATCGTTCCTGCACCAATAACAACTATTTTTTTCTCCCTGCTGTACACGAAGTTTCCGAATTCCCTGACATACAGTTCCAACCGGCTCTACAAATGCTGCTTCTGACGGATCCATGTTCTGATTTAATTTAAATAAAGAACGATAAGGTTTGATTACGTATTCAGAGCAACCAAATCCTCCGTGATATCCATCTGGAGACAGCTTGTTTCTTCCAGCCCCCAAGGTAACACATTCACTGGTCAATCCCTTTTTACAAAATTCACACTCACCACAATTATCATATCCGATTCCAACCATTTCGCCAACTTCAAATTCCTTTACATCAGAACCCATATCTACTATAGTTCCTGCAAATTCATGTCCCCATGCCATAGGAAACATCAGATTTTTTCTTGCTCCTGTATACTGCCCATAATCTGTCGTACAAATATTACAGGCACCATTTTTAATCAATACTTCATCGGCTTTTAACGCCGGAATTTCTCTTTCATGTACTTTTACGACACGTTCTGCTTCCAAAACTGCAAATCTTGTTGTCTTTCTTTCACTCATTTCCTTCTACCTCTTTCTATTATAAATTTTGCCTTATGATATGATATGTTTTCTCATAAACCTTAAAAGGCTCCAAAAAGTATTTACTATCTGTATATTCCAACACAAAATGCCCAGAAAAACGATTGCGATCAAAAATATCCAATATTTCTTTTATGTCAGCTTCTCCATCTCCCCATGCCAGATGTGAACGGATACCATTTTTATAATCCATAAAATGACAATGATTTAGTTTTTTCCCAAATGTATCAAAATAATCTTGTATAGATTCCTTAGCATTGTAAATTGTATGAATATCTGCTGTAATTGTAAATGCTTTAGAATTCACTTCCTTCATCATCTGTTTTAAATCGCTGATAGTATTTACTAATGTGGTACTTTGCCTGGATAATGTTTCCATTGTCAAAGACACCCCATATTTTTCAGCAAATCTGCACAATTCGCCAACCATCCAGACACTACGATCCCATGCTTCCTGTCTTGTCTCAGAATAAGACTGCCAGCCGGATGTAATCAAAAGTTTCGGACACGATAATTCATGTGCTGCTAGAATCATATTCTGAAAATACTGTTTTGCTTTTTCTCTTAACTCTGTCTTTTTTACTGCCATATGAAATGGATTCGGACAAGATTGTCTAGGAGTAATGCTTACTATACGGATATCATACTGACTCATTAGTTTTTTAATATATTTTGTATCTTCATAATTATTACTGTCAACGAAATAATGGGAACCGCAGGTCCAAAGATCCATAGAATGATAACCAATCTCTGCGATTGATTTCATATAATCATTCAGTTCATAAAACCGATATATATGATTCATTGGGGCAAATTGTTCAATTCCCAATGTTTTTACCATCTGTTCTCAGACCCGAATAATTTCATATAATGTTCTAACTCTGCTTGGAATCCTGCCACACCTGCTGCAATTGTCTGCTGCAAATTCATCTTTTTCGGTGTAAATTCATCTTTTCCGGAACCATGAACTTCTGTGGAAGCAAGGGCTTCTCTTAATGCCTGCTTTCCTGCCTCACTGACATCTGTATTTAAATTTACTTTCTGAATTCCTGTTCTTACTGCTTTTGCAAGATTTTCATCCCCTGTTCCAGAACCTCCGTGCAATACTAATGGGACTGGTACTTCCTTAGATAAATGATCTAAAAGTTCAAATTCCAAATGTGGTTCTCCTTTGTATACTCCATGAGAAGTTCCAACTGCAACTGCCAGACAATCAACTCCGGTTTCTTCCACATACTTTAATGCTTCTTCTAATTTGGTAAGTCCTGCATCTCTTGTTTCTTCATATTCAGCACCCTGTCCTACATGTCCAAGTTCTGCCTCTACCGAAGTTCCTACTGCATGAGCGATTTTTACAATTTCTTTTACTTCTTCTACATTCTTTTCATAAGCACATGTAGAACGATCAATCATAACAGAACTAAATCCTGCATGAATTGCTTTTACAATATCTTCATAAGCTCCACCGTGATCTAAGTTTAGAGCAAATGGTACTTCTGGATACTGTTTTTCATAATATCTTGCAATATCAGCACATTCATAAATTCCATGAACTGCTGCAACATCTAAAATAATCGGTGCTCTTAATTTTTTCGCTGCTAAAAAACATGCCTCAATAGTTTCTCTATTAAATACATTCGGTGCTGCAACTCCATACCCTTCTTTTTTTGCTTTTGCTAACAATTCTCCCATTGGTATCATCATAATCGTTATTCTCCTTTCGGCTTTTCAAATTTCATCACTGTTTATCCGGATGTCTTTATATAAAACAAAAAGCATGCCAACTTAGTGTCATGCTTTTGTCAAAATATTTAATTTTCCTCGAAAAACCTCATATTCCCGCTAAAATATCATAAATATAACCAATTTCAGAAATTGGAATTTTCACACTATAAGTCTTTTCAATCACACTAAACGCTGCCTGTATCTGACGAATTTCCTTTTTGTGAATTTTTTGAAACTTATCTTTCTCTGGATAATCTTCAATTGCCGAATTACGAATCAAACGTTCTGTCAAGCAGCCCACATGAATAAAAAGATTAATTTTTGTACTATTTTTTAGCTTCCTTCCTGTCAAAAACTCATACTGTTTCATTGCCTCTTCAATATGCATTAAAATTTTTTCCGTGTCTAAAATTGTCAAAAATCCTAATAAACGGTTCATAGAAAAATTTCGTATTAAATTATCATTCAATTTTTCCATAGAAACTGCGTCCGCAACATTTTTCAACATATTAATCATCTGTTCCGTTGCTGCTCCGGAAACTAATTGTTCCAATGGAATAAACTTTTCCTGTCCTATTTGGGGATTTTTTGTACCTACAATTCCTAAGACTTCACACTTCTGGTAGATTTCTTTCACAATTTCCACATTTTGTAGTTGATCATAATCATAAGAAATCACTTGAATATCCATTTCTTTTGGAATACTGTCTTCAATCAACAGACGAATCTGCTCCGCCGTTCCTGTGCCGGTAATGCAAGATCGTTAGCATAACGTTCCTGTGCCTTGATAAACATTAAATTGTACTCATTATTGCTTTCCCAATGAGGATTCAAAATAGAATTTCCGTCCTCATCCTGTGTATATTTCTCAAAGAAACGAGCATATCCGCTAATATCCGCTGGACTCACAACAAAGCCTATTTTCTTAACCTTTTTTCTTTTCCGGTTTCCTCATCTACAACAGTTTCTTCAAACTTTTTGGCTTTGAGATTATATTTCAGTTCACGATCAACCTCTTCACCGAATCTTTCAATTACTCGATTTCGATATTCTTTAAATCCTTTATCAATGGCCGCATAAGCCGCACCCAAAGCTACATTCCTCTTACGAAGAATATTATTAGATGCAAGAATACTGGTAATTGACAGTGCTCCAATCACAACAGACGGACCGTATAACTTTGCAAACTTTACGCCTGTCTGAGCATATACAATCGTCAAATCTTTCTTTGCATCTTCGCTGGAATACTGCTCTTTCATAGATTCATCTTCTTCGCATTTATGAATTGCCTCAACATCTTCTTTAGTCTTGTCCAGAATCTCGTTGACTTTCGTTGTCGCTTTACATGCCATTACCGCACTTGTGACTACGCCGATAACCCCCGCCTACAACAAGAATCTCCGGACTATGCTTCTTTAACTGAAAACTTGTTTTGCTAAACAAACCGTTCACACTCTTAACAATCTCTGCTTTTTTCTATGGTTACTTATTCTCCTCTTCTATATTTTTTAAATTGATCAATTAAATGCTGCGCATACCAAAGGATTTTCTCCAAATCCTGAATACCGTTTTTCTTCTTCCAACGGCAGGCATATTTAATGATATTTCCGGTATCAGTTGCCTCAATACCTTTTAATTCGTCGGTAAACGCTTCAATGACGTCAATGACTTCCATACCTGTCTTGGACATATAATGCTCCGGATGAGATACCATTTTATCTTCTGATTCATACATAATCTATTTTCTCCTTTACAATGGTGTAGGTTTAGGTAATTTCAAGATATAGCCATCCCGTACACGAACTGCTCTGCATCCAGCAATATCCGTCCAACCATATTTATTTGCGGCATAGTTGTCATTGGATACATTCGCCAAATCATAGAGGTCTGCGACACTGACAACCTCATACTGAGCAATAATCTCATTCATCGCATCCAGAACGGATTCTGCATCTCCGCGAGTTTCAAATAAGAGTTCATCATATTCATAACTCGTCCGACTTTTCGGTGCGGCATAATCTTTTTTTCCGCCATCATAATATTTCTGATAGGATACTTTGGACGCTGTAGAATTCTTTTTTGATTTCCCAGCTTCCCCGTACAAAATCATATCAATACCGTTGGTTACTATATCGGAAATTGCCTTTTTAATTGCCGGCACAAGAACGTCCATCACAATATACGATTTCACATTGTTGACATCCTCAGAAATGAATACGTCCGCAAACTTCTGCATTTCTGACTTCTTCTTAGGCTTCACCGTTCCGGAAATTACTTTCTCTACATGTTTTTCTGGAATAGATTCTTTTCGTTCCTCCTTTGACCTATGGGAATTTGGCTTATATTCCTCCATTAAGTTATCTCCTTTCCACTCACTAGACTAATTTTTCCAGGTAATATAATCTTTGTACCCGGAAGTCGATTGTTTTTCTTTTTAAATTGATATGTAAGATTCGATCGTGCTTTCTTTTCAGAAACCGCTCGTGTAGAAGCAGTCCAACGATTGGCAACACAGTTATCGAACTCCATCACCGGTCCATCATATAAATATAAATTCATAAAAATCACCTCCGGATAAAAGAAAAAGGGAAAGTACCTTGTTACAGATACTCTCCCTCGTGTTGAAACACAGTTTTCTCTTTAGATTTCTTCGGATTCCTCTTTCTCACTCTCGATGTTCGGTTCATCTGAATCTTCCCACTCAGCATCGATAATCTGCTGTTCCTTCTGAGCTTTGATTTTGGCAATCATCGGTTTACCCACATACTTGTAGATTACAACACCTGCAAGTACAGCTAAACCAACACCGGCCGCAACCTTAAACCCTTTACCAGAACTCGATTTAACGATTTCCTCAGTAGTTGTCTCCATAACCTCTTCATTGTTCATGATCTCATTAGTTTCCATAAATATTCTCCTTTCATTTTTTGAAAATGTGTGATTCTTCTTCCATTAAAGCCATTGTTTTTTTCGCGCGGTTATCTCAAATTACGAAAGTCGTATCTCGGTGCAATTGTGTAATCGATCACCAGACAAGGTGTTCCATCACTGGCTAATTGTGAACTGAAGGATAAGTCGATATATCCGTCATCAATATTCCAACCAAGTTCATCCCCCAGCTTAATATTATCCAAACCAATTTCATAGTAAAAATCATTCAGGGATATATACATTTCATCCCTCATCTGTCGATTCAGCTCACATTCAGCTTTCTTAATTTTCTCGATATCTCCCTTGAAATACCTCCCAGACACCGCATCATAGCAAAGTGTATTTCCTTTTTCTGTAATGATTACTTCTCGTGTAACCACCGGATTTTTCTCAACTTTGTCTTTTGCAATAGCATCCTTTACAGCTTCGTTTTTCTTCTCTCCAAACATCTCTATTACTTTTTCCTGATAGTCTTTGAGAGCCGATTCCGATAAGGTGTAGGCTGTTGCGAGTGCTGCGTTTCGACGAACGTTTACCGAACTAGCGCCGATTAAACATGCAATGGAAAGTGTCCCCGTAAGTGCTGCCGGAACATAACACATCCATGTTGTTTTTATCAAATCTACGGCCTCGAGCTGATTAACACCGATTTCCTCTTTTCTTTCTTCGATAAGAATAAGAGCCTTTGGTGTTGCACGAACCGCCATAACAGTTGTCGTAATCATGCCGGCAATACCAATGCCTGTAAGAATTTCTGGACTATGTTTTTTAATCGATGTTTTAAGCAATAAAAAGCTTTTTGATAATTCTTTTTTCATTATCTTCCTCCTCCGAGAATCGTTTTTGATAGCTCCATTACCATCTGAAACGCCTCGTCTTTCGTAAATCCGGCCTGAATATAACTATCCATCACTTTTTTCGTTTCACGAGCCGCCTGTTCCATAGCCTCTTTCTCTTCCAGATTTTTGATTTCCTGTTTGAGAAGCTTGATCTCGTTCTCTTTTTCAAAAACCTCCTCCTGTAAGGATTCTTTTGTTACCTCTTTTGAGTTTCTTCCCCACAGTAATTTCTATAAGAAACCTTGCTTTCACGGGGCACAGGGCCCCTGGATTCCTGCTTAACCAACCAGAATTCCGGACGAACCCCAAGAGAGGCCGAAGCGTAGCTGCAGTCCGCATAGCCAAGGCTGCTCACAAAAGCGAAATAAGCCGAAGAAACTTCTTCTTTTGTTGCATTTCTCAGCCAGCCCCATGATGAATCATTTTTAAAATAAGCAACCCTGTTCTTTCGTTCCGTCATCAACGGAAGCTGCTCGTCAGTATCGGGTTCTAAAATTGTTATTATCCCATTCGTCTTCATGCCCCACAATCTGTCCAACAGTAGGAAGCGTAAGACCATAAAATCTTATCACGCAGTTCCTCCGGGAATGTCATAAGCAGAACCGTATCCATCCACTTTTTCAGTTCAGACTTTTCAAAGCCGCCTTTG
>ENA-OQKV01000657-OQKV01000657.1-human-gut-metagenome-genome-assembly--contig:-NODE-657-length-11979-cov-3.040246_pt1 | contig 11979 bp, 13 predicted proteins | sample MGYA00242655_ERZ504811 | MGnify/ENA primary metagenome ERZ504811 (study PRJEB26092, sample SAMD00036406) | human gut metagenome | host: Homo sapiens | study: EMG produced TPA metagenomics assembly of...
TTAATTGTTCCTGTATAATTATACCAAACTCCGAAATAACACATTGCTATAGATATATTTTGTAATTGAATTCCGGCGACTACAGACACAATGCCAGAATGGTCTGTCGGACCAGTTCGTTTCTGGAAAGATCCGGATATTTTTCGTCCGGGGTAAATTTGATTCCTTCTTCCAGACTTTCTCTGTGATCGTTCATGGAATCAAGACGTTCCAGGAACGGACGGAAATCTGTAAAAATTTTCACCGTCACTTTATAACCGTTTTTACGGATGATCTTCTGGGAATTGATTTCCATGAAAGATGCATCGATTTTCGGATCACTGCTGTAAGCCACTACTGTATTTCCACATACTGCTGCTGCATCAATATAGGCACTTTTTTCATAAAAAGTCATGTAAAGTTCATATGCCATATCCAGACTGCCCTGATGCTCATGGATTTTCTGATATAATCCGGCATCCATTGGTCTGCATTTCAAAATCATGATCAGATTCACCATGGATTTACATGCCGGAAGACAGCCAACTACAGTTACAACTGTCCAGACAGTCATTCTTGTCTTAAAATAGAACCAGGATGTAAAAAAGATGAATAAGGGTACTGCAAAAAGAATTGCAGTGATGATCAGGCGGCGTCTCTTTTCACTTCTGAAATATCCGAAATTCCCTTTGGATACTCTTGAAGATGTTTTCGCTTTACTTTGTTTTTTATTTCTGTTTTTCTTTTCTGTCACTTACGTCCTCCTCCGGAATTTTTCTTATGTATATTTCTGATAGTGTTCTTCTTTGCAGATGCTGAACTGTTTTTGTTATTTTTGCTGTTTCTGCTGTTTTTCGCATTCCGACTGCTGCCCTGAGTATGCTGTTGGCCTCCATGATTCTCTCGAAGCGGCCGGATCAAACATTTAGGGCCGTAACCTACCAAGTCCATTCTTCCGGTCATTTTGAGGCCTTCCAGCACCAGTTCTCTGTTTGCAGGATTCTTGTACTGCATCAAAGCTCTCTGTATTGCTTTTTTCATGGGGGTTCTTCGGCACATATACCTTCTCACCTGTAAGAGGATGGATTCCCGTATAGTACATACAGGTAGAAAGAGTAGACGGGGTTGGATAGAAATCCTGTACCTGTTCCGGGGTAAAGCCAAGATCCCGGACATATTCCGCAAGTTTTACTGCCTCTTTCATGGTACATCCCGGATGGGAGGACATGAAATACGGGACAGCATACTGCTGCTTTCCTGTTTGCCTGTTTGCCGCATCATATTCCTTAAGAAACTGCTGATAAACGCTGTGACTTGGTTTTCCCATATACTTCAGAACCTGATCAGACACATGTTCCGGTGCCACACGCAACTGCCCGCTTACGTGATGTTCCACCAGTTCACGCAAAAAAGTCTTGTCCCTGTCTGCCACCACATAATCAAAGCGTACACCGGAGCGGATGAATACCTTCTTCACTCCCGGGATCTTCCGCAGCTTCCGAAGCAGAGAAACGTAATCCGAATGATCTACAGTTCAGGTTTTTGCATGGCGTGGGAAACAGGCACTGCTTATTCTTGCAGACCCCTTTCGTGAGCTGTTTCTGACAAGATGGTTGTCTGAAATCTGCTGTGGGACCACCCACATCGTGAATATAACCCTTGAACTCAGGATCATTTGTCATTCTGGTAGCTTCTTCGATCAGAGACTCATGACTTCTGGTCTGAAGAATTCTTCCCTGATGAAAAGTCAGGGCGCAGAAATTACAGCCGCCAAAGCACCCTCTGTTGCTTGTCAGGCTGAACTTGATTTCTTCCAGTGCCGGAATTCCGCCCAGCTTCTCATACATGGGATGAACTTTCTCCGTATAAGGCAGGGCATATACATCATCCATTTCCTCCTGCGTCAAGGGCAGAGCAGGAGGATTCTGTATAATATATCCCTTTGTCCCATAAGATTCTGCCATTGGTCTGGCGCTGAATGGATCTGTATTCTGATACTGAATGGCAAAGCTGTCTGCATAAACCTTCTTATTTTCTTTTACTTCCTCATAAGAAGGAAGAATAATCGGATCATAAACTCTCGACAGATCCCTGCACTTAAATACAGTTCCTGCAATATAGGTAAGTTCCTCTACCGGCAGTCCACTCGCCAGCGCATCTGCAATCTCTATGATCGAATGCTCACCCATTCCATAGGAAATCATATCTGCCCCGGAATCAAGGAGTACACTGTGTTTTACTTTATTCTCCCAATAATCATAATGTGCCAGTCGTCTCAGGCTGGCTTCAATCCCACCCAGGATAATGGGTGTCTTTTTATAAGTCTGACGGATCAGATTGCTGTACACGATCACCGCGCGGTCAGGACGAAGTCCCATCTGGCCTCCCGGTGAATAGGAATCTTTCTGCCTGTGCTTTTTAGAGACTGTATAGTGATTTACCATAGAGTCCATATTTCCCGCAGACACCAGAAATCCCAGTCGAGGCTCTCCAAATACCTGAATACTCTCCTTCTTTCTCCAGTCAGGTTGAGGAATGATCCCCACTTTATACCCACGACTCTCCAACAGTCTGCTGATGATCGCAGTACCAAAGGAAGGATGGTCCACGTAGGCATCACCTGTAATATAGGCAAAATCTACCTGCTCCCACCCTCTCTGTTTCATTTCTTTCTTTGTTACCGGTAAAAAATCCTGCATTTATATTTTCCTCGTATGTATTATAGTCATGCGGATACGATCATCCGCCACACAGTTCTACATCTGCAGCAAACCTTTCAAATTATCATTTCCGGATAATAATCAGACATGATGATACACTGCCTGTGCCCGGTATCCTTCGGATATAATATCAAGCTGTCTGTGGAACCGCTTCAGCTGCTGAAGATCTTTTGTTTTAAATACTCTCAGGAACTCATCCTGAATCTTCATAATCTCCCGCTTATTTGCAATCTTGTACAGATTTTCAATGTTGATCAGAATATCCTTCACCAGATTAGACTGCATCTGTGACGAATTCTGTGCATCCATAATCTCATTCCGCACAGAAGACATCTCATGGTCAAGAGCATTAATGGCATCTGCTGCCTTGCTCAGACGTTCTGCCACATGCTCCGGCATATCCCCTTTATATTTATACTGCAGGGAATGCTCAATCGTCGCCCAGAAGTTCATAGCCATTGTACGGATCTGTATCTCCGCCTGCAGCTTCTTTGGCCCTTTGATCGTATCCACTGTATAATAAATAATCAGATGATAACTTCTGTAACCACTCTGTTTAATATGCTTCAGATAATTCTTCTCACTCTTTATAACCATATCGCTTCTCTTCTGAATCAGGGAAGCAACCGTCTCTATATCCTCCTCAAACTGGCAGATAATACGAACACCGGCAATATCCTCCAGTTCTTCTTCCATTCTCTCCATAGGAATATGCTTGCGCTGCATTTTCTCAAGAATACTGCTCACGCTCTTAACCCTGCCCTCCACCTGCTCAATCGGGCAGTAAACATCATTCTCTTTACATTCATCAATAATGTGATTGAATTTCACTTCCAGCTCTCTCACAGCCAGTTCATACGGGCACAAAATGCTTCTCCATAACTGTATTTCCATTTTCACTCGCTCCTTGCATTTCATACATTTTGTTATTATAGCATAGATTTTGAAAAATATCTCGCTAATATGAATAGTTTCTGTTTTTTTTAGAAATGCTTGTTACTGTTCACACACCACTATCCCGCGAGGTGTTTTGGCATGAATATGCCAAAATCCCGAGACATACAAGCCAAAATTCCATTGCCGCAGGCAATCTGGAATGAATTTTGGCTATGTTACTGAGAACGGAGTGAACAGTAACATATGCTTAGTTCCGCATTCTGATACAGTATATGCAAAGCACCGGACATATAGAACATTCAAAAAAGCACCCCTGCCGCCAAAGCGCAACAGGGATGCTTCCAACATCACTCTTTAAGAGCCTCCAGAACTTTCACCAGATACTTCCAGACTCTCTCTGTAGAAGAAATACTAAGCACCTCTTCAGACGTATGAATATCCTTCATATCAGGTCCCAGAGACACACAGTCAAGTCCTTCCATCTTCTTATAGAAAAGTCCACACTCAAGTCCTGCATGGATTGCCACCACATTCGGTTTCTGTCCATACATTTCCTCATATACTTCCACCATCTTATCACGAAGCGGTGAATCCTTACGATACTCCCACGCAGGATAAACGCCCTGTCTCTCATACTCTCCGCCAAGGAACTCCGTCAGATAGGCAATCTTGTCAGAAAGGGAATCTCTGGCTGTCTCCACAGAACTTCTGATACTGGAACTTCCCATTACCTCATTCTCAGAAGTCTTCAGAATACCGATATTCGTAGAAGTCTCTACCAGTCCTTTGATCGTTCCGCTCATTTTCTGAACACCATAAGGTACATTTACAAGGAAGAAAATTACTTTTTCTTTACTTGTGGGATGAAGAACCCTTACTTCCTGTTTTCCCTCATCTTCAACAGTTACTGTGATACCCTCATCAGTTCCTGCATACTCTTCTCTCCATGCTCCCTGCACAGAAGCCGCATATTCTCTGACAGCATCTGCATTTTCTTCAAGAACAAGGATTTCTGCTGTAGCCTCCCTTGTAATGGCATTATCTTTCTGTCCGCCCTGCACACTGATCAGTTCAAAATCTGTTTTCTCATCCAGACCATGGAGAAATTTTCCGAGAAGAGAATTTGCGTTTGCACGATTCTTGTCAATCTCAGCTCCGGAATGACCGCCCATCAGTCCGCTGATCTTAACTGTCAGCTTCTCTCCCTCTGCATCCAGTCTTGTCACTGGAATATGGCTGACTCCGGAAAGTCCGCCTGCACAGCTGATCCAGAGGCTTCCTTCTGCTTCAGAATCCAGATTGATAAATCTTCTTCCTTTTAATACACTGCAGTCAAATCCAACTGCACCCAGAAGACCGATTTCCTCATCTACAGTAATAAACACTTCAAGCGGCGGATGAGCAATTGTATCACTTTCCAGAAGTGCAAGACCATAAGCAACAGCAATTCCGTCATCACCACCAAGGGTTGTTCCGTTTGCAGATACATAGTCACCTTCTACAGAAAGATTTAATCCGTCTTTTGTAAAATCATGCTCTACATCCGGACGTTTCTCACATACCATATCCATATGTCCCTGAATGATCACTACAGGAGCATTCTCGTATCCCGCTGTGCCCGGTTTATAAATAACCACATTATTCATCTCATCCTGAACATATTTCAGATCATGATCCTTTGCAAACTGAACCAGATAGTCGCTGATCTGCTTTGTATTTCCTGAGCCATGAGGAATTTTGCATATCTCCTCAAAATAATGGAACACTCTTTTGGGTTCACAATTCTCTAAAACTGCCATAATTATATTACCTCCAAAAATCACACATTTGTCTTATAATATACCATTGTTTTCCCGATATACGACAAATTTTCTAGATATATTTTACCCAAATACTATAGCATTTATTTTCATTCTGCGCCATATAAATTTTATAAAGAATGGCAAACAATTGCAAAGAGGTTGTTGTATGTCCAAAAACACCATACTCACCGGTGGTATTTGTTTTCTTCTTGTCTTTCTTCTGCTGCATCCTGCTGAAAGTCTGTCCTGTGCCAGAGCCGGAATGACTCTGTGGCTGAATACATTAATCCCAACGCTTCTCCCATTTATTATTCTCACAGGAATGCTTACACATACCGGTCATATCCGGAAACTTCTCCTGCCATTTGAATCATTCTTTCATATTTTTCCGGGTGTCAGCATCTGGGGTGGTTATGTTTTCGTTCTCGGAATGCTGTGTGGTTATCCTCTGGGAGCCAAACTTGCCTCTGATCTGTATGGATTACATAAAATCAGCAAAAAAGAAGCTCTTTATCTCACTACCTTCTGTAACAATCCAAGCCCTGCCTTTATCATTACCTATCTCTGTAAGTCCTGTCTTAAGGATACAGTACCTGCCGGCATGGTCTTTGCGAGTATTTTTTCAGCAAATCTGATATGTATGCTGTTCTTTCGTTTTTTTGTGTACCAAAATGCCACCATCTCAGATTCCCCAGGATTTTCACCCGAGATTTCTTCTCGAAAAAATATACTTGATTTTTCTATAATGAACGGTTTTGAAACCATTACACGTCTCGGAGGATATATTCTATTGTTCTCCATTCTGGCAGGATGTATCAGATATTATGCGCCTTTTCCACTTCTCTATCAATACCTGCTGCTCGGATTTACAGAGATCACTTCCGGACTTTCTCTTATTTCAGTTTCCGGACTGCCATACATGACTCGTATACTTTTGTCCGCTGCAGCTACCGCATCCGGCGGTCTGTGCATCCTTGCTCAGACAAAAGGTGTTCTCCACCATGACCTCAGCATTCTGCCTTATTTTATTTCCAAGTGTATCTGTACATTCCTTACAGCAGGTATTCTTTACTGTCTGATTTCCTATCTGTGAAAATAAATTCTTTCCGGGAACTGTCATCATTTCATTATACAAAATCAGGGCAGGAAATTTTCCTGCCCCTTGTTTTCTCATCTTCTATAATATTTATAACTGATTTATTTTTAGTTCTCTCCCAGATCATCTAACAGATCGTCATCATCATCTTTCGCTCCGTCATTATCATGATAAGAGCCTGTAATTGCTGCAGCCTGTGCTGTCTGAGGTGCAAGTTCCTGACGATTGTGGTTTACAACATCAAGACAGCTCTGCAGGGAATCAATAAATGTTTTGTATTTCACACCTGCATCCTCTAATGTTGTATTAAGCACACTGCCAATATTGGCCATCATATCATCTGTATAGGTGATCGCGCTGAGGCGAATGCTGTTTGCATCCTGTGTTGCAGAATCCAGAATCTCCTGTGCCTGTTTGTTAGCTGCATTGATCGTATCATTTGCCTGTGCATATGCCTTCTGCATAATCTCATGCTGTGTTACCAGTTCCTGTGCTCTTGCCTGTGCATCTGCGATCAGTGCATCTGCCTTAGTCTGAGCATCCTCAAGGATAGCGTCCTTATTGTTAATGATCTTCTGATAACGTTTAATCTCATCCGGAGTTTTCAGGCGGAGTTCTCTCAGAAGTTCCTCAATTTCTTCTTTATTTACCACAATCTTAGTAGTTGACAGTGGCTGGAATTTACAGCTGTCCACATATTCCTCAATCTCACCGATAATCTGTTCAATTCTGCTGCTCATAGTATATACACTCCTTATTTTCTATTTCTGTTACTGTACGCTCTATGTGAACAATAACTTATTTGTTGTCTGCTGTAAGACGAATCTTCTCAATAACTGCATCCGTTATCTCGGCCGGTGCAAACTTACTCAGGTCGCCTCCAAAATGTGCAACTTCCTTCAATATTGTAGAACTCAGGTATGCATATTCCAGACTTGTAGTCAGAAATACAGTATCTACATCCGGTGCAAGTACACGATTGGTCTGAGCCATCTGGAGCTCATACTCAAAATCTGTAACTGCACGAAGTCCACGTATGATCACCTGAGCGTGATTCTCTCTGGCAAAATTCACAGACAATCCCTCAAATGGTTTTACCTCGACATTAGGAACGTCCTGAGTCGCCTTTTCTAATATATTAACACGTTCCTGCACAGAAAACAACGGACTTTTTGAAGAATTATGTAAAACGCCCACTATCACTTTGTCAAAAGAAACTGCTGCTCTCCGGATCACATCAAGATGTCCATAGGTAGCCGGATCAAAGCTACCGGGATATACTGCTATTTTCATTTATTTTTACTCTCTCTTTCCTCTGGCACATACACATATGCATAACAACACGAATGCTGCCTGCAGGCAGCAATCTTATGATAATTTCAGGAAGCAATGTATTCATTCTGAAATTATTATAGTTAATTATGCACGTTCTAAAAATACATGCTTATTTGTTTTATACTCTTTCGAACGCAGTTGCCTGTAACCGAGAGATTCCACATAACTGAAATCCGTCTGAAGATCCGCTTCCACAATAATAAGTGTATTCTTATCTGCAACTGTGCTGTCTTTCAGATATTCCAGCACCTGTCTTTCCAGTTCATTATTATATGGGGGATCCATAAAAATAATGTCAAAAACACCTTTTCCCTCAAGGGAACGCAATGCCTGCAACACGTCCATGTTCAGCAGTTTACCATCTTCTGCCAGTTTTGTAAATGCAAGATTTTCTCTGATGCATGCAGCAGCTTTTGGATTCTTCTCCACAAACACTGCATAAGAAGCCCCTCTGCTCAGAGCTTCGATTCCGATCCCGCCACTTCCGGAAAAAAGATCCAGGAAACGGCATTCCAAAAGCTCCGGCTGAAGTATATTAAATAATGTTTCTTTGATTCTGTCAGTAGTAGGTCTTGTGTCTATCCCCGGAATTGTTTTCAAATTAAGCCTTCTGGCTTTACCTGCGATCACTCTCATTTCAGATTCAGTCTCCAATCCAGGTCTCCTCTTGCAAGCCCTAAAATAAGAAGTTCTGCAGTGGCAATATTTGTCGCTACAGGAATATTGTACTGGTCGCATCTTCTCACGATGCTTGTGATATCCGGTTCTTTAGGATCGATCATGACCGGATTGTAGAACAGAATGACCATATCAAGATCCTGACGCTCTACCATCTCCATAAACTGCTTGTCTCCACCAATACTGCCGGCAAGGAATTTATGCACATGAAGGCTTGTCGCTTCTTCTATTCTCCGTCCGGTTGTACCTGTGGCATAGACCTCATGTTTGGCAAGTATATTCTTATAAGCGATGCAGAAATCTTCTATCAGTACTTTTTTACTGTTATGTGCGATTATACCTAAGTTCATAGTTTCTCCTCTCCGTTTCTCCTATTTATTTTGCGGATTTTATCTTTTATCCACAATCCTAACTGTAATTATAACAAAGCACTAAATAAAACGCAATTAAAACTTAAAAAATATACATAATTCATAATTTATTAATATTTTTCTTACAGTCATCATGCAAGTTTTCCCGTTTCCATGCTCTTCCTGTCCATGCGAAAACTTCCAGTGTATTATTTCTGCATCTTCATATACTAGCATTGCAACACAAAAACACTTTCAAAAGAAAACAACAACCAAGGAGGAAATTGATATGTCAAACACAAAATCTTCTAACCAGGCAGCTGTACCGGAAGCAAAAGGTGCGTTAGACCGTTTCAAATTCGAGGTTGCAAATGAATTAGGCGTACCGCTTACAGACGGGTACAACGGTAACCTGACTTCCAAACAGAATGGTTCTGTCGGAGGTTATATGGTCAAGAAAATAGTATCAGAACAACCGCTAAATTTCAATTCTATATTTTATATCATTCCCAGAGTCATTGTCAACTACAGAACAACATTCCTAGGTATTTGTTACTGTTTGCGCACCACTATCCCGAGACATATAACCCCCCGAAATAATTGTATTATAGCCTTTATTCTCGGCCGGTCTTATGATAAGATTCTCCGACATTTCCGGAACCGGAACTTGGTGTTCGCTGTCCCAGAGTGATCATATGTAATCGTCTGGACGCAGTGCGTGAGTCTAATGCGATTGGAGCATCAAGGATAGCAGGAATTCATGCAGGATTATGGCTATTTTAAAATAGTCCATATTCAGAAAGCCCTCAGATATAGATAAAATCTATAGCTGAGGGCTTTCCTGTGTCTTTGGTTATGTGTTTTCCTTATTCCGGAACCGGCAGAGTCACTGTGACAGGCTCATGCTCCAGTGCTGGAATAATTTTCTGCATCAGATCTTCAGTTGTGAATTTGAGACTCGAGGTATTAATACAGGGATGACAGCCGAAGTATGGCTCCTTCATGACATCTTCATCAATAAGAAGCTGTACTTTCTTCTCAGAATCATTCATCAATCCCAATACACTGACGGATCCAGGGGTGATATCAAGATATTTCTCCATATATTCCGGTTTGGCAAAAGATAATCTGGCGGAATGGATCTGCGCAGAGAGATCTTTTGTCTTAAACGGTTTATCACCAGGCATCAGAAGAAGATAAAAATCCGTCTCCTGACGATTGCACAGGAACAGATTTTTGCAGATCGTGGTGTTGTCGCCAAGGGCGTGGTCAATTTCTTCGCAGGCTTCCATAGTCATAGCAGCCTCATGGTCAATACGCTGATATTGAATACCTAGCTTGTCTAAAAAATCATAGACGCGGATTTCTTTGTTCAGACGGTTATCTGTATTTTCGGGTCTTCCCTTTTGTAATTTCATTTCATAACTCTCCTTTTTTTCATTTATCAAAGTGTAATCCTTTTGTAAGCGGAATGTCAACAGAAGAGCAAATATCCAGAATATTTTTCTAGTATCCTGTACGTTCTACCACTTCCGCGGAATAGATCACCAACACTCCAGCTCTCCCCACCTTATGATACCAACCGGTCTATCCGCAGCAGGAATATCATGTGATGCTCCATAGTACCCATCAGTACCCGCTATATATCCGCTGAAACAACATCTCATCCAACTGCATCTACTGCCAGCATCCCTGCATCCTGACATGGATTATTCCCCCATCCTATCCACAATGCTGTAGATACTTACATAGAAAGCCTCCATGGGGATAAAACGGTACTCACAGCAATGGAACTGCCGGACATCAAAGAGTTTAACAAAAGCCGCAGGGTAAACCGGTCTAAAGAGTGTGTACCATTGTCAGCCTACACAACTGGCAGAGGAGGCATTCCTCGGAAGACGATGGTGCCGAATAACCGGAACATAAGAAAAGCCCCGATTTGATCGGGGCCCAGTAAGATACTCTGCTATTCAATAGCCGTAGTAGTTCATATACATAAGTTTATGCACCCTTTCTTATCGACCTCTGCCGCATCTATAAGATACAACCAATCTAAACATAACAAAACATGGGACATATTGGAAAGGAATTCTGTTTTCGCACGATTTGCATTTTCTGCGGACCGGTAAGCCTCTTTCAGTGCCTGACGGGATTCAATCTCTGCTTTCTTCTCCTGTGTCACATCCATGGATGCCAGCAATACCTTTTCCAGCTTTCCATTCTTCCATTCCAAGGGAATATAAGAAGCGATTTTATAAGTCTTTTCATCCCGGCTGCAATACTCAAACTTATAAATATCATTTTCACTTTTCAGTTTTTTCCGAATATTATCCGGGGCTATCAGGATATCTATAGCTTCCAATGGTTCCAGTGTCTTATATTTTTCAAGAACCTGCATCTGAAAATCATGGTAAAATCCCAGAGGTTTATATATTATCTGTCCATTCAGATTGTAGAATTCATATCTGTCATTTTCCAGATCACAGACAACAAAGCGGTCAACCAGACGTACGATACTCTGAATCAGCTGCTCCATGGAGGCATTATCTGCTGCCATCTGCAGATGCCGTGCACTCTCTACCTTTGCCTCTGTGATATCACGCAGAAAGATCATGGCATATTCTGAATCCTCTATCTCTCCACGTATGACCACATTGCGGACCCATCGCTCTTCTCCATTCAGAGTGATACGGCACTCCAAAGCCAATTCTGTTTCAAGACCCTTCAGCCTTTCTGCAATATAATCACGGTTATAAAAAGCGGATACCGCCTTCTTATCTGTTTCCACAACATAGGAATCCACAAAATGCTGTATCAGTTCATCCCATGTATGACTCTGTTCAAAGACGGTCATCAGGGACGATTCAACCTTAAAGGTATCAAAAGTATTCGCTTCCAGATTCACATAATACTCGCACAGATCTGCTTTCGTAAAAGCCCGGTGGAAAGCAGCAGATTTTTGTGCCTGCATGATTTCTTTTTCTCCGCATCAATGTTAATAAAAATCCCGGCAATCCTGCTGGCAGAACCATCCAGACGGCGTATTACTTCTGCCGATGCCCGAAACCACTGGTATTGATTATCCTTCATTCTCATACGATACTCTACCTGGTATTTTATCT
>ENA-OQKV01000659-OQKV01000659.1-human-gut-metagenome-genome-assembly--contig:-NODE-659-length-11925-cov-4.200966_pt1 | contig 11925 bp, 8 predicted proteins | sample MGYA00242655_ERZ504811 | MGnify/ENA primary metagenome ERZ504811 (study PRJEB26092, sample SAMD00036406) | human gut metagenome | host: Homo sapiens | study: EMG produced TPA metagenomics assembly of...
GTAAACGTTTAAGTTCGAACGCCATTTCAACGCGTTGTTCTAATGTTTCGTTAAGACCAAGAATGCCGCCAGAGACAAACACGGATGCCTGTCTTTTTGTGCATTATCTATGGTAAACTATTTTGTCTTCGTAGGAATGTGTAGTACAAATATCTGGGAAGTGACTAGGTGCTGTTTCGATATTGGAGTGGTATCGAGTAACGCCAACTTCTTTTAATTTGAGTGCTTGTTCGTAAGTTAACAACCCAAGGGAACAGCAGATTTCAAGACCAATTTCATTTTTGATACGGCCTAATACATGGATGATTTGATCAAATTCATCAGGGTTATTAGTATTACGACCACTTGTTACGATGGAAAAACGAATTGCACCAGCCTCTTTAGCTTTACGTGCTGCTTGGAGAATGCTTTCTTCATCCATGAAAGGATACTCCTGAACGCCTGTGTTGTGGTGTGCGGATTGAGCACAGAATTTACAGTTTTCAGGACATTTGCCGGACCGAGCATTAACAATGGCGCATACATCCACAGAATTATCATTGAAATGTTGGCGAATTTTATCAGCCATAGCGAGTAGAATCATGGTATCATCATCTGAAGTATGAATCAGCTCGATTGCTTCTTCTTTTGTAATTTCGCCGCCGTTCATGATGCGGTTTGCAATGGTAAGAATTTTTTCGTATGTACCCACTTGGGATGGTTGTTGATCTATAGGCAAAGCCATAATAGCCTCCGGTAAATTGTTAACTTAATAAAAACATAATATATTGACAATTTGATTGTAAACGTTCACGTATAAATTGTCAACTTAATACATGAATTGGTTAACAAAATAATAACATGTTATGGTTCATATCTTATGAGAAAAGAATATGAGCTTATCTTATAATTTATACTTATTAATAGTTAAGAGAAGTTTAGTTTAACTATATCTTTTTGATGCTAAATGATAGTTATTTTTAACTTATCTTTAAGGTTTTGTAGTATAATAAACTATTGTAATTACTATATATAACTATAATAAAATATTAATGGAGGAGTGGATATAGATGCAGCCGTTTCGATTTATACACTGTGGTGATCTGCATTTAGGGGCACCCTTTCAATATGCTACAGGTATTAGCAATGCTGTTGATCGCGCCGTAAGTGAAGCAACCTATGTAGCCTTAGATAAAATTATTGATACTGCTATTACAGAACATGTGCATGCTGTCGTAACAGCTGGGGATATTTATAATAGCGAAGACCATAATTTAGAGGCTCAAGTCCGTTTTGTGCGCGCCATGTATCGCTTGGCTGAGCATCGTATTGATGTTTATATGGTACAAGGTAATCATGATCCTGCTGAAAGCTGGAGAGCGCAACTGCAGATGCCAGATAATGTCCATATATTTTCTAGCGAACAGGTACAGCGTTTCCCGCTCATCGTTAATAATATAGAAATTGGTGGCGTATATGGCATTAGTTGTGGTCATGGTAATGAAAGCGACAACTATGCTCGTCAATACAGAGCTTTTGAACGGGATGAGTTTTCCCTTGCTGTCATGCATGGTACTGTAGGTTCTAGTGTAGGCTCTGAAAATCATAATGTAACAGGACCTTGTAACTTAACTGATTTAACAGAGGCTGCCATGGATTATTGGGCATTGGGCCATATTCATAAATCTCAAGTTCTTAGCGAGGAACCTCTCGTAGTTTATGCGGGTAATTCGCAAGGATTGCATCGTAAAGAACATGGACCTAAAGGATGTTATCTTGTATCCGTATCTCATAATGGTCATTGTGATTTGAGATTTATCGACACCTGTGCTGTTCGATTTGAGGAAATCAAAATCGATATTGCTGGCATGCAAAATGAAACAGATTTCTTAGAGATTTTGCGGCATAAAAAAGAAAACTTGCGAAAGCAACATAAGAAAAACATCTTGCTATCCCTCGTTTTGTCCGGAACGGGACCTCTACATCGCCTATGTACGCAAGAGGAGATTCGAAAACTATGGTTGCAAGAGTCTCAAAATGAAGAGAAAGGCAAATCTATATTCGTTATGCCTTACCGTATTATTTCTAATACACGACCTAGTATTAATCTAGTTGAACGACGTTTATTAACAGATGTAGTAGGTGATTACTTGCGTGCTTATGACGATATGGTAGATGGGGATGCGATACAGACTGCGCGTCAAATCATGGGTAATCGTCCTGAATTTAAGCGCTTAGGCGCATATGCCGATTTATTGAGTGATGAATTATTGGCACGAGCTTTGAAACGTTGTGAAATTGAAGGTGTTACTGTGTTGATGGGGGCTAATGATGAACATTAAACGTATACGATTTGATGAATTTGGCCCGTATCGCGACTGGTCTTTCACCACGGGTGACAATGGGGTTCAACTCATGTATGGCCCTAATGAAAGTGGTAAAACATCCTTGCTCGAAGGGATGCGCACCTTGTTATTTGGCGGTACTCATAAGGCTTATGGCCCTATGACGGGGGCCCTTGATGTGGACCGTAATGGTGAAAGTTACTATATCGGTCGTAAGGGTAAGCAGTTAGACTTTTACAGCCCTGGTCATCCTGCCATCCATGAAGAGCCGGCTCAACATTGGTGGCATGGCATCGATAAAAAAACATATAACCGCATATTTGCGTTAACATTAGACGATCTACAAGGCCTTGATGTATTACAAGAGGTAGAGGTTCGTTCTCGATTCTTTGGCGCCGAAGGGGGAGAACACTTAGGTGGAGCTGTTAAGGATGTTGAAAAAGGGGCTACAGACCTACTTGTAGCATCCTCGAATGGTAAACGTCGCATCAATGTATTGATGGATGAGCTTAAAGAAAACCGTCAAAAGTTGAGTCAGTTGGCGGAGCATGAAGCGCAATATGTGGAATTACAAACCGTCTTTCACAGTACGGAGCAAACCGAAATGGAATTGCAAAATCAGTTGAAAGAATGGAAGGAATATCGGGATGGTATCGATGTAGTATTGCGTGCATGGGATACATATCGTCGCAGTGAAGAGGCGCGTATGCACATGCAGCAGTATAATAGTGAGCTCGCCTTGAGTCGTGATGAGTTCCTACGTCTTGATGAAGAAATAAAACGGGCTCGTGACAATATGCAATTATGGCAGGAAAAGGAAGCGGCATTGATGCCCGCCAACTTTAGTCCTGATAGCCCATTTGGAACTTATGGCCAAGATATTGAAGATCTTATTCAACAAGGTGCTAAATGGGAGCAATTACGCCGCGAGTGCGAAGAAGGCGATGCGTACATCCGTAAGGTTAGGGAACAATTGGAGTTTTCACGAACCCTACATTCTGCGTGGCGTCATGATGAGCCAATGGCAGAAGACATCAATTGGTTTGATGGAGAACGTTTGGCAAGTCGTTTGCGCACCGCAAAAGAACAACTTTTACATTGGCAAGACCGCAAACCTGCAGAGGCTACCGATGAGGTGCCGACGGCGAACCTTGAAGGGGCATCCTTACCTAACTTTAGTGAAGAAGAATTAGCTAAAAAGAATATTTAGAACGTGAATTAGATCGTATCTTAATGGATATAGATCGAGTAGAGGCTAGACGGAATAGTCCTGGTTCAGATACACAGCCTACAATTCTGCCAAAATGGCTACAACGCATTAGTGGTATAGGTGCTGTTATTGCTGTATTAGTAGTATTAGCAGGCTTGTTGGTTCTTGAATCGGCATTATATACTATAGGTGGTTTTATTTTCTTGATTCTATCTATGGGGCTATTCTGGTATGCTACATGGAGGCTTCATAATGGTAACTCTGAAGTGTCTAAATTAAACTATGAGTTACAAATTTTATCCTCCCGTAAATCCGATGTAGAGCATCAGCTAGAGGCTTTGATCAAGGCTGCTACGCCTACAGCGAGTCCTGTACCATCCTTAGAAGGGGTGGCACATCTTGAACGTTGGATTCAAGAAGGTCATACATTACAAGGCATTTACGATGAAGCTCTCGCAGCATGGCAAAACTGGTTACCCCGAGGGGCGGCTAAGAGTCTCGATGAAGATGATTTCTTTGGCCTCAAACATGAATATGATCAATATCATGAGCAACTACGTACCATAGAAGGCTATGAAAAGCGTTTGGCGGAGCATAAAGAAGGTCTACGTATTATTGAAGACCAAGCGATGGCTTTGTGGTATAACCTTGGGATAGAGGCGCCAGTATCTCCAACAGAGCTAAAACGCATTTATAACCAATATAAGAACTTCCAACAAAATAAGATTGTATGGGAACAAAAGGAAGCACAACGTAAAAGCTTCCGCAATGAATACGATAATTGGCATCGTAAGGAAAAAGAGCTACTCCTTCGTCAACAAGAACTGCTCCATAAAGCGGGTATGGAAAGTTCCAACGAGTATCGTCAACATCTTATCGATGAGGACCAATATAAACAGTGGCAAACCATCTACAAGCAAAGTCAAGTGCAGCTTGATTTGCTTGCTCCTGATGCGGAGAATAAAGACTTGTTCTACCGTCGTTTGCGTGAAGCCAACAAGGATAACTGGTTGGATGAATTGGCTCATTCTGAGCGTGAAATAGCCTCTATCGAAGATAAATTGGCTACCTTGTACGAGCGTCGCGGCCAAATCGTTGAAGCCATGCGTACACTTGGTTCTGACCAGGAACAACACCAAATGTTGCAAGAACGAGAGGCTTTACAAAGTGAATTAGAGTCTGCTCTCGAAGATTGGGCTACGCAAGTATTGATAAGTCATTGTATGGATAAGGCTCAACAATCATATGAACAAGAAAAACAACCTCATATGTTAGAGCTTGCCTCCTCTTATGTTGAAAGACTAACTGGTGAGAGGTATACGCTTGATATTCTAGGTATCAATAAAGGGGTAGCACTTATCAACAACAATGGGGAACGACTAGAACTTAAATTCTGGTCTAGTGGTCTAGCTGACCAAGTATACTTGGCATTGCGTCTTGCCCTAGCCAAGGTATTCTCTTATCAAGTAGAATCCTTGCCGATTATCTTGGACGATATTTTGGTGCGTTTTGACGAAAATCGTCAACGTAGTGCTTTAGAATTATTGGCTGAGCTTGGGAAAAATCAACAGATTTGGCTCTTTACTTGTCAACGCTCCGTATATGATATGGCTCAATCTATTATGGGCATCGATTGCCATAGATTGAGTCGTAGTTAAATCAAAGTGGTAATGAAATAATAATCCCTGTGGAGGCATATGCTTTCACAGGGATTATTAGGGATTATTAAAGAATAAATAATGTAAGTGATTGTAACTAAAGTAACTGTTTTAGTTACACAAGTGTGTTAGTATACATTTAGAACGAAAGGGGTTGGGTACTTGAACACAGCATATTTGGACATGATCCAAGGAAAGAACCCTGGTGTAACGCCTGTGTGGTATATGCGACAAGCTGGTCGTAGTCAAGCGGAATACCGCAAAATCAAAGAAAAATATACTTTATTTGAAATTACAAAAGAACCTGAGCTATGTGCTCGCGTTACGGAATTACCTGTTAAGGAATACGGCGTCGATGCGGCGATTCTCTACAAAGATATTATGAGCCCCATGGTGGCTATGAATGTAAATGTAGAGCTCAAGGCTGGTGTGGGGCCTGTATTTAGCACGCCTATCCGCTCTATAGCTGATGTGGATAAATTAGAAACCTTTGATCCTACAAAGGTAGATTATATTGCGAAAACGATTACATTATTAACTTCTGGTATGCTCGACGTGCCGCTCATTGGTTTCTGCGGGGCACCGTTTACTATTGCGTCCTACCTTATCGAAGGGGGTCCAACAAAGAATTACAATAAGACTCGCGGTATGCTCATCGGTGCTCCAGATATGTGGAATGCATTGATGACAAAACTAGCGGACATGTCCATTGCGTACTTGTCCATGCAAGCCGAAGCGGGTGCTAATGCACTTCAAATCTTTGACTCTTGGGTAGGTGCTGTTAATGCAGACCAGTATAAACAAGGAATTTACCCTCATATGGAGCGGATCATAAAGACTGTGAAAGCTAAATATCCTCATTTGCCAATGGCCATGAATGGCGTTGGTACGGATCATTTGGTGTCTATTTGGTCTCACTTGCCTTTAGATGTCATTGCCCTTGATTGGCGTAGTTCCATCGTTATGGCAAACGAGCGCGGCGTAACACAAACGGTACAAGGTAACTTAGATCCGGCGTATTTGTTCGGAGACGAAAAAACATTGGCCCGCGAAGTGGATCGCATCTTGCTCGACGGCGTTCGCTATGGGCGCCATATCTTTAATTTAGGTCATGGCGTATTCCCAGAGGCAGATCCTAAAAAACTTCATTGGCTAACGGACTATGTGCATGAACGTAGTCGTGAGATTTGGACTCAAGAGAGGTAAATTAGTGAAAGTAGAAAAAAAAGGATTATTATTCCTGTCTTATGGTAGCCCTTTAAGTAAGGATGATTTAGTACCCTATATGACGAGCATTCGTCGTGGCCGTGTACCAACGGAAGCAGAGATTACAAATCTCACTAAGCGTTATGATACAATCGGTCAATGGGAAAATATTAAGCTTCAAACTATGGCAGAGTGCCAATATAAAGCATTGCTTACTCTGTTGCCAACTATGCCTTCCGCTATTGGTTTTTACACATGAAACCATCCATTGCAGATGCGGTTGACTGCTTAGTCCAGCAAGGAGTGGAGCATATTATCGCTATTGTAACAGCTCCATTCTTCACCGCTCTCGGTACTGGAGCTTATGAAAAACAAGTGCAAGCAGCCATTTCAAACTATGATAATGTGACATTCGACTTTATTCGTTCCTGGTGGGACCAACCAACTTTTAAGGAATACTGGGTAAAAGCACTTTCAAAGTGTGTGCATAATGCTAAAGATGTATTCGTTATTTTTAGTGCGCACAGTATACCTCTTATCAATAATCATGGTGGCGATTCGTATGCGTTAGCTTTAGAGGAAAGCGCCAAAGAGATTGCTGAACATTGTAAATTACTTAAATGGACTGTGGCGTGGCAAAGTGCAGCTCCTCATGGTCAGTGGTTGGGCCCTACTGTAGAGGATGCTATCAACGAAGCCTTACAAACTGGTGCTAATCGCATTGTTTTTGTACCATTTGGATTTGTAAGCAACCACGTTGAGGTATTGTACGATAATGATGTGGAGTGTAAAGAACTCGTTGAAGCAGAGGGCGCAACATATATGCGTGCACCCATGCCAAATTGTAATGAAACATTTTTACAAGCAATGGCGAGTGCAATAATAGAAAGGATTCATTCGTGAACGTAACAATTGTGGGCGGTGGCTTAACAGGGCTAACAGCGGCTTATTATTTAGGTCATGCAAAGCCAGAATGGACCATTACTCTTTATGAACAAGCACCACGATTTGGTGGGAAAATACAAACGCAACGTGTGGATGACTTCGTAGTGGAACTCGGTCCTGACTCCTATTTGGGTCGTAAAACAGAAATGACAGATCTTGTGCATGATCTTGGACTAGGGGATACCCTTGTGTCTAATGAAACAGGCCAAGCCTTTGTATATGATAAGGGTTCTATCCACCCAATTCCAGGCGGCTCCATCATGGGCATTCCTACGGAAATGATGCCCTTTGTGAAAGCAACGCTCATTTCTTGGTCTGGTAAATTGCGTGCGGGCTTAGATTATTTTAAGAAACCATACCAACTCGATGAAAATGGTGATGTATCCATTGGTCATTTCTTCAAATACCACTTAGGACAAGAAATGATGGATAAACTCATCGAGCCTCTATTAGCGGGCATCTATGGTGGCGATATTTATAAAATTAGTCTATTGTCGACATTCCCTCATTTTATTCAAGTAGAACAAAAATATGGGAACATGGTAAAAGGTATGATGGCCGCTAAGATGAGTCATTCCAAAGCAGGTGTCTCTAAAGCAGCTAAAGATGCTGTTGCAGAAGGCGATGTGCCTCGTGCTGGTAAAGGTACTATGACAGATTGTCAATTTGAAAGCCACGAAGCAAAGTCTAGTCAAGCTAATTTTGCTAGTAATCGTGCAAGCAGTTCTAACCATGTAACAAAGACTAGTTCAAATCATCAGTCTGCTAAGGCGCAAACGGATATGGAAAGTCGGAAGGGAACAGCGGCTCAATCCGGTATGTTTCGTCAATTGACAGGCGGCCTTGAAAGCGTGATTACCGCTATCGTTGAGGCTATGCCTAGTAATGTACACTTGCATACAGGTACACTAGTTTCTGATATTCGATATGTTGATGGTGTGTATGCAATCGATGTGGTTAATCAGTGTAACGATTCTTGTGGTCGTCAATCTATGGCAGATCATGTGATTATTAGTACGCCGCCGGCAACGTATAGACAATGGTTTAAGGATGATCAGGGTTTTGACTTTTTGCGTTCCATGGAGCAATCTAGCTGTGCCATTGCTATTATGTCTTTTGATAAAAGCACCTTTGATGGTGACCTCAAGGGATCAGGTTTGCTCATTACTAGAAACACAGATACGCCTCTTACAGCGTGTACTATTCTTAATCAAAAATGGCCTCAAACAACGCCAGATGATAAGGTGGTGTTACGCGTCTTTATCGGTAAGCCTGGCAATGACGTGGTAGAACGACTCAGCGAAGAGGAACTTTCAGAATTGGCAGTCAAAGAAATTCAACATATCATGGGTTTCTCTGTCAAACCAGAGTGGGTGCGCATCAATCGCCTCATTCACTGTATGCCTCAATATAATGTAGGCCATCGCGCAGGCATTAAAGCTGTTCGTGAACATGTGGCAGAGCATTATCCCAATTTACACCTCATTGGTACGCCCTTTGATGGCATTGGAATCCCTGATGGTGTAAAACAAGCAAAAGAACTGGTAGAAAAACTTGTGAATGACAAGTAAAATAGTGACTTGCTTAAAAGAGTTAGTATAGTATTAAGAGCTATAGGATTATCCTCAGCATAAAAGTAGAAGTTTAGTCTTAACTAAAGAATGTACTAATAAAAAATCTCAATAGAAACTAAATTGAAAAGACTCTATATGCTATAATAGTAAGTGGAGTCTTTTGATTTCCTTAGTTATATAGATACATTATTATTTTGATATAATCACCGTAGATAGGAGTGATCATAATGGGAAAAGCAATCCCTACAGTAGAAGGTTGGCATAGCCAACACATGGTATTCGCCATGGATTTCAGCGCATGGAACTGCTTCACAGAGGATGAAAAAGCAGCAGCGCGCAATGAATTAAAAGCATTCTTAGCAGACCTTGAAGCTAAACATCAAGCTAAAGAAGGAAGTTATGCATTCTATGATTGTAATGGAGCAAAAGGGGACTTAATCCTATGGATTCTTGGTCCATCCCTTGAATACTTGGCGCAAGTAGAACGCAAATTCCGCCGCCTTGCCATTGCAAGCGTATTAGTACAAACATACTCTTATACATCTGTAACAGAAGTAAGCACCTATGTTAAGGCTAAAACTTGATACAGAGGAAGTTAACCAAAAACTATATCCTCACGTACCTCGCGATAAATATATCTGTTTCTATAATATGAGTAAAAAACGCGAAGGTGATGATAATTGGTTCATGCTACCACCGCAAGAACGCGGAGCCTTGATGAAGTCTCACGGTGAACTTGGTAAAACATACTTGGACGTTTTATCTGAATTCACCACAGGTGGCTGTGGCTTAGATGACTGGGAATGGGGTATTACCATCTTCAGTAACGACGACATCCAATTCAAAAAAATCGTATATGATATGCGCTTTGAAGTAGCCAGTGCAAAATACGGCATCTTCAGCGACTTCTACGTTGGTACCATCATCGACGACGCACTACTAGAAGAAATCTTTGGATAATAAAAGAGCCTGCAATGCAGGCTCTTCTTTATTATTTAATTCATATATATCGATAAATAACTGCTTATTGTATCGTATATTTGTTCAATTTATAATGTTGTTAAGGTAGTCGGCGAGGTTGGGCCTCTCTTCGTTATAGAAGGGGGTGAGCTTATGAGTGACTTTGAACTTATTACAGTTATTACTGGAATCTTGACGCTAGTCATTTCCTTTGGAGCACTTATAGCGCTTATTTGCCTCACAAAAAGCAAATAGCCCTCCGTTACCAAGTGTAATTAGATAAACAGAAAGGCCATTTCCTAGATAATTAGTTTTTGAGATGCGCCTGACGTTCCTACTCGTCTGACTATCTATTTATATTATAGAGATAAAGGTATATATCGTCAAATTAGAATGAATGGACTGCCTTGCAGTCCATTTTTCTCCCCTCAAAATGAAGGCTATAATTTTGAGGGGAGAAAAGTTAATATACGCACTATACTTCGTAAAATATAATTCACAATATATGAGTATCGCATTCGCAACTATATTCTCATAAAAGAGAACCCCGCATCGATCCGACTTACGAGGTCAAGGCCCTAGGCCGCAGACCTGATAAGTATGGAGGAGAGATGCGGGGTTTCTTTTATCACTTAGTATAGAAAAGTGAATTATATTTTGTAGTACTGTTCAATGAACGTAAATTTTCTGTTCCAGAAAATTATACGTTCATGTTTGCACCTTTACGCACATAGAACCAGTAGCACACTGCTACAGTTACAATGTTAAATGCAAGTAATACAGCAAAGGCTGGGTGAATATTGCCGAACATGGAATATACAAAACCGAAGATTTTAGGTGTAATGAAGGCACCGTATGCAGCTACGGCAGCAACGAAACCTGTAATTAAAGAGGAAAGCAATGGATTGCCAAATACGTGAGGAATCATACGGAATGTAGCACCAGTTGCGAAGCCACAGCATACGAATGTCAACACGGACATAGCAAAGAAGAATGGGAAGTTGTGCATATCTACGCCAACTGCAATTAGCGCTGTTGTTGCACATAGACCGAGAAGGCTTACAAAGGTAACTTTTGTACCGCTATTGATCTTATCTGCTAACCAACCGCCTACAGGACGAAGGGCACCTGATACAAGAGGACCAACAAATGCGATAGACGCAAATGGAACTTCAGGGAATTCTTTACCTACTAATAAGCCAAGTGCTGCCGCATAACCAGAGAAAGCACCGAAGGAACAAGTGTATAGCAATGTAAGTGCCCAAGTGTGTTTGTTCCCAAAGATTTGTACAAGATTTTTAGGATTTGGTTTTTCTAGTGGTAAGTTATCCATGAAACGTGTCATAAGTGCAAGGATAACAACAAGTGGTACAATCCACATGAAAGCCGCATTGGCAAGGTATACTGCGTTACCTTTGATGATAGCTGGTGTTACACCAAATACGCTACCTAATGCAGCAGAACCCATAGCGAATGGAGCCAAGAAGTAGATTACAGAAATACCAAGGTTACCAACACCGCCGTTGATACCAAGAGCAGTACCTTTTTCGGATTTAGGGAAGAAGTTGCCAATGTACGCCATGGAGGACGAGAAGTTGCCACCCGCTAAACCGATGAGGGCAGTTAAGATCATGAATGTCGTATAAGAAGTTGTTGTATCTTGAACGGCAAAGCCAAGCCAAACAACAGGAACTAATAAGATAATTGTGGAAATAAATGTCCAGTTTTTACCGCCTAATAGTGCTGGCATGTATGTGTATACAAATCGCAATGTAGCACCTACAAGGCCTGGTAAGGCAGCTAATGTAAATAATTGATCTGTAGTAAAGTTAAATCCAGCGCTATTTAGCTGAGCTGCAATGGTAGCCCATAAGTACCAAACACAGAATGAAAGTGTTAAGGCAATAGTGGATATAACGAGGTTTTGTTTAGCGATTTTTTTGCCAAACTTTTCCCAAAATTCCGGATTTTCCGGTTGCCAATTAGCCACGATTTCGCTGCGGCTTGCACCTACTTGAGGCATTTTTAGTTCGTTCATTTTGAACTTC
>ENA-OQKV01000660-OQKV01000660.1-human-gut-metagenome-genome-assembly--contig:-NODE-660-length-11917-cov-6.105768_pt1 | contig 11917 bp, 16 predicted proteins | sample MGYA00242655_ERZ504811 | MGnify/ENA primary metagenome ERZ504811 (study PRJEB26092, sample SAMD00036406) | human gut metagenome | host: Homo sapiens | study: EMG produced TPA metagenomics assembly of...
GAAATCGTTGTATACAAGGTCTGTCATGCCTGATTTTGCTAAGTACTACAAGGGATATAGTACCGAGCCTCTCCGTCCGTCTTTCCATCAATATAGGATATCGTATGCCGGGCTTTGTCCGTCTTTTTCTTTATCTTGATAATGCTCGCTGTCTCCGTGGGCAAGATTGAATGTGCCGTTTTCACGCAGATTAAAGGCACCTGTCTGACTGAATTTATTATCATTTATGACGTCCAATACGCCCTCTGTTACGTTGTCAAGCTTTACCATATTATGCTCTTCCCTCCAGTCTCTCTACGCATTTGTGACATTTCTGTACACCATTGAGATAAGGCAGCACCTCGTCCTTTGTGCCGATTTTCTTGATTTCTCCGCCATCAATTATCATGATGCGGTCTGCCATATTTATGATTTTCTCCTGATGTGAAATCACTATGAGGCTCTGCTTTTTCTCAGTATGGATTTCCTCAAATTTCTGTATGAGCATTGAAAAGCTCCACAGATCGATTCCAGCCTCCGGCTCATCAAATATGCAAAGCGAATGCTCCTTGGCAAGCACTGATGCAATCTCAATTCGCTTCATCTCTCCACCTGAAAGTGTTCCGTCAATCTGGCGGTAAATGTAATCCTTTGCACAGAGTCCTACCGCGGTGAGAAGATCGCAGCACTCCTTGTCTGAAAGCTCATCCTTTGCGGCAAGCTTGAGCAGCTTCATGACTGTCATTCCCTTAAATCTCGGTGGCTGCTGGAATGCAAAGCCTATTCCCGCATTTGCCCTGTGATTGATGTCGAGCTCTGTGATATCCTGTCCGTCAAGTATAATCTTTCCGCTGTCCGGTGTCTGAATACCTATCAGGGTCTTTGCCAGAGTGGATTTTCCACCTCCGTTTGGTCCGGTAATGACAAGCATTTCTCCGTCCTCTACCTGAAATGATATATTGTTCAGAAGGCATTTCTTTCCGCCCTCATCATCTACGTTTAAAGTTAAGTTTTCTGCTTTAAGCACGATTTTCACCTCATTTTTATTTATGATACAGCATAAAATCCGTCTCCTGCTGTTCTTATTACTTTTTCCGTTTACCGTTCACATTCACACATTAGTATGCCCGGCAATGATTACAGTATAACATAATAGTAAACGTTTACAAGGTATAAACTCTCTGGTACTCGCTAAAATACATATTGTGGCTTTTTATAAAAAGTTTGCTTATCTACTAATTTCCCTTATCATTGAATACTCATTGCACAAGGTTCCGTCATTTTGTCTGATAGAATTAAATTTGATGCCAGTTATCCTGAAGCCCATCTTCTCATAAAGTGCTCTCGCCCTGCTATTGCCCTCAATAAAATCCAATTCCATCTGCAATATATTCGGATTGCTTTCTGCTATTTTTATCATTTCCCGGAACATTCTCGTTCCGATCCCCTGATTCCAGAATTCGCTCAGCAAACCGATTGCCACATTTGCCCTGTGTCCGGTTTTCGCGCGTTTATTCCACCAGACCATGCAATTTCCGGCAATTTTTCCATCTGCTTCACAAACCAGCAGCGTATGTGTATCCGACAAATTGCAGCTATTTATGAAATCAATCTCCTGCTCGATGGTCCGTGTCTCACATTCTTCCGGTGTCCTCAGTAAGAAATCCGTTTCACCGGTTGACTTTTTCATGTACTCTATAAGAGCTTTGGCATCCTTTTCATTTGCACTTCGCAAAATGGCAGTTCTGCCGTCTTTTAATTTAAATTCGATATCTTTTATTATCATATTTTCTATAGTACCAACTTCCTATTGATTTTTGTATTCTATCTGTGATAAACTATTGCCAATTAATGGTAGTTGCAGCTTAGACAGAGCGAGACGAAAGTTTCCCTCTGTCTATTTTTTTGCGCTTTTACGTGCATAAAAACTTGTATGCACTTCAAGTCTTTTCAATTATCGCAGCTATCAAGAGCCTATCGTAACTACTCGTTACAGCTATATTTATTTTACATAACAGGAGGATTTAAGAAAAATGCCAAAGAACAGATTACAGGAAACAGTTTTTACCATCATGATGGTGCTTGTCATGGTTTATGCCATGATATGCTACAATATTGCCCTTGAAACAGGCGGTATGAAGAACTTTGTTTTTAAGGCCGCATTAGGCGAATTTCCTATCATGATTGTTGCCGGTTTTATTCTCGATACATTCATTGCCGGACCACTTGCCAAAAAATGCGCTTTCAAAATAGTCACACCGGGAAAGGACAGACCTATTGCTATAATCCTTGCAATTTCCGTCTTCTCAATCTGGTTTATGTGTCCTATGATGAGCTTTATCGCTACCATCCTTTTCAATGGTGGTTTTAATTCACAGATATTTGCGACATTCTGTGAGCTCGTCGTAAGAAACTTTCCAATGGCCTTCTTCTGGCAGCTCTTTGTTGCCGGACCACTTGTTAGATTCATCTTTGGAAAAATCTTCCGAGAGAACTAATTTAAATGTAAAAAATGTAAAACCGGGCACGATATCCTGCCCGGTTTTCACTGTTCATAATAACTGTTAAGCACACACCTTGCATATTCACGCAAAAGCTCATTGCAGGTGTCTTCTCGCTTCTTAGAAAGCTTCATAAAACGCTTTGTCTTAGAAAACTCCGTCTATAAAGCCCTTCATATCATCCTTGGACACAAGACCAATCTGCTGACCGGCAACCTGACCGCCCTTGATTGCAATAACTGCCGGAATATTCATTATACGATACTCTCTTGCCAGATCAGGATTCTCGTCCACATCAATATTGTAAAACTCCACATCTGTGATTTCATCAGAAAGCTGCTCCATTACAGGCGCAAGCATCTTGCATGGACCGCACCACTCTGCCGAAAAATCAACAATGATAGCCTTATTATTTTTAACCTGTTCAAATTCACTGCTATTAATCTTCTTTACCATAGTTGTTCTCCTTCCATCTGTCGAACGAATTATTTTCGTTGCACCCATACAGCAATAAAAAATAACTGCTATACTATAGTACACCAAATAAGAAATAACAATGCATCAAAAACTTATTATTCGATGTACTAGCACTACTATAATACATAAATCAGATTATGTCACATAAAAATATTATAAACCGCAAAATTTATCATTTATCACGATTAATTCTTTTTGTGCTCTGCCATGTAGGCCTCTATATCCTCTGTGGTTCTGATGATATCCTCCGACAGACACACTGCACCGTCCTCGGTGATAAGCACATCATCCTCAATCCTGATACCGATTTCCCATTCATCTATATACAGCCCCGGCTCATCACTGATGATTGCCCCCGGACGAAGCCTGCTGTTTGAGTCAACTGTCACGTCATGCACATCAATTCCCAGATGGTGTGACACGCCATGCATGTAATACTTCGAAATCTCTACAGAATTCTTTATAAGTCCAAGCTTCATAAGCCCGTCTGCAAGCACATCCTTACATACTTCATTTAATTCCTTTGTAGTCATTCCCGGCTTTGCAACCTCAACAATCTTTCGGTTTGCGGCAAGCACGATATCATATACCTGTTTCTGACGCTCGGTAAACCTGCCATTTACCGGATATGTTCTCGTAATATCCGAATTGTAGCCATCGATTCTGGCTCCAAGGTCAAGAAGAACCAGTGTTCCATCCTCCATCGTCTCACGATTTGTGTCATAGTGAAGCATCGTTCCATTCATTCCGCTTCCGGCAATTGTAGGGAAAGCTGTCCACTCTGCCCCACCGCGTCTTATGATATATTCAAAGTCTGCCTGTGCCTGATATTCCTTCATGCCCGGCTTTAAATTAGCCATCACATTGCAAAGTCCGTCCTTTGTGAGAGCGATTGCCTTTTTGGTCAGCTCAATCTCATCCTCATCCTTCTGCATACGCTCCTCTGCCACAAGTGGGAAAAGATTCTTCACAGCAACTCCCGGATAATCTGTCCGAAATTCATTGGCTTTTACCACATTGTAATCCGGCAAATCCACTTTCTGATGACGATACGTGTCAAAATATGCTGTGTATACATCCTCGCGCGTCATTATCCTGTCCAGTGTGCTCTCAAGCTCATAAATATATTCTATCTCATCAATTCCTGATATTTCCTCGGCTTCCTCCATAGTCACCTTTCTGCCGTACCAGCGCTCCATCGTAGGGTCTGCCTCCTCTATGAAGAGCATCGTCTTAGCAGGCTCTACACATTTATCCAGGACAAGGACCATGTTGTCACGTCTAAGTCCGGTCAGATAGAAGAAATTGCGGTTAGCCTGTGCTGTAAATAAATCATACTCATCTGCACTCACATGGTGCTCGATGCCTGAGTACAATATTGCTATAGAATTGTCCTCCATCTTGTCTAAAATTCTTTGTCTTCTGCTTTCAAAATCCATTTTGCTGCCTCTTATTTCATATATTTTTTAAAAAGTGAACATTTAAACGTCAGTTTTTCATCAATGACATTCACTTTTATATTCGTATTAATCTAGTTATATTTATCATCTGCATTAATTTCTGACATATACCCAGCAGTTATAATGCCTGCCGGCAACGCAACAATTGCAATTCCAAACAATGAACTAATCATTGTAAGAATTTTTCCTATACCTGACGTAGCATAAATATCCCCATAACCAACTGTTGTCAATGACACGGTTGCCCAATAAATCGCATCAAAAAAACTATTAAAAGTATCAGGTTCGATATTAAACATTACAAGTGCCGTCACAAATATGTACCCCATAGCTAGAAAAGCAACTATTGTAAGACTATCCTTTTGCCTTTTAAATACCCTGACAAGTATATCAATATTTTTTGAATATCTTAAAACTCTTAAATACTCTAAACACCCTAAATGTTTTAATAAGTCTTGTTACTCTTAAAAGTTTAATTCCACTATTAATTATCATAAAAGAAGGTAATATGGATAGCAAATCAATTATAGCCATAGCTGTAAAATGGATATTCAATATAAGAAACTTTTCCTTTACCAAGCTTATAATCTGCTGTAAACAGTCTTAACATATAATCACCAACAAATATTATTGTTGTAATCCAATCCATAACATTAAAAACACCATTCTGCTCCTTGAATGCTAATGGTACCAGACTAGCAATGATACACATCATCATAAAAATATCATATGCTTTACTTAACGAATCACCGTCTTCACTTACTTCAATAATCTCATATATTCTTCTTCTCATTTTTCTTTATATACCATTCATTAAACTGTTTCGCTAATAATTTTATACTACTTACAGTTGTCGCATGTTTATACATTTCATTCGGTTTTATCTTCATTCAGATGATAATCATATTAGCATTATCTCTGCAACATCTTTTATTTAATTCACTCCCTTCAAATAATTTTTCTTATCATTATTTTATAATAATACCACAATTCAAATAAAAAAACACCCCAGAACCGAAGTTCTGAGGTGTAATATACTCTTGATATTCTCTTTAATCAATTATTTTTTCTATAGCGTCCTCTTCCTATAAACTCTATAATTCCATTATCTCTTAACATTTGTAATTGCTGTCTTATTTTATCTTTTATATGATGATTGTCCGGATGTTTTCCTGCAAGCATCTTCTCAAAACTATACATCTGCTCTAACGTAAAATCCCTGTCTTCAATTATATTAACACAATTCAACACGTCCAACATCCAGCCCCTTATTTCCAACTTACTACCACGTAAAAATTCTGTTCTATGCACCTTTTCCATTATCTTTTTAACAGATATTTCTTTTTCATTTTGTACAATGTAAATTCTTCCTTCATTTGGAATCCTGTTCAATAAAATATTACAGCCCGTCCATCCTGCTCTTCTAGTAGTTTCTGCCAATGGCTTTCTCTTTTCTATTATATCCGGTGAAAAGAAATATTTTGGTACCATAACAAAATTTTCAATCTGTAGGCTAATTTTATTATAGTGCATAAAGAAAAAATTGGGATTATTGATTGAGGTTATCCTCTCTATCATTGTATTATATGCACCATCATTTATCTTATTACTGATAGATGCGCCTTTACTTTTCAACTCATACTCTTCCTTACAGGATGGACAAAAGAAATCAGCAACTGGTCTGTTATTCTCAAAATGTGAAACATATTTATTTCCACAATATGGACAAAACATATTATTATTTACCCAGTCTTCAGTTATAACTCTTATTTTCTGTGCATTACTCGAATAATTATCAGCTTTTCTTCCATCCATCTGTAAATTCAAAATTATCACTCCAATACCGTTTGATATAATACACTATTAAAGCGTGTTCTTATCTTTTCAATGTTTTCTTTTAAAATTTCTATAAGAATGCAACTTCTCTTTTTATTCAATGCAGCTACACCTACGGCTCCACTACCTGCAAACGAATCTAATATTATTTCTCCCTCATATGTAACATATTCCAATATCTCTTCACAAAGTTGTACCGGTAATTCACTCTGATGTATTTTATTTTTCCTGGCTACCGGCTGCACATCAAACATAGCAGGCAGCATACCATTACATCCACTCATATAACATTTTTTCCCGGTTAAATCAGATTTCTTCTTATCATATCTCATATTTCTAGCTTTTCCTTTTGAAAAAATCATTATATCCTGTGTATTCTTTGCTTTTCTCCCTGTATTACTCACAAAGGTTCCTTTTTTCCATGATACCTTAGAATAATAAACAAATCCGGCCTCTTTTGCATATTGCTTAATTGATAAAGATACTCATAATTATTCTCATTCTCTGCAGGTAATACCTCGACCAAAAAAACAACCTGCTTTTAAAACTCTTGCTTTTTCCTTAAAATCATCAAGTGTATATCTAAAACAATCATATTCTGCAAAAGCCCGTGTTCCACCTTTATTTGATTTTTTATCCAGCCACGGATGATCTGTCAAAATACAATCAATGCTATTATCTCCTAGCATAGATAAATCTCTGCCGTCTCCTTCAATTAATATACACTGTTCATCCTTATTGTCAATTGTACAATATACGCCTTTTGATATTCTCTCAAACCTAATACCTATTTTCTCATAAATACGAGCTCTAACTGTTTCCTTCGGTTTATCAGCATTTTGCTGGTATGCCTCTTTTAATGAGAAGCTTTCATTATCCTTAAAACAATTAAATATCTTTTCTGCTAATGTCATTTCGCACTACCTCCTTAGATTTTGGATCTTGATCCTATCATAGGAGGCGCTCAAATAAAAGTACTATTTTTATATTTTATCTTTTAAATAGAATAATATGGTGATCTAATGTTTTCGCAACAATATTATTCCATCAATCCTAATATCCCCTGTTCACTCCAATACTCATTTGGATATATTGATAATTCTTCTTTATGCTTACGAATAATTCTTTCCGGTGTTTTAGTATTATCGTAAACATGCACAATATCACATATATTAAGCAGTTCTTTTATGTTATTAATTGATTTGTAATATCTCTCGATAACTTTATCACTAGCAACATTATGTCCACCTGCCGCCACACGAGATTCAATTCTGGCAATATTAATTTGTGGATCAACTGTTAACACAAATACACATTTTATGAAATAACCCTCTTCTTTTGCTTTTCTCAAAATATTTAACTTATATTCAGATGACAAAACAGTTTCAAATGTAAAATCTTCTTTCTTGGCAATTGATTCATATCTCATCCGATCAACCAAAACAGCCGCTTCCATGTTATTCATTCCCGTAGTCGCAACAACATCATCGGCATTAGTATATTTACCAACTTTATCAAAAAAAGCTGTTATTGTACTTTTCCCCGAACCATTTGGTCCCGCTAATACAAGAATCATCGGTTTTTTATTCTGCATATTTTCTTTCCCCATTTGCATACTCTACATAAGCCTGTTTCTTTTCATTATCATAACCGGCTATAGGTTTTTTACATATTTTCGCTTTATTTATTGCTGCCTTAACAGCTTCAACTGCCCTTTCGTCCATTTCATTATCCGATTCTGTCAATGTACTCTTCTCTTCTTCTCTGGATACAACTTTTATAATTCTACCACTTTTGGTGCTTACAGTTGTCATATAATCACTCCCTCTGTTTTGATTAATATTAAAATATATTATCTCTTATACTTGTTTTCTTTTTATTATAATATTTATTTTATCATAGTTCACACAAAAAAACACCCCAGAACCGAAGTTCTGAGGTGTAATATACTCTTGATATTCTCTTTTCCGAAAAATTATCTCTTGCAGAACTGTGGAGCTCTACGAGCTGCTTTGAGACCGTATTGCGCGAGTTTTTGAGCTGTTTTCCCTTGATACTCCGGGATTTTCCGGCTTTCTGCCTCTCAGTTATCCGGTGTGCGGACCATAAAAAACGGCATTTTTTCATTCAGCAATAGCCTGATGAAACGCACCATTTACTACCCCAAACAGCTCCTCTGGTTTATTGTACTTCACTTTTGCATAGATGTCCATAGTTGTTTTGCTGTTTTCGTGTCCGGCAAGGTATTGGACGGTCTTTGGATCAACACCAGCATAGAGAAGATTGGTAATGTAAGTGTGCCGCAGCTGATGCGGGGTTACATCAAAGTCCAGCGTATATCTGATTTTGGGTTGATTTTTCTGGGTCATGCCCAGCGTTGGGGTAACCGTGTATTTGATGCTCTGCCCATTCACATACTTATAATAGTTCCGGGGCTTAGTGGAGCGGACAACGACATACTGCCACACTCTTTGAAACTGCGAAGCAGCCAGCGGCTCCCCTTTGCTGTCAGCAATCACATAATCTGATATGGAATTTTCTTTCGTTTCTCTCAGACAATCCACCAAACACTTCGGTATCGGAATATCCCTTTTTGCCGCCGGAGTCTTTAGCACCGTAGAAATCACGGGTCTGTTATGCTCTGTACGCCATGCCCGCCTCACCGATAGATAAGGTGTATCCTCGTCCAGAAATACACAATCCCATTGCAGTGCAAGAATTTCTTCCCGACGCAGACCGGAATACAAACCGAGCATAATAAACAAATATGGAGGAAGCCCCTTGACTGTATCCAGAAGCACGGCTACCTGCTGATCTGTCAATGCCTCTCTCTTTTTTGATGGTTTTCCGCCCTTGCCCGATATTCCCGCACAGGGATTGTGTTCAAGAATTTGGTTTCTCTCTGCCGCATAAAAAATGCACTTGAGTAGCATATTGACCTTATTGTATAAGCCTTCCGATTTCTTTGACAATGGAACAAGCGCCAGCCGAATATCGTCAGCAGTCACTTCTTCCATATACATCTCTCCCAGAGGTTTGATGATATAGTTTGTCATATCCCTCGTATAACCTCTGAGTGTAGACGCAGACACCTTTGCCGACTGCATCAGCAGCCACTTCTCGCCATACTCGGCTACTGTCGGGTGCTGCCGGTGAAAGATAATTTCTTCCACCTGCTTCCGGGCCTCTAACTGCTTCTCATACAATTCTTCACAAGTTGCGGCATACAAACTCAACTCTTTGCCATCTGCATCCGTAATCCTGGTTCTGTAATACTGGATTCCTTTCAATGTAATGGTCCCGTACTTCGGGATCTGTGTTTTCTTTTTTGCCATCTTTGATCGTCCTTTCTTGATAATGTGTAGTCTCCGTATCTACACTCTCTTTTTATCAGAAAGCCCCGATTTAATCAAAGATACGGCTGAGGTAAAACAAAGAGCGAGACATCCTTGCCTCGCTCCTTCTTCATTTCCTATTTGTTATTACTGTGCTGCATCCCAGCTTGCAAACGCACAGTTCATTGATCTGACCAGCTCATCTGGTCTGTTGTACTTAACCTTTGCATAAATGTCCATGGTAATCTTGCTGCTTTCATGGCCTGCCAGGTATTGAACCGTTTTGGGATCTACCGATGCATGAATGAGATTGGTAATGTAAGTATGCCGCAGCTGATGGGGTGTTACTTCAAAGTCCAGACTGTAAACCACTTTTCCGTTATGAGCAGCCTTTTCTCCCAAGACAGGTGTGACAGTATGCTTTACTCTTTTTCCATCTTCATACCGATAATAGCTCCGCTCCTTGACCGTCCTCGTAACAATATACTGCCAAAGTCGCTTAAACTGCGTGTAGGACAGCGGTTCGCCATCCCGGTTTGAAACCACGTACTCCGAAGTCGAAGTTTCCTTTGCTGCTTTCAAACACTCAGCCAAGCAAACAGGAAGGGGGATATTTCTCTCCGCAGCCTTGGTTTTCAATTCATCCGAAATCACCGGTCTGTTGTGTTCTGTATGCCATGCCCGCCTTACCGTCAGATATGGAGTATCCGTATCCAGATATACTGAATCCCATTGCAGAGCAAGAATTTCTTCCCGGCGCAGACCCGCATACAAACCGATCATGACAAAGACATAAGGCGGCAAATCTCGGATAGCATCCAAAAGTCGCTCCACCTGTTCATCTGTCAAAGCCTGACGCTCCTCTTGAGGAACACCGCCACCTTTTGTTGTCAGATAAATCGTTGGGTTATGGTCAATGATCCTGCTTTCCATCGCTGCGCGAAAGATAGACTTGTAAAGGATCACCACAGATTTATAAACCGATGCAGATTTCTTGGAAACCGGAACAAGGGCAAGTTGAATATCATCCAGACTAACCTCTCCCATCCGTTTATCTCCCAATTCCGCTATAATATGCCGCCTGACCTTTGAGGTGTAATCCGTCAAGGTAGTGGCTCGTACATGAACCGACTGCATCAGCAGCCACTTTTCACAATACTCTGCAACTGTGGGCGTTTTCCGATGAAAAGTAGCATTCTCAATCTGTTCCAACGCAAGCGTTTCTTTGTTATATAGTTCTTCAGGTGTTTTTGCGTAGATAGCTACGAGCTTACCATTCGCGTCTTTGATTCTGGTCCTATAATATAGGACACCTCTTTTCATGACTGTGCCATATTGAGGAAGTATTATTTTTCTATTTGCCAATTCCTCCACCTCCTAAGAATAATCTCCAGCGCTGTACCTTTGTTTTATCAGACCTCTCTGATTCCATCAAGGATACGGACCGGCTCACGATCTTCCGCTTCGAGGTTTACGGTAAGTTGCGCTTCTCTCAACTGGTTTTGCTCTGTGCGTGCATTTTGCGATATACTCCTGGAGACCTGCCGCAGTAAAATACACACAGCCATTCTGAACATACTGCACATAAGAGATCAAGCCGTTGTTACGGGCGGCATCCAGCGTTGCTATGCTGATTCCTAAGATTTCAGCAGCTTCTTTTCGTGTAATGAGCTTTTCCATAGACTATATTCCCTCCAATCTGTCAAGGTTATCATCGTGCTTTCAAAATCACATGAATACGCTGGCAGCCGAAACTGCCAGCGCATGGTATCTGATTTTGAATAGAAAGCGGCCACCCAAAAGAGCAGTCGTTTCCTATTTCAATATGACTCAATTCTCGTCACATTTGCCACGCAACCCTGACGATGGGAACATAACAGGTCTCCGCTGGCGCGGTTGTCATAACTCCGCGGCGTCGTTTTACTCGTGCGCCGCAGGGTTCCCCCCAAGTCTTTGGCGGGCCGTGAGGAAGTATCTTTAAGCCCCCATGCAGTCATCGCGCCGAATCTGCCACAATCCGTTTTATGAAATCGTAGATCGCTCCGAAGCAGTTCTTTCATCACCTCCCTGACTGCTCCATCTTCGCGGCGTTTCATATTCGCTCGTACATGGGTTATGTACCTGTTGTGCTGTCTATTCGATTGTCAATGTACTGATGAAGGAGGAAAACTTGTCCTTCTTATTAACACTGACAAAAAAGGCAAAAACAGGCGCATCAAATGAAATTTTATCAAAAATATTTTACAAGCTGCTTTAATCCACGGCGGATACTGTCTCGGACACGGCTTGGGTCTACACCTTCTACTTCGGCAATTTCATTTACCGTCAT
>ENA-OQKV01000663-OQKV01000663.1-human-gut-metagenome-genome-assembly--contig:-NODE-663-length-11886-cov-5.319840_pt1 | contig 11886 bp, 9 predicted proteins | sample MGYA00242655_ERZ504811 | MGnify/ENA primary metagenome ERZ504811 (study PRJEB26092, sample SAMD00036406) | human gut metagenome | host: Homo sapiens | study: EMG produced TPA metagenomics assembly of...
ATAAAATTGAAAGATGCAGAGATACTATGAGTGTACCAAATAAATTTTTCAGGAGGAATACTCATGGCTAAGAACTACAGCAATAAAGAAAACAACAGAAACATGGCAAACAACAATGCATCAGAAAACGGATATTCATCATATGCAGATGAACAGAACAGAAACAGTAAAAACAGCAGAAATACAAATAAGACAACATCGAAAAACTGCCATAGAAACGGCACGAATTCCAGCGAAAACATGAATAACGCCAGATAATATCAGAGCGGGACTCATGTAAGTGAAAAAAAGAGGATACGATTTTAGTGTGCAGACAGCAGCAGAATCGTATCCTCTTCTTTACTATACGTGTGAATTATAGTAATATGAGTACAGATATTTGACACACGCAATGCGTGTATTCGGATACATATGGAGGAATATATGGAAAGATTTGAATTGATAGCACCGTGTCATTTTGGACTCGAAGCGGTGCTCAAAAGAGAAATTCTGGATCTGGGATATGAAATCTCCCAGGTGGAAGACGGACGTGTACTTTTTATGGAGATGCAGAAGCCGTATGCAGAGCGAATGTATTTTTGCGGACAGCAGAGCGTATTTTGATCAAGGCAGGATCATTTAAGGCGGTTACATTTGATGAATTGTTTGAAAAGACCAAGCAGATCCCCTGGGAGCATTATATCCCGCGAGATGGAAAGTTCTGGGTTACGAAGGCTGCATCGGTAAAAAGCAAGCTGTTCAGTCCATCGGATATTCAGTCAATCATGAAGAAAGCGATGGTGGAGCGGTTGAAGAGCTGCTACCATATTTCCTGGTTTGAGGAAAGTGGAGCATCCTACCCGGTGAGAGTGTTTCTTATGAAAGATATTGTCACGGTAGGGATTGATACATCCGGGGTTTCACTTCATAAGAGAGGATACCGGCAGCTGTCAAGCAAAGCGCCGATCACAGAGACACTGGCGGCGGCACTGATCATGCTGACGCCATGGAAGAAAGATCGTATCCTGGTGGATCCGTTCTGTGGAAGCGGAACATTTCCGATTGAAGCGGCGATGATGGCAGCAAACATTGCGCCGGGTATGAATCGTTCTTTTACTGCCGAGGAATGGACCAATCTGATTCCAAAGAAAGAATGGTATGACGCTGTCAATGAGGCGAATGACCTGATACAGGACGACGTGGAAGTAGACATCCAGGGATATGATATTGATCCGGACGTGGTAAGAGCGGCGAGAAAGAATGCAGAAGATGCAGGCGTGGATCATATGATCCATTTTCAGCAGAGAGCCGTGCAGGATCTGCGCCATCCGAAGAAATACGGTTTTATCATCACAAATCCGCCGTATGGAGAGCGTCTTGAGGAGAAAAAGGAACTTCCGAAGTTATACTCTGATTTTGGAGAAAGTTTCCGTACTCTGGATTCATGGTCAGCGTATATGATCACAAGCTATGAAGATGCAGAGCGCTATTTTGGAAGAAAAGCAGACAAAAACAGAAAAATCTACAATGGAATGCTGAAGACATATTTTTACCAGTTTATGGGACCGAGACCGCCAAAAGCAAAGAAATAGAGGAATAACAGATGGAAAAGAGAATTATTTTTGCAACCGGAAATCAGAATAAGATGAAAGAGATCCATATGATCCTGGCTGATCTGGGAATGCCGATCTATTCTATGAAAGAAGCTGGAATTGATATTGATATCGTAGAGGATGGAACCACATTTGAGGAAAACGCACAGATTAAGGCGAAGGCAATCGCAAAGTACTTGCCGGATGATATTATTCTGGCAGATGATTCCGGGCTTGAGATTGATTATCTGAATAAGGAGCCGGGAATTTATTCGGCCAGATATGCGGGAGTTGATACTTCCTATGATATCAAGAATCAGATGCTTCTGGACAGGCTTAAAGGAGTGCCGGATGAAAAGCGTACCGCAAGGTTTGTCTGTGCCATTGCGGCGGCATTTCCGGATGGTACAGTAGAAACTGTTCGTGGTACGATCGAAGGAATGATCGGATATGAGATTGCAGGAGAACATGGATTCGGATACGATCCGATTTTCTATGTTCCAGAGTATGGCTGCACAACAGCAGAGATGGACCCGGTACAGAAAAATGAACTCAGTCACAGGGGACGTGCACTTCGTGCCATGCGTGCGATTATGGAAGTAAAAGAGAGAGAAGAATAGAGGGCGTATTTTATGAGAGTATTGATCGTCAGTGATACTCATGGAAGACATACAAGTCTTGACAGGGCGCTGAAAGAGGCCGGAGAGATCGACATGTTTATCCATCTGGGAGATGTAGAAGGCGGAGAAGATTATATTGAGGCTGTTGTAGAATGTGAAAAACATATGATAAGAGGAAATAATGACTTTTTCTCCTATCTTCCGGCGGAAGAAGAGTTCTGGATCGGAAAGAAGAAAGTGTTTATTACTCATGGACACAGTTATTATGTTTCAATGGAGACAGAGCAGATTCGGGAGGAAGGGGCTGCAAGAAATGCGGACATTATTATGTTCGGTCACACCCATCGCCCGTATTTTGAAGAAAGAGACGGGATTACTGTGTTAAATCCGGGAAGTCTGTCTTTTCCGAGGCAGGAAGGAAGAAAGAGCAGTTACATGATTCTGGAGACAGATGGAGAAGAAAAATATGAATTTGTGCAACATTTCTTGTAAAAAATAGAAAAACAAAGAAGTGTTGGCGAAAATGCGGATATATATTTTGTTTACATGTTGATATTTTGTGAAAATATGGTATAATGATTTAAAACTTAGGGTGGTAATTGTTTTACAAGCTAGACCTATTTACATTGTTGCTATGAGAGCAGATTTCTTGTACAACGGGGTAAATAGGTCTTTTTTTGTCTGTATGTAAGTAATGGTGTTTTAGGAGTGGGCGAGAGTCGTGATAATTCAAAGGATTTTAAACAACAATGTTGTAATTGTGAAAAATAAAAAGGGACAAGAAGAAATCGTGTGTGGAAAAGGAATTGCGTTTAAGAAAAAAGTTGGTGAGTTTGTAGATGTTTCCGCAATCAATAAGGTGTTTACTCTTCGCGGGAGAAAAGAATTAGAATATTTTCAGGAATTATGGGAAGAGATTCCGGTGGAATATTTTAAGGTTGCAGATGATGTTGTAGGGATGATAAAACTGGAGCTTGGAAAGAAAATCAGCGACACACTTTATATTTCTCTTATAGACCACATTTATATGGCAGTCCAGAGGAGCGAAAAAGGGATACAGGTGAGAAATGCCATGATGTGGGATATTCAGCGGTTTTACCCGGAAGAATTTCATCTGGGTGAAAAAGCATTGGGAATGATTCAGAAAAAATTGAATGTATCTTTGTTGCAGGATGAGGCAGCTTTTATAGCGCTTCATATCGTCAATGCATCTGCAGATGGAAGTGATATGACAAAAGTGTTGGAAATTACAAAGCTTATCGGAGAAATTGAGACGATTGTCAAAAGATATTATCGCATGGAATTTGAAAATGAGTCAGTATATTATTACCGCTTTGTAACACATTTAAAATTTCTGGCACAGAGGCTGGTGACAAAAACGACATATGATGAGGAAGAAAGTGAACTGTTTACCATGGTCAGAGATAAATATGATCAATCGTACCAGTGTGTAGAGCGAATTGCAAAGTTTATACAGGAAGAATATCACTGTGGTCTTTCCGGGGAAGAAAAGTTATATTTGACAATTCACATTGAACGGGTAACAGAAAAAGGAATGAAAGGAAAAAAGAACGAAAATGAGGCGGAAATATGAAAAACTGGCACAGGAAATTGTGAAAAAAGTAGGAGGAAAGGAAAATATTATCAGTTTGAGACATTGTGTGACACGTCTCAGATTTCAATTGAAAGATGTTGAAAAGGCAGATACAAAGGGGCTGGAAGCAACAGATGGTGTGATTACAGTAGTCCAGGCGTTGAGTGAATATATGGTAGTTATCGGGCAGCATGTAGGGGAAGTATACAAAGAAGTATGCATCCAGGCGGGGCTGGATACTGCAAAAGAGAATACTTGTGAAAAGCCGGAGAAAAAAAGCGGGTTGGAAACAGCACTTCTGACCGTGATGGCGGGAATTGGCCCTACGCTGTATCTGCTCGGAGCAAGTGGAATGATCAAAGGAATACTTGCTGTATGTGTTATGCTGGGATTATCAGCAGATACAACTGTTTATACGGTAATGTATGCATTGGGAGATGGCCTTTTATATTTTCTGCCTTTGGTGTTGGGGTATAATCTGGCAAAATATTGTAAAATCGAACCTTTTGTTGGTGTGTGGCTGGCAGCGGCCATGTGTTATCCCAAAATACAGGGACTTGAGATCAGTATATTGGGAATGAACAATACAGTCCACTATACATCGACTTTTTTACCAATTATATTTTCGGTATTAATTGCGTCACTGATTTATCGTTTCCTGGAAAAACGGATGTCGGAAACAAGGAAAAATCTTGTGATTCCGCTTTTGACGCTTTTGGTGGCATTTCCATTCGGCATTCTGGTGGCAGGTCCGTTTGGAAACTGGATGGCAGAATGGCTTCACAGAGGAATTATGGCATTGTGTGGATTCTCGCCTGTTTTGATGGGAGTTTTGATAGGTGGATTGTGGCAGGTTCTGGTATCTGTCGGGATACATGGAATTATTACCGTATTGGCATTTGCCGATGTTCTTGCAGGAAACAGCAGTCCATTGTTAGCACTTTCTTATAGTGCATCCTTTGCTGTCAGCGGAGTTGCATTTGCGGTATTTATGAGATCCAGAAATAGTGGAGAAAAACAGACAGCCAAAGCGGGTGCAGTTTCTGCGATCATGGGAGCAACAGAACCGGCGATGTATGCACTGATCAAACCTGATAAAAAGCGGTTTGCACTGTGTTGTGCCGGAGGCGCGCTTGGGGGTGCGACAGCAGGATTTTTTGGAATTTCAATGCATGCATATGCAGGAATGGGAATAACGGGTCTTTTTGGATTTTTTCAAACAGGAGATGTAAAGCTGGTGGGAGTATTGCTGATGGCAGTATTGCCGTTTGGATTTACATGGTTGATAGAGATGCTGTTATACAGACAAGAAAAAGCCGTGGAAAGTGAAGAAATAATTGTGATGCCGGTCAATGGATCTGTGGAACAATTGGAGAATGCTGAGGATACAGTGTTTGCAAGCAAGGCATTAGGAGATGGTGTACTGTTACATTCTGATGATGGAAAAGTCTATGCACCGTGTGATGGGATTATACAAACCGTGTTTCCGACGAAACATGCAATTGGGATAGAAAGCACAGACGGAAGCGAGATTTTGATCCATATGGGAAATAATACGGTGGCTCTGAATGGAAAATATTTTACTGTGCATGTGAAAGAGAAGGATGAAGTGAAAGCAGGCCAGATTTTAGCTGAGTTCGATAAAAAAGAGATAGAAGCGCAAGGCTATAACTGTGAGATACCGATGGTTGTGACTAATATGGAGATGTATGAAATGTCAGGAGAGCCGACATACAGAAATTATAAGAAAGGAGAAGAAATTTTCAGGCTGAAAAAGAAAACCAATGTTTAAATACGATTAGGAGGAAGATGAAAATGAACAAAGTCAACAGACAAAGACCGTTTGGAGCGAAGGATAAATGGTCATATGCAATGGGAGATTTAGGGTGCAATATGAGTTTTGCGCTGAACAGCTATTTGATGCTGTTTTATACACAGTATATTGGGCTGGATTTAGGAACATGGGGAATCATTATTTTGCTTTTGAAAATCTGGGATGCGATTAATGATCCGATCATGGGAGCATTAATGGATGCGTTGAAACCGGGAAAAAGAGGAAAATTTAAAACTTATATTTATTATGGATCTTTTGTACTGTTATTTTCAGGAGCGTTATGTTTTCTGCCGATCCCAAGTGCACCTTATCCGATTAAGGTACTGGTATGTGTTGTGGGATACCTGATCTGGGATATGGCATATACTGTTGTCAATGTACCTTATGGAGCAATGAATGCAGCTATTACTACAGATCCGACAGAGAGAGCACAGTTGTCAACTTACCGCGGAATCGGATCAATGATCGCGAATATTGTTGTTTTGATTACTTTACCGTTATTATGTTACGATAAGGATAACAATCTGATCGGAAGCAGAATGTTTATTGTGGCGTTAGTGCTTGGAATCATTGGTTTTGCGGCATTTCAGATTCTGATCAAAGGGACTGTGGAGAGAGTGGCTGTCTCCCATGAACCTCAGGAAAAAGTGAAATTTAATTATTTCGAGTCATTAAGCGCTTTTTTGAAAAATAAAGCAGTTGTAGCGATTACGATTGCATCCATTGCGCTGATCATCATGCAGATAGGGCTTTCCAGCGCGAACCAGATTGTATTTCAGAGTTATTTTAAAAATGCAAAATTATCCGGTATTCTGGGGCTTGCAACAATGATTCCATCTTTAATTGTAATACCACTGGTAAAACCGACAGTACAGCGCTTCGGAAAACGTGAAGCTGCAGCAGCCCCAATGCTGATTGGAATTTTGGCGGCAGCAGGAATTGTATTTCTTCCGATAACACCTGACAATACGGGAATGATGATTTATATTATCTTAGCAGTACTCATAAACAGTTCCTGTATTTTTTTCTCGACTGTTGTGTGGGCACTTGTGGCGGACAGTGTGGATTATCAAGAATTACAGACAGGAAAATGAGAAGAGGGAACTATATATGCAACGTATTCTCTGGGAAGAAAACTGGCTCAGGGAGTGGGAGTATCGATTGTTTCGTTCTTGTTGATCTTAACAGGATATGATGAGAACCTGGGGGCACAGCAGAGTGTAGATGTGGCAAGAAATGTATTGATTCTGATCGGTCTGGTATATGCAGTTTGTGTTGCTGCCCAATACATTTGTTTGCGGTTTGTGTATCCGCTGGATAAAAACAAGACATTAGAGCTGGAAAAGAAACTGGGACGTTCCAATGTGGAATTGATTGGTGAAACAGGAGACGAAGAATGAGACGAAAAATAGAAATTAATGAAAATTGGTTTTTTACAAAAGAAAGACCAAATCTGACAGCACCCGATTTTTCGGCAATGCAGGAGATAACACTGCCTCATACGTGGAATGCAGAAGACGGGGCAGATGGGGACGATTATTATGACAGAAGAGAATGCTGGTATGTTCGAAAACTGGAGCGTCCTCAGGGCGATGAAATTTATTTGGAGGTTCCGGCTGCAAGTCAGACTGCACATGTGTATCTCAATGGAGCAGAGATCGGGCATCATATCGGAGGATTTTCGCTGTTTCGGATTCGTTTGACGGAAAGATTGGAAGAAAAGGAGAATATTCTTGCAATTGCAGTAGATAATTCGGAAAGTCAGGATACATATCCGCAATTTGCGGACTTTACCTTTTTCGGTGGTTTGTATCGAGGTGTAAATTTACTGGTTGTACCTGAACGGCATTTTGAATTGGAAGAATATGGAGGTCCCGGGATTTATGTGACTTCACACCTAAACGAAGATGGAAAAGCAGAAGTTCTGGTGCAGGGAAAGGTATCAGGCGGGCAAAGTGAAGCATATAAGGTGCAGATACGGAATGGAGAAGGGGAGATTATCCTGGAAGCAAATACAGAGAAACCTGAAAAAGTGTTTTTCATAGATAATCCAAGAGTATGGAATGGGAAAAAAGATCCCTATTTATATACAGCGAAAATGATCATGGAAGGTTCCGGTGATGAGGTAAGTACCCGATTTGGTATTCGGGAATTTTATGTGGATGCTGAAACAGGATTCTTCCTGAATCAGGAGAGTTATCCTTTGCGCGGAGTTTCCAGACATCAGGACCGACAAGGAAAAGGATGGGCAATCAGCGAGGAAGATCAAAGAGAAGATGCGATGTTGATTCATGAAATAGGAGCTACAGCAGTAAGACTGGCACATTATCAGCATGCACAGAGTTTTTATGATTTTTGTGATGAGTTAGGTATGGTAGTTTGGGCGGAAATTCCATTTATTTCTCGTTTTATAAATACGAAAGAAGCAAAAGAGGATACTGTACGACAGGTGCGGGAATTGATTATGCAGAATTATAATCATCCAAGTATTTGCTTTTGGGGGATCAGTAATGAAATCACGATGGGGGAAGAGTCTGATGAACTTGTGGAAAATCAGAGGATTCTGCAGAAATTATGCCACAAGCTGGACCCGTCCCGAAAAACAGTGCTTGCAAATCTGACAACTGTGGAGAGCCAAAGTGAACAGAACAAGATTACAGATTTATCGGCCTATAATGTTTATATGGGATGGTATGCAGGAAAAGTAGAGGACTGCGGAGCGTGGATGGACTCTCTCCATAAAGAAAATTCTGATATGTGCATGGGAATTTCGGAATATGGCGCAGATACCAATGTTCAATATCATTCGGATGCTCCGAAACGTCAGGATTATACGGAAGAGTACCAGTCTTATTATCACGAAAAAATGCTTCAGGCAATACAGGAACGACCGTATCTCTGGTGCAGCTTTGTGTGGAATATGTTCGATTTTGCGGCAGATAAGAGAAAAGAAGGTGGCACACAAGGGCGTAATACAAAAGGTCTGGTTACATATGATCGGAAAATTAAAAAGGATGCATTTTATCTTTATAAAGCATATTGGACAGAAAAACCGTTTGTGCACATCTGTTCAAAGCGTTTTCAAAAAAGACCGGGAGACACTACAACAATAAAAGTATACGCCACAGGAATCGAAAAGGCGGAACTTTGGATGGATGGAAAACGGATCCAAGAACAAAAAGGGACATATTGTTTCCTGTTTGAAGGTATTAAATTAACTCAAAATCACCAAATTACAATTTATGGTTATTGCGGAGATGAGAAGGTTTGCGAAGACGAGGCCGCTTTTACTCATACAGATGGATTGGAGGCAGAGTATATTCTGGAGTCCGGCGAAAATGACGGAGTCAACTGGTTCCTGGATGAGTATGGAGAAAAAAAGAAGCTTGAAGCAACACAGGGCTTTCTGTCTGTATATGATGAGATAGGGACAATACTGGATACAGAGAAAGGCAATGAAATTCTGAATGGGTTGTTTATCTCGTTTGGAGAAGGTGGTAAAGCGTTACTGACTGAGAGTGTGCAGAATTCAATTCGTTCGTTGACATTCGTAGAGCTTGCGAAAATGATCGGACCAGCAATTACACCTGAAATGTTAAATATGCTCAATGAGCAATTAAGGCATGTAAAAAATTCTTAAAGAATGGGCCGGCGTGATGGTCGGCCCTATTCGTTACTGTTCACACTCAATCACCTTTATTAAATAAAAACAAAAATATAAAAAGGTAATTGACTTTTTTATTACATGTGGATATAATAACTATGTTGCGTCTGACAGAGACGAAACATGAGGTGATGCGGATTGGTGTAATGGCAGCACAGCAGACTCTGACTCTGTTAGTAGAGGTTCGAGTCCTCTATCCGTAGGTTATAAGATAAGAATTTCTTATCTTATATCGGAGTGTGGCTCAGCTTGGTAGAGCGCTACGTTCGGGACGTAGAGGTCGCGTGTTCGAATCACGTCACTCCGACTTTTGGAAAAGAACCGTAAAGTTACATAAAATGTGGCTTTACGGTTTTTAGTATAAAGATGCGTGATAAAGCCATAAAAGTACTGAAAACAATACTTTATGGCTTCTGATTTTCATTTAATTACTTCAATAATTATTCTTGATAGAAAGATCCCATATAGCGGATATAGTCATCTTCTGTATGATTCGCTTTCCAGTCATGGACGCTGGCTTTATTACGCTCTCCGGAAATGACAGACAGTTCTTTTCCTAATTTTTCAAAAGCTTCGTCCACAACTTCTTCCGGTGTTTGAGCAGTCTTCATAACAGCTTCCCCCTGTGGTCCGCCAGGCAGGTTGCTTAAAAGACTTGGTGTCAGAGTAGTTCCCAAAGTGATGACTTCCACATCAACATTGGTCTTTTCCGTTTCACAGGCAACAGCCTCTGTCATTTTTAAAATGAATGCCTTTCCTGCACCATATTGGCCATTCCATGGTGAACTGGAAATTCCAGTCATAGAAGATACGTTGATGACAGCACCGCGATCCTGTGCAGCAAAGATTTTCATATAGTGATAGAAGCATTTCATAAATGTAACAACGTTTACGTTGATCATTGCCTCATGCTTTTCCCAAGGTGTATCCTGGATTTTGCCAAAAGAGTGTAAGCAGGCTACATAGGCCATAAATCCCATATCCAGATTTTCTGTTGCAGCAAAAATTTTGTCAGTAGCATCTGGCAGCGAAAAGTCTGCTTTTACGACTTTATAATCAATCTCATAAGTGTTTTTTAGTTCCTCACCGAGCTCTTTTAATTTTTCTTCACGGCGTCCGACCATTACGACATTCATACCTTCTTTGGCAAGCCTTTCACAAAATGCTTTTCCGACACCTTCAGTAGCGCCTAAAATAATTCCCCATTCTCCATATTTTTCTCTCAATGTCATGTTGATTCTCCTCTCATATATGATATTTTAAATGTACGGTGGAAAAATAAAAATCCACAACTATACTGATATTATAGCACAGATATAAGTGAAACAGTATTAAGCTTCTGATAATACAGAAAAGGATTATACAAAACTGCTACTTGTCAACTGTTTAGAATACCCGTATAATAAAAAAGGTTATTAAACTTATTTCTATGGTAGGAATATAGAAAGGATACATTTGAAAAAGATGGAAGAGTGGGATATACAATATAAAGAGCTCTTATCCATGCCGGAGCAGTCTTATCGCCTGATCGATATTCGGGATGAAGCTTCCATGTCATACGGAATGATTCCGGGGGCAGAGTGGCTTCCGACAGAAACAATCGAGCAGAATCTGGATGCGGCGGATAAGGAAAAGAAGCTGGTGCTTTACTGTACGCGAGGGGCATTAAGTGAAGAATGTGCAGAAGTGCTCCGGGAGAAAGGATATGATGCAGTCAGTCTGGAAGGCGGATATACGAGGTGGTTGTTAGAGCGGATGGAAGCTGAGCAGAAGAAGGAAGAGGAAGAATCAGGTGAAGAACTTTTGCGGGCAGAAGAGATTGAGAAAAGTATCCGCAAAAAATTTCACAAAAGACTGTTCTCGCGATTTGCCAAGGCAGTTCGGGAATATGAGCTGGTGCAGGAGGGGGACAGGATTGCAGTCTGTATTTCCGGTGGAAAAGATTCGATGCTGATGGCAAAGCTGTTTCAGGAATTAAAAAAGCACAACAAGTTTCCGTTTGAGGTGGAATATCTGGTGATGGATCCGGGATACAGTGAACTGAACCGGAAACTGATTGAACAGAATGCAAAAATGATGGGGATTCCGATCAAAATTTTTGAGTCTGATATTTTTGATGCGGTGTTTGATGTGGAAAAATCTCCGTGTTATTTATGTGCCAGAATGCGAAGAGGGCATCTCTACAGTAAGGCAAAAGAACTTGGATGCAACAAGATCGCACTTGGACACCACTATGATGATGTGATTGAGACAATCCTGATGGGAATGTTGTATGGTGCGCAGGTACAGACCATGATGCCGAAGCTGCACAGCACGAATTTTGAGGGGATGGAGCTGATTCGTCCGCTGTATCTGGTAAGGGAAGATGATATCAAGCATTGGAGAGATTACAATCATCTGCATTTTCTGCAGTGCGCCTGCCGGTTTACCGAGACATGCAGTACCTGCAGTGTGGATGGAAGCAGTGCATCCAAACGGATGGAAATCAAGCACCTGATCGCAAAACTGAAAGAAACGAACCCGTATGTAGAGGGAAATATTTTTAAGAGTGTGGAAAATGTCAATTTGAGTACGGTAATTGCATACAAGGAAAACGGAGTCAA
>ENA-OQKV01000666-OQKV01000666.1-human-gut-metagenome-genome-assembly--contig:-NODE-666-length-11864-cov-6.644458_pt1 | contig 11864 bp, 9 predicted proteins | sample MGYA00242655_ERZ504811 | MGnify/ENA primary metagenome ERZ504811 (study PRJEB26092, sample SAMD00036406) | human gut metagenome | host: Homo sapiens | study: EMG produced TPA metagenomics assembly of...
TTCGGGAATCTTGCTTACAAACCGGGAATTTCATTTACAAACCGGGAATCTCGCTTACAAAACAGGATTTTCATTTACAAAGAGGGAGTCTTGGGTTACAAAGGGGATTCTCGGGTTACTATTTACCGATAACTAACATTCAGTCTTGTGGAGAGATTGAAAGCAACAGAAGATTTGAAGTTATAAGAAGTGGAAAAGGAGGACAAGTTAATGATAAAAAAATAGCCATTGTACCCTATGTAACTAATGGGAGAAATTCACAGGTTGGACATGATGAATATGAAAGCGGAAATATAGATAGAGTAGTGAAATACATAGAAGAAAATTGAAACATAATCTCTTAGAGGAGCTTATCAAATTTAAATTTGAAAAATTTAATGGTATCGGGCACCAAAATTTCAGGGGTTGCGGAAATACTTGGAGACAAGGTCACATTTCTCGCAGAGTTTGCACTCAGGAAGGCACTTATCAGAATAGATGTGGCACAGCATATGTAATCATAAAATCCCGGATATCATGCGCATATCCTATGGAAAATTCCGCTAAAATATGCTTTAATAAAAGATATATAGCAGTAAATAACAATTGCAAGAGGAAGAAAATGTCTAGAAGAAAGAGGCAGAAAACCGGAATGATAAATAATGAAAATGAAAATAACAGCATGACACAGGAGCCTCAAACACCACAGCAGACAGTTGACGCGCAGCAGATGGTTATCCATCAGGAGAGCGAGCGCATTCAGCGGGCCGAGTGGATTCACGAGCAGGTGAAGCTTCAGCGTGAGGCAGAGGATGAGGCCTGGGAGAAGATCATGGAGGAGCAGAAGCTGCTTACAGAGCGCAGACGCTCCATAGATGCTGATATAAACAGCAACAGGGAGCTGAAGCGATACCATGAGGACTGCATGGAGGATATCACAGACCAGGTATATTCACTGCATGGCATATCGGTAGACAAGCTGGAGGGCATAAAAGAGTACAGGAATGCCCTGTTCCGCGGAGAAGCATTCATAGTGTTTTGCATATCTGTAATAATGGCTGCGATTGTGGCATATGCCTATGGGCCGACTTCACAGCTGTGCCTGTATGTACTCATGTGTGTAGGTGCGGAGGGAGCGTTATTGTCCCAAAAGCGAAAGAATATACTGTTTTTCATCCCGCTTATCCTGATAGCGGCGGAGATGGCAGGCTACAAGCTGTATCCGCAGTATCTGGAGTATGTCACGATGGCTGGAGAGGCACTGGCACTGCTTCTTATGATGATAGGCACTGTGGGATACTTTGTGCACAATCCATACCGCAAGGACAGAAAAAATATAAAGGCTGCAAAGTCAGATCTCAAGGAACTACATAAGGTAGCCAAAAAGAGCGTAAAGAAAAATAAAAAGAGCCGCATAAAGAACGAAGCAAAAGAAGCAAAGCATGCGGCAAAGCAGGCCAAAAGAGAGACAAAGGCTGCCATAAAGGAGCAGAAGAGGCAGAACAAGCTCGCAAAGAAGCAGGCCAAGTACGAGCTTAAGGAGAAAAAGCGACAGCAGAAGAGTGAGCGAGTTGAGCTTAAGCATGAGCTGAAGAAGACTCAGCTCATGGATAAGGTGAGAAGATTTACACCGAAGGAGCAGGAGAGTGAAAGCATCTCTTCGGCAGAGAGCATAGATAACAACATTACAGAAAACAATATCATAGAGAATAACATCATTGATATAGAGCGCAAGGTCAATTAATCATGGATGAGCATTAGGCAGACAGCTGATACTTCTCCATCCAGTAATTAATCTGGATGAAATATGCGATAAGCTGCGGACCTGCCATGAGCTGGCCAAACCACGGACTGCCGTATTCTGCCGGTGCCTTTAAAAATTCGCGCGTTTTGTCAGCGTCAATGAGAGTGCGCACAGGGGCGTTAGGGGAGTCTAATATCTCCTCCATTCCCTTTATAAGGAGAGCTTCATATCCGGGATGATAAGTCTTTGGATATGGGCTCTTTTTTCTGTGCAAAAGCTCAGGTGGCAGGACATCTGAAAAAGCATCGCGAAGCAGAGTTTTTTCCACTCCGTTTTGATATTTCATATGCCAAGGCACATTAAAGATATATTCAATGATACGATGGTCGGCAAAAGGGACGCGGGCCTCAAGCTCGGAGTACATGCTGGTGCGATCCATGCGGTCAAGAAGCGTCTGCATGAACCATTTGATATTGAGATATCCGATTATGCGGCGGCTTTCGTCCTCACCGGCCTCGCCGTAAAGGAGAGGTGCTTTTGACCTCGACTCCTCATATCGAAAAGCCTGATAACCGGATAAATTAAGCTCCAAACCCACATCATCGCGCAAAAGGGCAAGGCGTGGAGCGACATCCGATGACCATGGGAAGCCATATCTTTCCAGCAGCTCTTTGCGGTAAAACCACGGATATCCGCCAAAGATTTCATCAGCACACTCACCGGTAAGAGCTACCTTGTTTTTTCGGCTGACGAGGCTGCAGAAATACAAAAGTGACGAGTCCACATCGGTCATGCCGGGCATATCCTTTGCATCGACTGCGGCAAAGAGCGCCTTGAAGAGAGAGTTCTCATCACACTCGAGATAGGAGTGGGCTGTCTCATACTCCTCAAGCATACGATTGACATAGGGCAGATCCCTCTCCGGTTGGAAGGCGTTTGCCTTAAAATACCTGTCATTGTCCTTAAAGTCGAAGGAAAAAGTGTTGAGCGTTTTACCGCGTGTGTTCATATAGTTTGCGGCGATGGCGGTCACGATGCTTGAATCGATGCCGCCTGACAGAAAAGTACATACCGGCACATCGGAAACCATCTGCCTTTTTATAGCATCCTCCACCAGAAAACGTGTGTGAGCAACGGTATCCCGATAGCTCTCGGTGTGTTCCCGGCTTGTAAGCTCCCAGTAGGTTTCATCATGCAGCCCATCCCGGGAGTAAATCATGAAGTGTCCCGGCAAAACCTCAAACAAATCCTTAAACAGGGAAAGCCCGCTCGTGTGCGCAGGCCCGATAGCAAGAAGCTCCTGCAAGCCCTGTTTGTCAAGCTCAGGCTTTACTGCTGGGTGCGCAAAGCAGGCCTTTGGCTCGGAGCCAAACACCAGAGAATCCCCTCGGATGGCATAAAAAAGCGGTTTGACACCAACGCGGTCACGGTACAAAAGTAACCGGCTTTTAGCCGTATCCCATATGGCAAATGCAAAAATACCGTTTAAGCGATTGACAAAATCAGCGCCCCAATGGATGTAGGCGTACAGAATAACCTCGGTGTCTGAGGTTGTGGAGCATACAAAGCCGTTTTCGGACAGCTCGGGAATCAGCTCATCAGTGTTGTAAATTTCTCCGTTATAGCAGATAGTGTACTCATAGCCGTTGTGGGTGCGCGTCATGGGCTGGTCGCCGCACAGGATATCACGGATGGCCAGACGGCTGTGCGACAGACCAATATGCTTTTTGAGGTAGCGTCCTCTGGCATCGTTGCCGCGGTGGGCGAGCACAGCACGCATCTTCTCAAGACGAAAGTTCCAGTAATCGGTGTTCTCTTCAAAGTCTTCTTTAAAGTTACAGAATCCGGCAATACCACACATAAAAATTCATATCTCCGTAAAAACAGATTTAATTTATATTATGCATACGCCTTGAAGCTGTTAATCCGGTCAGAAAATAAAATGATATGGTGGACAAAAGTCATTGTATTAATCAATTACCAAGCTGATTATAAAATTTTTATTGACAAGAAAGGCAGAATAGCGTTACTCTTATTACATAAAGTTAGACAACACTAACATGCATAAATGACAGGTAACTACAGTAAGTACAATCTGACCGGCAATTGTTTTTAAAGGTATAACCTTATATAAGGTAAATGTAATTTGAAATGTTGAAAGAGAGGATATCATATGTCAGAAGAAGAGAGAAAGTTTTTAGAAATAGTGGATTTGAAAAAGGGCTTCGGAAGCGGCGAGACGCGCCAGGAGGTGCTGCGAGGCATGAATTTTTCCGTGGCAAAGGGTGAGTTCTGTGTGCTGCTCGGACCGTCAGGCTCAGGAAAGTCCACACTGCTCAATATCATCGGAGGCATCGACAGCGCCGATTCCGGATATATCAGCATAAATGGTGACAAGCTGAAGGATATGAGTGAGAAAAAGCTCACACAGTACCGCAGAAAGCACCTGGGATATGTATTTCAGATGTATAACCTGATTGCCAATCTGAATGTAAAGGAAAATATAGAGGTGGGCGCATACCTGTCTGACAACGCACTGGATATCGATGAGCTGCTTCACACGCTGGGGCTTTACGAGCACCGCTATAAGCTTCCAAATCAGCTATCCGGCGGACAGCAGCAGCGTGTGTCAATCGGTCGTGCAATCGTGAAAAACCCTGATATACTGCTCTGCGACGAGCCGACAGGAGCGCTTGATTACAACACCTCAAAGGAGATTTTGAAGCTCATAGAGGATGTCAACAAAAAGTACGGAAACACCATAATCATGGTCACACACAATGAGGCCATCAAAAACATGGCAGACCACGTGATAAAGCTACGAGACGGAGCCGTGCGTCACAACGATATCAATACAAATAAGGTTTCGGCCGAAGAGCTTGAGTGGTAAGGAGGATTTGACCTATGAGCAGGAAAAAGATAAAAAATCCTCTGATAAAGCGTATACCAAAGGAAATTATCGGTGACTGGAAGAAATATCTCGTTGTATTTCTTTTCCTCGTGCTGACAATCGGCTTTGTATCCGGAATGTATGTGGCAAACGACAGTATGCTCACCTCTGCGGATGAGGGGGTAAGTAAATACAAGCAGGAGGATGGACATTTTGAGCTTAAGGATAAGGCTGACAGCGAGCTTGTTACGGCTATCGAGTCAGGCGAGGTAAAAACAGCTCCAGACGAAAAAGACAGCGATAGCAGCAAAACTCCTGTCAAGCTTTACGAGAATTTCTATCGCAATGAGACTGAGGACTACGACGCAGACGGCAAAAAGGACGGAACCATTCGTGTATATACAAAGACCGGGAATATCAACCTTGCATGTCTCATCGAGGGCTCATTTCCACAAAATGAGAACGAAATCGCTGTGGACAGAATGCATGCAGACAACGTGGGGATGAAGGTCGGTGACACAATAAAGGTCAGCGGAAAAGAATTCAAGGTATCGGGCCTCATAGCGTATGTCAATTACTCCACACTGCATGAAAAGAAGACCGATATGATGTTTGATGCGATAAAGTTTGACGTGGCAATGGTGACAAAGGAGGGCTTTGACCGCCTGGACAAGAGCATTCACTATGCATATGCATGGAAATACGAGGATGAGCCGGCGGATGATATAGAACAGAAGGAAAAATCAGATAATTTTCTTGAGGCGATGGTCTCACAGGTGATGGCAGCGGGCAATGAGGTGGAGGACTACACACCGCGCTACTCAAATCCGGCAATCAATTTTGCCACGGACGATATGGGCTCAGACAAGGCCATGGGAGGAGTGCTTTTAGACATTCTTATCGTGATAATCGCATTCATTTTTGCAGTGACCATAAGCAATACGATAGCAAATGAATCATCAGCGATAGGCACGCTTCGCGCATCGGGCTACACAAAGGGCGAGCTTATTAGGCATTACCTTTCAATGCCTGTCATTGTGACATTTCTGGCAGCAGCAGTAGGAAATATACTGGGCTATACGGTATTCAAGGATGTGGTTGTGGGCATGTATTACAACAGCTACAGCCTGCCGATATACCACACAATCTGGAATCCGGGCGCATTCATAAAAACAACGCTTGCTCCGGTAATTATCATGCTGGTTGTAAATCTTATTGTAATAATTCGCATGATGCAGCACACACCGCTTCAGTTTCTGCGTCATGATCTTAAGAAAACAAAGCGCAAAAAAGCAATGCGGCTTCCGCGCTGGAGCTTCATGAGCCGTTTCAGACTGCGAATCATGTTCCAGAATGTGGCAAACTATCTGATACTTTTTGTGGGAATATTTTTCATCATGGTAATGCTCGCGATGGCAGTCGGCATGCCGGATACACTTGATTATTACAAGAAAAATACCGACAGTATGATGTTTGCAAAATATCAGTACGTACTCAAATCCTATGTCGATGCAGACGGAAACGTGCTTGAAACCGACAACAGTGACGCAGAGAAATTTGACATGACATCGCTCTTAAGGAGGACAGATGAGTTTGACGAGGAGGTGTCGGTCTACGGAGTGGAAACAGACAGTGCATACGTAAAGCTTAAGGACATGGATTCGCTTAAGGATAACGAGGTGTACATATCGGATTCATTTGCAGACAAATATAGTATAAAACCGGGTGACACAATAAAGCTTGATGCACAGTACGAGAAAAAAACATACAAATTCAAGGTGAAGGGAACCTACGATAAATCCCAGAGCATCGCGGTGTTTATGCCGATAGAGCATTTCGCGGATACCTTTGATTTTGCAGATGGCAGATTCAGCGGATTTTTGTCAGACACAAAAATAAAGGATATCGATGAGAGCAATATCGCGACAACAATCACGATACGCGACATCACCAAAATGGCAGACCAGCTTGACCACTCCATGGGCTCATACATGCAGTACTTCCAGGTGCTTTGTATACTGCTCTCAGCCGTCATGATATATCTGCTAACGAAGCTCATCATCGAGAAAAATGAGACAGCCATATCTATGACCAAGATTTTAGGCTACGACAACAGAGAAATTGCAAGTCTTTATCTGGTCTCAACATCAATTGTGGTGGTCATCTCGGATATCATCAGTGTAGTACTTGGTGCAAAGGTAATGGACATTGTATGGCGCATAATGCTTCAGACCTTCAGCGGATGGTTTTCATTCCATATGACACCTGTCGGCTATGTAAAGATGTTTGCGTTCGTGCTCATCGGTTACCTGATAGTGACAGTATTTGATTTCAGTAGAATAAAGAGAATCCCGATGGACATGGCACTAAAAAATGTGGAATAGGTGAAAAGTAGACAAAAATAATTAATTGTAGGTATTCATAAATGAACATTGACCTCCTTTGCGCTTTAAGTTTATCATTAAAGCAAAAAGGAGGTTTTTGTCAGGTTTCAACGTAAATCAGTCGTAAAAGCAGTAAAATGCTTTTGTGGCTGATTTTGGTATTTTGGGGGGATTATTGATTATATCAGCAAAAACACGTATTATATACATATACAAAAAAATTTTACGGTTCACGCCTGAGAGTGGCCGGTAACACAAAAAATCTTAACATATGATAAACAGAAGAATGAGGTATAAAAAATGACAGACAATTTTGAATTTAGAAGTATACACCCAGACGAGGTAGAACAGGCAATAGCAATTGAGCAGATATGCTTCCCACCGAATGAGGCATGTTCTCCAAAGGCAATGACAGAGAGAATTGCAAAGGTACCACAGCTATTTCTCGTGGCAATTGACAAATCAACCGGTAAGCTGGCAGGCTTTTTAAATGGTGTGGCAACAGACGAGGAAAAGTTCAGGGATGAGTTCTTCACAGACATCGATTTATGTGATGAAAACGGTAAAAATGTGATGCTTCTTGGCCTTGACGTGCTGCCGGAGTACCGTGGACAGGGCCTTGCCAGAGAGCTAGTGTACCGCTACAGTCAGCGTGAAAAGGCAAACGGACGAAAAAAGCTGTTTCTGACATGCTTAGAGCAGAAGGTGGAGATGTATAAGAAGTTTGGATTGCAGGATCTGGGAATTGCTGACTCTACCTGGGGTGGAGAAGAGTGGCATGAGATGGTACTAGAGGGATGAATGTGATAACATGGAAAATAAAGTATCTGATAACGTTATAGAAAAAAATTATAGGGAGTGTCTTAAATTCAATGAAATCAACGAAAGCAAAGTCGATAATTTTGACCTGGCAACAGCAAAGGCTGCCCTTGAAAATCTGTATGAGCTATACAAAAATGGCATATTAACAGGTCGTTTCACACAGGATAAGGACTATGTAGTAAGGTGTGCTGACCTGGTAACATTGGCTGAGGAGAACAAAGACAGCTTGTTTTATGATGCATGGCGCATATGGTTTAGATACTTTGTATCGATGGGCTATGCCGGATGGAATGAGCTTTGGGAGGCAGTATGCCGTTGCTCCAGACGCTTAAGGAGCTAGAGAAAAATGGTATTCCACCAAGTTTGAGATGAAGATGCGCCACCCTGTAAGAGAGGATCTGCTTCGATATCTGCAGAGCAATTTACAACAAAGCATACAAAATAATACACAGGAGCTTAAGGCAATATGAAAACAATACGTAAAGTGGCTGCCGGCGGATGTGACACTGATTGAGAAGATTGGAGAGGCGTTGTATGAAACCAAGGACAGCAAATAGCATGAACATACAAATTTTCGGAACAAAAAAATGCAATGACACAAAGAAAACTCAGCGATTTTTCAAGGAGCGTGGGATAAAGTTTCAGTTTATCGATATGAAGGAAAAAGGCATGAGCAAGGGCGAATTTAATTCTGTCGCCCAGGTGAATGGCGGTCTTGACAATATGATCAACTGGGATGGCAAAGATAAGGATTTGCTGGCACTTATAAAGTACATAGCAGATGAGGACAAGCTGGATAAAGTGCTTGAAAATCCGCAGGTGATTAAGACACCGGTGGTCAGAAACGGCAGGCAGTCAACAATCGGGTACCGGCCGGATGTATGGAAGACATGGAAATAACACTAAAGGAAATGAAAGGCAGGAAATTATATATGTATTATGTACCGGATGGCACAGAGCAGTGCGGTTATTATGAGTGTAAAGAGTGTGGAAGCAGGTTTCTGGATTTAAAAATTGCACCAACATTGGTATGTCCATACTGTGGAGAAGAGGCAGATATGGAGATAGGACCTGATGAGGAGATGCCAAAAGTTGTAGAATCTGCGAAGCTTATTCAGATGGTTAGAGGCGTTGAAGAGGTAGAGAAGATGGATAAGCTGTTATCGCTTGCTGTGACAGGTGGCGATTTTAGTTGGATATAAGAATGCAGATATATGTAGATGCAGATGTAAAGTAGCTGCCGGCGGATGTGACATTGATTGAGAAGATTGGAGAGGCATTGTATGAAACCAAGGACAGCAAGTGCTACATCATACGGTGTTCGACCACCAAGGCTTTCTCTTGGGGTTGAATTTATGTGGTCTACGATAGTTCTTAAATCCCATTGTGTGAGATATTCAAAGCTAGTCTTTTTAGGAAGAATCATTCGAAGCATGGTATGTGTCTGTTCGATGCCGCCTTTTTGACTGCTTCTCATCGGATCACAGTAATAGATGCTTGACCGCATAATGCCATTAATGCCGTTTTCGAGAGACTCCGGATCTCCGAATTCGGATCCGCGATCCGTAAGAATCGTGTTGAATAAGGTTAAAAAATCATATATGCCAAGCTGGCGTTCCAACTTGTTAAAAACAAGTTTTACGGTACCTTTGGTGCATCTGTTCATAATGAATGCAAGAAACAGTTTTTCACGGGTTAAGAAGAATGTCAGGATTCCTTTATCAAGGTAAGAATATAGAGTTCTCACGGACCTATCGAGTTCTGGATGATTCGTTATAATCTGATATGGAGACTGGCCCTGAAAAATCAGGGGCGTGATGACCATATCTTCCTGATGCAGTTCGTGTCTGGTTATGTTTATACCGGCCCTGGACTGTGAAAGACATTCTTTGTATTTGCAATCTTCGAGAGTAAGATGTTTTTGATTATCGGGAATATATTTGCTCATGCTAGTTCTCCTTCTACTGCTGTCAGAAGGACAACTGCTTTACATTATTCAGACCGTGTGATATACTATATAAAATTCGACAATTGTCACGGATATCTGATGACAGGCGTTTGTCAGGAGTTTTGTATACAGAGAATACAGACTGCGCGTTGGCGGGATATTGCCGATGCGCAGTCTTTTTTAGTGATGCAGTTGAGGAGAGAAACAGGTATATGGGGATAGCTCGGAAAAAAAGAAGAAAACATTGAAGGCAAAAATGCTTGGCATATTGACGATGTGTGCGATGACAAGCCTTCTGGCTGCGGTAATTGTATCCTATATGGAACTGAGAATGATACAGAATGACAGTATAGAGGATAACATGAAAATGTATCTGGATCAGATTACGAAGAATACGGATGAAGCCTATTATGATATGATCAGTATTGTGAACTATATGGGACCGGGCGGTCTGATCGGAAACGTAACGGACAGTTATCTTGATGCTGTGGATAATTTTGACAGGTTTGTTGAACAGAAATCCCTTAGAGAAGAACTTTCGGGATTAGGATATGTCAACACAAAACTGGTAGGCGCTACCTATTATGACAAGGAAGAGAAAAAGGAACTTATCAGCGGTATGAATGTCAGAACACTGGACGGAAGACAGAACGCATTGCCTAAGGTTGTGAAGTGTGCGGGAAATGTTATGCAGGCAGCCCATGCGTCTTTTCTTGGGAGTAGTGAGAAAACAGTTTTTTCCGTCATGAGGGAAGTAGTTTTTGGCAATGGGAAAAAACTGGAAATCTACGCAGAAATAGAGGCTGATATGAAGACCCCGGAAGAAATAAATAAGGAAGGATATCCCTACACTTATATTCAGACGGATGAGAGAGGGGTTGCACAATACAGCGTAAATCCTGTCATTATACATGGACAGAAACTGTTTTCTGCATCACTCTCAAAGGGGGAGTATGAAGTCCAGACGAGAGAGGGCTATAAGATCATGGCATACCGGAGTCAGATGGGATACATTAATGCAGTGGCACTGCCGGACAATATATATCACAAGAAGAGTAACCAGTGGAGAATGATGATGACACTCATCATAGTTGTAACGTTTCTGCTCTTTTCCATGTCTGTCCTCTATCTTTATCGTATGATCTGCCGACCACTGAGTCAATTCCGCAGACAGATGGTGCAGATTGGGGATGGCACTCTTCAGGCAGTACATGAAGAGTCGGACATTGCAGAGTTTGACAGCCTGATGAGGGAAGTAGAACAGATGAAGAGACAGATTGAGAATCTTATCAGCAATATGGTAGAAAAGGAAAAAAGCATACAGAAGATAGAGTTTGAGAAACTTCTCTATCAAATTAATCCTCATTTCCTTCTCAATACACTGAATTCGATTCAGTGGATGGCACAAATGAGTCACCAAAGAGAGATCAGTGAGTTTGTGCAGAGACTAAAGAAGCTTCTTTCCTATAATCTAGGCAAAGAAGGCCGCCAGACAACGTTGCGGATGGAGTTGGAGATTGTAAAGGAATATATTGCACTTCAGCAGATGCGGTATGATTTTATTATTGAGATGAATATAGAAGATGGCAGTTATCTTGACCAGCCAACGGTCCGTATGCTTTTTCAGCCACTTGTGGAGAACGCGATCCGCTATGGTCTTGGGGATGATGAGAAGATCAGCATCCAGGTGTTTGAAGATGTGGCAAGGCATCTTGCTGTTGTAACTATCGCTGACAGCGGAAAGGGACTGAATCAGGAGGAGATTGATGAGATCAACCAGCCGTTTGATTATGACTGGGAATACTGGAAGAATGAGAACAGAGGTATCGGACTGCGCTACGTCAAGGCTATGCTGGAATCATTTTATGATGGACAGACGAGTTTGTTTGTAAACAGCAAAAAAGGGTTCGGAACCAAAATTACGATCCTTCTTCCTGTCCGGGAACCGGAAGAAAAAAAAGAGAAAGACAAAGAGGTTACATTGGAAGAAAATAAGGTGGGACAGACAGATGAACGTATTGATTGTAGATGACGACAAACTTGCTAGAAAAGGTCTGGTTGCTATTATGGACTGGAAAAAGTATGGATTCGAGGTAG
>ENA-OQKV01000668-OQKV01000668.1-human-gut-metagenome-genome-assembly--contig:-NODE-668-length-11852-cov-2.968017_pt1 | contig 11852 bp, 12 predicted proteins | sample MGYA00242655_ERZ504811 | MGnify/ENA primary metagenome ERZ504811 (study PRJEB26092, sample SAMD00036406) | human gut metagenome | host: Homo sapiens | study: EMG produced TPA metagenomics assembly of...
TATGAATGTTGCGGAGAATATTGGCTATGGTCTGAAAACTGAAAAAAGTTCCTAAGAGTGAGATCAGGAAAAAAGTTTCTCAGATGCTGGAACTGGTGCAGCTTGAAGGATATGAAAAAAGAAAGCCTTCCGAACTCTCGGGCGGTCAGAAACAGAGAGTTGCCATTGCGAGAGCACTGGTGAATAATCCCAAAGTACTGCTTCTGGATGAGCCGCTGGGAGCACTGGATCTGCAGCTTCGTCGTGCGATGCAGATAGAACTGAAGCATCTGCAGAAGAAACTGGGAATTACATTTATCTATATCACTCATGATCAGGAAGAAGCTATCAACATGTCTGACAGGATTGCGGTGATGAAGGACGGACGTATTGAGCAGATCGGAACACCGGATGAGATCTATAATCATCCAAAGACCAGTTATGTAGCAACATTTGTAGGAAATGCCAATATCCTGCATGGGGCTGCAGAGAGAATTCAGGGAGAGAATGCAATCGTAAAGATTGGAAATGACAGGGTAATTGTAAAGCTTGAAACAAGTCAGCAGAATACAGAGGATACAGGGGTAAAACAATACCTGTCAGCCGGAGAAAAAGTAACTCTGGCTGTGAGAAGCGAAAATATATTGTTACAGGAAACTGCTGTAATCGGTGATACCGGTACAGATTACAGAGACGCTGTTGATATAAGTGTGGCAGACGGAAGTTTGGATGCACATAATAAGAATAGTGTATCAGGTTTACAGGCAACTGTTACAGAGAAGAATTTCGCAGGAGGTCAGCTTCGTGTAACTCTGAAGCTGAGCGATGGTACACAATTGATCGCCAGCAGATACGGAATCGACGCATTCGTCGCAGAAGGCCAGACAGTAAGATGCAGTTTTCTGCCGACAGATGCAGTACTGGTAGACAGGGAGGACATTCATGAAGAAGCGTAGAAACCGTTCTGACAGTTCTGCATGGATGGCACTTCCACTGTACATTTTTACCATTGTATTTGTGGTATGCCCCCTTATCTATATGGTGGCGCTTAGTTTTGCTACGCCGTCCAGAGGATTTGGGGTGACCTGGAAATTTACGCTGGACAATTACAGAAATATTCTGGAACCTGTATATCTGAACACATTTGTGGAATCACTGAAACTGGCATTTACCAGTACGATAGTGATTGCTTTGATCGGTTATCCGTTCGGGTATTTTATGGCGAGGCTGCCGGAGCACAGAAAGAAAAAGGCACAGCTTCTATTGTCCACGCCGTTCTGGGTAAATTCCCTGATCCGTCTGTATGGCTGGATCATTATTCTGCAGAAAAAAGGACTTTTGAATTTTGTATTGATAAAACTCGGGATTATTGAGAAACCGCTGTCCATCCTGTACAGCTATCCGGCAATTGTGATCGGTATGATTTATGTACTTCTCCCGTTTATGATCATGTCTGTATACTCCAGCGCAGAGAAGCTGGACTGGTCTTATGTGGAGGCTGCCAGAGACCTTGGGGCATCCAGAATACAGGCATTTTTTACCATAACACTGAAGCTTACACTGCCCGGACTGCTTTCGGGTGTGATCCTGACTTTCGTGCCATCCATGGGACTGTTCTTTATTGCAGATATCCTGGGTGGAAATAAAGTGGTACTTGTCGGAAGCCTGATCCAGGATCAGATGACAAGAGGAAGTAACTGGCCATTTGCAGCAGCACTTGCTGTGGTGATGATGGTACTTACAACTGTACTGATCATGATCTACAGGAAAGTGACAAATGCCAGAGAATTGGAGGGAATCGGATGAAAAAGAATTCAAGATTTGCCGGATTTTATATGGGGCTGATTTTCTCCTGATGTATCTCCCTATTGCAGTAGTGATCGTTTTCTCATTTAATGAATCCAAACTGCCAGTGAAATTTACAGGCTTTTCCCTGAAATGGTATCAGGAACTTTTCCATGACAGAGCAATGCTGGAAGCACTGGTGAACAGTCTGATCCTTGGGGTATTAAGCTGTCTGGTTAGTGCAGTGATCGGTACTCTGGGTGCAGTTGGGTTATCAAGGATTCACTGGAAGTCAAAAGGGGCGCTGGAATATATTTCCATATTGCCGTTAATGATACCGGAGATTATCCTTGGTATGGTGCTGATGGCATTCTTTTATATGCTGAACCTGCCCTTTGGCATGCTGACACTGTTAATAGGTCATACGGTATTCTGTGTGCCCTATATTCTGATGGAAGTGAAGGCAAGACTGGCAGGCATGGATCCGGCGCTGGAAGAGGCAGCCAGAGATCTGGGGGCAGGACCTTTTCGGGCTTTCCGGGATATTACGTTGCCCTTAATTATGCCGGCGGTAATTTCAGGTTCGCTGCTTGCGTTTGCCATGTCTATGGATGATGTGGTAATAAGTATTTTTGTAAACGGACCGCGTCTGTCTACGCTGCCGATCAAGGTGTACACACAGCTGAAAACGGGAGTGACGCCGGAGATCAATGCGTTGTGTACCATTCTGCTGGCAGCTACACTGGTTATTTTTATTGTTTATTCACTGATAACAAAGAAGAAAAAATAAATGCTATAGCAACAAAAATAGAATACATTCAGAGGAAGGAAAAGATGATGAACAAACTGATTGAGTTAAAAAATCTGACCAAGAATTTTGATGATCAGCAGGTTTTGCGCGGCATCAATCTGGATATTTACGAAAAGGAATTCCTGACGCTTTTGGGACCCAGCGGATGTGGAAAGACAACCACTCTTCGAATCATTGCAGGCTTTGAAGAACCAAGTGACGGAGAAGTACTGTTTAACGGGATTGAGATTTCCAAGCTTCCCCCGTACAAGAGAGAGGTTAATACTGTGTTTCAGAAGTATGCTCTTTTTCCTCATTTAAATGTGGCGGAGAACATCGGTTTCGGGCTGAACCTGAAGAAGGTCGATAAAACTGTCATCGCCCAGAAGGTGGAGCGTATGCTGAAGATGGTTGGTCTGGAAGGCTTTGGGAAAAGAGATGTAACTCTGCTCTCCGGTGGACAGCAGCAGCGAGTGGCCATTGCCAGAGCTTTGGTAAATGAGCCGAAGGTTCTGCTTTTAGATGAGCCTCTGGGTGCACTGGATGCAAAGATCCGTAAACAGATGCAGGTAGAATTAAAGAAAATCCAGCAGGAAGTTGGCATTACTTTCATTTATGTTACCCATGACCAGGAAGAAGCCCTGTCCATGTCAGATACGGTTGTTGTTATGAATAACGGTGAGATTCAGCAGATCGGCTCTCCTACAGATATCTACAATGAGCCGGAAAACCGTTTTGTTGCAGGCTTTATCGGTGAATCTAATATTATCGAGGGAACCATGATCCGTGATTATCTGGTTGCTTTTGACGGATTTGAGTTTGAATGTGTGGATAAGGGATTTGAAGATAATGAAGAGATTGAAGTTGTATTAAGACCTGAGGATCTGGATATCGTAGATCCCGGTCAGGCAAAGATCAGGGGAATCGTGCGCAATATTACCTTCAAGGGCGTGCATTATGAAATCCTGATCGAGACAGAACTTCGTACTTATATGGTTCATACCACAGATTATGCGGAAGTCGGAAGGGAAGTGGGACTGAAATTCGGGCCTGAAGACATCCATGTTATGTGTAAGATGGGAAGCTACTGATGAAACAGTACAGAAATCTTATCAAACCATATCTTGTGTGGGCATTTGTGGTCATTGTCATCCCGCTGATTTTGATCGCATTATATGCATTTACAGAAGATGGAAACGAAGTGCTGACGTTCTCCTTCACCCTGGAGAATTTCCGCAAATTCCTGGAAGCTACGTATATGAGCGTTATTTTCAAGTCCTTTAAGCTTGGAATCCTGACGACGGTCATCTGTCTGGGACTTGGCTATCCGCTGGCATATATTATTTCCAAATGTCCGGAGAAATCCCAGAGTCTTCTGATTCTGTTGGTAACTATTCCGGAATGGATTAATATGCTTCTGCGTACCTATGCATGGATGAACCTGCTGTCAGACAATGGTATCATCAACCATTTGCTTGGATTACTGGGGATTTCCCCGGTGACAATGATGTATACAGACTTTTCCGTAGTGGTTGGTCTGGTCTGTAACTTTATGCCGTTTATGATCATCCCGATCCATACATCCCTGAGCAAAATGGATAAATCCTTTATCGAGGCTGCCTATGATCTGGGGGCAAATAAATTTCAGACCTTTACAAAGGTTATCTGGAAATTGTCCATCCCCGGTGTGCTCAATGGAATCATGATGGTATTCCTGCTGTCTATTTCCACATTCGTTATTCCGAAACTTCTCGGAGGCGGACAGTACATGCTGATCGGTAACCTGATTGAGTCTCAGTTTATCTCTGTTGGCGACTGGAACTTCGGAAGTGCGATTTCTCTGATTCTGGCTGTGCTCATTCTGATCTTTATGAGCCTGATGAAGAAGATGGATAAAGATGAATAAGGGAGGACGGCATGAAACGTAATAATAAATTTTTCTCAATGTTATATGTAGTACTCTGCCTTGCTTTCTTTTACCTGCCGATCCTGGTGACGATGATCTTTTCCTTTAACTCATCCAAGTCACTGACCAGATTTACAGGTTTTTCCCTGCGCTGGTATCAGGAACTTCTCGGTAACGGGGAAGTAATTAAGGCAGTTTATGTATCTGTTACCATTGCAATCATTGCGACCATTGTTTCTACAATACTTGGAACCATTACAGCGATCGGTTTATCCAAATCAAAGAAGGTAATCAAGGAACTGCTTTTGAATATTAATAATATCCCTATCCTGAATCCTGAGATCGTAACAGCCATCAGCCTGATGCTGTTGTTCTCTTCTCTGGGATTTCGAAAAGGGTATCTGACTATGCTGCTGGCACATATTGCATTCTGTACCCCGTATGTAATTACCAGCGTTTATCCGAAGGTAAGGGCTCTGGATCCGAATATGGCAAATGCTGCCATGGACCTTGGGGCAACACCTTTTCAGGCTCTGACAAAGGTTATCGTGCCGATGATCAAAGAGGGTATTTTCGCAGGCGCGCTGCTTGCATTTACCATGTCATTTGATGATTTCGTTATTTCCTATTTCGTATCAGGAAATGGTGTAAAGAATATCTCTATTGTTGTATATAATATGACAAAGCGTATCAATCCGACGATCAATGCTTTGTCAACCATCGTGATCGTAGTCATCATCGTGGTACTGCTTTTGTCCAATCTGCTTCCGAAGTTTAAGAATAAAGCCAGAAAGCTGAACAGGAAAGCAGTAAAAATTGTCTCTGTAGTTCTGGTTGTTGCCGTTACGGCAGGGCTGATCAAATGGGGATTCGTGGCACAGTCCACTCATGTGCTGAAAGTTTACAATGCAGGAGAGTACATGGATCTTTCCCTACTGGAGGATTTCGAAAAGAATATGATTGTACCATCGTATACGAGACTTTTGAGTCAAATGAGATGATGTACACCAAGCTTTCAAGCGGTGAGACTTATGATGTGCTGATCCCGTCTGATTACATGATTGAGAGACTGATCAAAGAAGAATATCTGCAGGCACTTGACTGGAAAGAAATTCCGAATAAGAAAAATCTGCTGAATGATGTCATGAACCAGAGCTATGATCCGGGCAACCGTTATTCCTGTCCGTATTTCTGGGGAACAGTAGGAATCCTTTATGATAAGACAGTAGTAGATGAGGCTGATCTGAAAGATGGCTGGAATCTTCTGTGTAATCCGAAATATAAAGGAAATATTTACATGTATGATTCTGAGAGAGATTCCTTTATGATAGCATTAAAAGCACTTGGGTATTCCATGAATACTACAAATGAGGCTGAGATCGAGGAGGCTTATCAGTGGCTGATCGATCAGCGTGACACTATGGATCCGATCTATGCAGGCGATGATGTGATCGACAACATGATTTCAGGAAACAAAGCGCTGGCAGTTGTGTACTCCGGAGATGCATCTTACATTATCAGTGAAAATCCGAATCTGGACTACTTCACACCGGAACAGGGAACCAACAGATGGTATGATGCAATGGTTATCACAAAGGACTGCAGCGAAGTACAGCTTGCCCATGAATTTATTGATTTTATGATCAGTGATAAATCTGCTCTTTCCAATACGGAAGAAGTAGGGTATACTTCTACAGTGAAGAGTGCTTTTGAAACCATGAAGGAGGGGGACTATGCCGGGATCAGTTCTTATATTCCGGATACAACCAACCCGAATAACGAAATCTTTGCTTATCAGCAGCCAAAGATCAAGCAGAAATTTGCGGAACTCTGGACAAAAGTAAAAGCAAAGTAAAAAAGGATAGCCGCTGTCTGCCGATACGGTGGAAGGCGGACAGTGACTGATATAGACAACAATGCAGAGCATAAGAAGGGAGATCATTTATGAAAAAAAGAGTACTTGCAGTAGTGATGTGTGCATTAATGGCAGGAACAGCATTCACCGGATTCAAGGATGCAGGAGATGATAAAGAACTTGTACTTTTTACATGGGAGGGAATGTTCCCGCAGGAAGTTCTGGATGATTTTGAAAAAGAGACAGGAGTTAAGGTTGTTTATTCAAACTTCGATACAGATGAAACCATGCTTGAGAAGCTTTCCATGGCAAAGGGCGGTGACTATGATATCGTGATCGCAGATGATTATATTCTGGAAACTGCGATCCAGGAAGGACTTGCAGAGAAGCTTGACAGGGATTCTCTGGAGAATATCAAAAATATCAACCCATTATATCAGGGACAGTTCTATGATCCGGATGACGAATACACAGTTCCTTACGGAGCAGGCATCCCGCTGATCGTTTATGATCCGGAACAGGTGGATATTGATATCAAAGGATATAAAGACCTCTGGGATCCGTCTCTTGAGGACAGCATTGCACTGACTGCAAACTATCGTGTGATCAATGGTATCACCCAGCTTTCCATGGGCGAGAGCATGAATGAAGAGGACGTTGACGTGATCAAGAAGACAGGAGAGAAGCTTCTGGAACTTGCTCCGAATGTACGTCTGATCCAGGATGACAATACACAGAATGCACTTCTCAACGGAGAAGCAAGTGTTGCATTTCTTTATACCTCTCAGGTAACAGCTGCTCTGGCTGAGAATCCTGATCTGAAGGTGGTATATCCGGAAGAAGGACTTGGATTTGGTATTATGGGTATGTTTATTCCAAGTGAAGCGCCGGATAAAGATGCGGCATATTCTTTCATGGATTACATCATGCAGCCGGAGGTTGCAGCGAAATGCACAGACTATATCGGCTATTACAGCACAAATAAAGCAGCAGATGAGCTGGTAAATCCGGATCTGGTAGTTCCGGATGATGTTACAAAGGGCGAGATCGTCCAGAATGTAAGCCAGGACGCAGACGCACAGTATCAGAAGAACTGGACTGAATTTAAGGCTGCCTGCGACTAAGGGGTTAATCAACTAAGGAGTTAATATGGATGTTTACAAGGGAACCGGTGCCTTTTCCGGAATTGCCATCGGTAAGATACTGTATTATCATAAAAGCGAATATCAGATGCGCCAGTACGAGATCACAGATGTGAAAACAGAGCTGAATATTTTCCGGCAGGCGCGCACCAGAGTCATGGAACAGCTGGAGGATTTATATGAAAAAAACTGCATAATTCAGGGAACCCAGGCAGAGATTTTTCTCAGACAGAAGAATCTGCTGGAGGGAAAAAGCTTTCAACGTGCCATTGAGAGTGTCATACAGAGTGAAAAAGTAAATTCTGCCTATGCGGTAATGACTACAAGGGATGAGATGCTTAAGACTTTCAGAACTCTGGAAGAGCCTGCGATTAAAGAACGGCTGGATAATATGCGGGAGATTTCCGACCGCCTGATCGGTGAACTGGGAGGTATCTCTCCCAGGATAGATCTTGGGGATGAGCCTGTGATCGTTGTGACGGAGAGTATCACGCCAACAGAACTGATGGAGATGGATAAGGATAAACTGATGGCTATTGTTACCCATCATGGTTCCGACATGTCTCATGCTGCCATTATGGCAAAAACAATGAATATACCGGCTCTGCTGGAAATTGACACAGATTCGGAGTGGGACGGACGGCAGGCTATTGTGGACGGATATACCGGAACTTTGTATATTGATCCGGATGAAGAGGTAAAAAAAGAATATGAGATCCGCAGGCAGGCTGATAAAGAAGAAAGAGAAGAACTTCTGAAATTAAGGAGAGAACCGGATATCACAAAAGATGGCAGAGAAATTGAAATCTATGCCAATATCGGAAATATGGACGACCTGAACAGTGTGCTGTATTACGGAGCTGCCGGGATTGGTCTTCTGCGCAGTGAATTCCAGTATCTTGGAAGAGAAAATTATCCTCGTGAAAATGAGCTGTTTCTTGCATACAAAAAGATTGCGGAGACCATGGGAGAAAAGCTCACTGTGATCCGTACGGCAGATCTCGGAGCAGACAAGCAGGCAGAATATCTGAATATCCCGGACGAGACAAATCCGATCATGGGGAACAGAGGAATCCGTCTCTGCCTTGACAGAAAAAGAATGTTCAAGGCACAGCTTCGGGCAATTTTCAGGGCGAGTGCATATGGAAACCTGGCGCTGATGTATCCGATGATCAGCTCAGAAGAGGAAATGGATGAGATTGAAGAAATTATCCGGGAAGTAAAGATCGGGCTGGATGAAAAAGGAATTCCGTATAAACATATTAAGACAGGAATCATGATCGAGACTCCGGCAGCAGTCATGATCAGCCGGGAGCTTGCCAGAAGAGTGGATTTCCTGAGTCTTGGAACCAATGACCTGAGTCAGTATACACTGGCGATGGACAGACAGAATCCGCTTCTGCGCAAGAAATATAATGACCATCACCCGGCAGTGCTGCGTATGATTCAAATGGTGATCGAAGCGGGACATGCAGAAAATAGACGTGTCTGTATCTGCGGGGAACTTGCAGCAGACACTGCCCTGACAGAAGAATTTCTGAGGATGGGTGTGGACTGTCTCTCTGTAGTGCCGGCATGTATTTTGCCGGTAAGAAAAGCACTGAGACAGGTGGATCTGTCCGGAGATGATAAAGGTGCGTGAATTTGGTGAAAAGTAAAGTGGTATTACTTCCCTGCCGGGAATATGATGAAGAAAAAATCTATATGCTGCTGAAACAGGGGCTGGATTTTCTGGGTGGAGTGGAGACTCTGATTCCAAAGGATGCGAAGATCCTGCTGAAGCCGAATCTGCTGAAAAAAAGCAGAGGTAGAGAAAGCAGTGATCACACAATCCGGTTGTAGTAGGAGTTTTTGCGGGAATCCTGCGTGAAAGTGGGTATGAGAATATTGGTGCTTGCAGATTCCTTAGCGGTCAGTGGAACCACTACAGGCAGTGATTCGTCGGAACAGGAATGGATTACTTAATCTGGAGAAATATCATAATTCCGGCTGTTGAATTATTCTGAGGGCGTGAAAACTGCTTATCCGCAGGGAGTCCAGGCAAAGGAATTTATCCTGCCAAAAGAACTGTTGGAGCAGGACTGTGTGATTTCCCTGAGCAAGATGAAAACACATGCATTAGAACGTATCACCGGTGCGGTTAAGAACAGCTATGGGTTTGTATATGGATTCCATAAAGCGAAGGGGCACACGCAGTACCCGAGTGCAGACAGCTTTGCCAGAATGCTTATTGATCTGAATAAATGTGTGGCACCGAAGCTGTATGTGATGGATGGGATCGTGGCCATGGAGGGCAACGGACCGGGTTCGGGAGATCCGGTTCCTATGAATGTACTGCTGATGTCCACAGATCCGGTTGCACTGGACAGTGTATTCAGCCGTCTGGTTTATCTGAAACCGGAGATGGTTCCGACGAACTATCATGGCGAGAAAATGGGACTTGGTACATGGAAAGAAGAGGAGATTACCCTTCTGACACCAGACGGGGAGATTTCCATGGCAGAGGCAGTGAAAAAATACGGAAATCCGGCTTTTAATGTAGACCGCACAGAAGTGCGAAAGAATATCTGGACAAGAATGGCGGGAGCGTTAAACATTTTTCAGAAAAAACCATATATAGAAGCTGATAAATGTGTCCGCTGCGGGATCTGTGTGCAGAGCTGTCCGGTTCCGGGGAAAGCTGTGGATTTCAGAAAAGGCAAAGGAAAGCCGCCGGTATATGATTACAGAAAGTGTATCCGCTGTTTCTGCTGCCAGGAGATGTGTCCGAAGAAGGCAATCAAAGTGAAGTAGATGAAAAGCAGATAATAAAAAGCGCAATTGTTTATAGAATTGCCATGGTATTTTCGCAGAATCAGGACAGAGGAAAGCCGGACAATTACCAAAAAGCACATAACAGAGGATGAGAATATCTCGGATTGAGACAGATTCTATCCTAAGTTATGTGCTTTTTTGAGTCATATCCCTCTTTAACCGAATCAGGAAAGTTCCCTGCTTTGGCTGCGAATATTCGTTATTCGTCTGACTATGGCTGTCGAAGATACAAAATCTATCTTCCGAGGCTTCTGCTTATCTCGCGGATGAATTCCGGAGTAGTACCACAGCATCCTCCAACAACAGACGCACCATTTTCGATCAGAACCTTCATATGTTCAGCAAAGCTTTTGGCGTCCATACTGTAAATGGCATTTCCCTGATCATCAATCGTCGGCATACCGGCATTAGGTTTGGCAATGACAGGAATGGATACGTTCTCTTTGATATTGCGGACAACGGATACCAGCTGGTCAGGTCCTACAGAACAGTTGATCCCAACTGCCACAGCACCTGCACCCTCAAGGGCAATCGCAGCCTCCACAGCATTTCCTCCGCTGAAAATGCTTCCGTCAGCTTCTACGGTCATTGTACACATTACAGGAAGAGAACTTACGGATGCAGCAGCATCCAGTGCAGCAAGTGTTTCCTCGATATTGATCATGGTTTCCGCAGCAATCAGATCAACACCTGCATCCTCAAGAACCTTAATCTGTTCACAGTATGTTTCATATGCCATCTCATAGGTGAGATCACCGGCAGGCTCCATCATCTTGCCTGTTGTGGTAATATCACCGGCAACATAGACCTTATGTCCTACTGCCTCTCTGGAAATATTTACAAGTGCATGGTTCATTTCCGCAAGCTTATCCTGCAGTCCGTGAAGTCCGAGACTGTAACGGTTTCCGCCGAAAGTAGGTGCGTATACGATCTGGCTTCCTGCTTCAACATAAGCCTTTTGCAGATTCTGCAGAACTTCTTTGTGCTCCATGATCCATGCTTCTGTACAGATTCCTCTTGGCATTCCGGCGGCCATAAGATTGGAACCGGTAGCACCGTCGAGCAGTACAACATCCTGTGTCAGCTTCTGAAATTCTTCTCTAGTCATGGAAATTTCCTCCTGTGTTTTTCTATGAAAGTCCTGAGTGGCTGCCATGAATCAGTCATGTCTGCATGGGTAAATTCGTGGATACCGGACAGGATGACTTTCATATACTGTGACATTATAGCACAGCTTTCAGGATAAATGGAGAAAATTAATAAATTTTTATTTCATATGATGCAGTAAAAATTTCATCCTTGTCCAGAGTGTTGATATATTTCTTTTCCGGAAGCTCGCCCTTAAATCCAAAATCATCACAGCGTCCCATCCATGGTTCCAGACATACAAAAGGAGAACCCGGGACGGACCAGATGCCAAAGCTTGGAAATCCATGACAGATCGTACGTCCATAAGTAAGGTACGTTTCCGACGGAAAGGGAACGACGTAGTCGGGCCCCGGTTTTCCTTTTAACTAACTTCGGTTCGGTACTACTAAAAACTAAAAAAGGGTAACGGGACTACTTTACGTTTACGGTTAC
>ENA-OQKV01000675-OQKV01000675.1-human-gut-metagenome-genome-assembly--contig:-NODE-675-length-11816-cov-2.864146_pt1 | contig 11816 bp, 8 predicted proteins | sample MGYA00242655_ERZ504811 | MGnify/ENA primary metagenome ERZ504811 (study PRJEB26092, sample SAMD00036406) | human gut metagenome | host: Homo sapiens | study: EMG produced TPA metagenomics assembly of...
TCCCTTATTTTTGATACGAGCAGAGCCACAGGAAAATTGCGGAGAAATCGCTTGAAGAGAGGAATTTTGTCTAATTTGATTATAGCATATCTTTTGGAAGAACAAAATACTTTATGTACGCCGCCCGTAGGCGGCAAAAATCAGTCCAGTGGAAATTCCAGTTCGGCAAACTCTGCATCGGTCAGCAGTTTCAGTTTTTCGATGACCTGTTTCGTGGATAAGCCCCAGCCGGGTGCCGGTGTTGTAGAACATGGAGATAATGCTCAGTCATCTCGGTGTCGGCATGGCCTACATTGCCTCCATGGGCTGGATCTTGTTTATGCAGAAAAAGGGCCTTTGGCAGCAGCTGATCCACGCAGCCGCCGGATGTGAAAAGCTCTTCTTCACACTGGGTGGTTTAGTGTTGATGATGAGCCTGCACATTTTTTCCATTCATGCTAACCATCTACGATTATTTCCTCAATAGGTCGTTTTGCATTTTATGCCATGCAAAAGGCAGAATCAGATATAAAAAGTTCTTTCGTATGTAAAAGCCTTCAAAAACAACTTGAAACACTTTTGTTGCAATGGTACAATAATAATGTTATTTTATGGAAGCTCGGCGCAAAGCCCATGCGGACAGGCCGCGTGTGTGTGGATTCCTATGGGATGTGTAAGAATAGCTAGGGCAGCACTGCGCTACTGCACTTTCCGATAATGTGAGGGAGGTATATTTATATGATGAAAAAGATCTCCCGCCGCTCTTTTTTGCAGGTCTGCGGCATTACGGCAGCCACGGCGGCGTTGACTGCCTGCGGCGGCGGTAAGACCGAAACGGCTAAAAAAGACGATGTGCACGAAGCCATCACCTTTATGGCACCTTATAAGGAGATAGAAGCCTTTATTGAGCAGGTACACAGCGTTTACCCGGAAGTGAACATCGAGGTCGTGCCCTACAGCGGCGATAACACCACCACCTGTTTGCAGAATATGTTTGCGGCGGGCGACCTGCCGGACGTCTGCACCTTGACCTACTACGACCCCCGGATCGATCTGGTCTCCGACAAACTGCTGGACCTTTCCGGCTACGATTTTACGGATAACTATGTGGAGTCCCGTCTGCAGGACGTGTTCGACAACGGTGCCATCTACCTGCTGCCCTCGACCTACAACTGCTACGGCATCACCTACAACAAGACCCTGCTGAAAAAATACGGCTGGGAGCTGCCCAATTCTTTCGCTGAGCTGGAAGAACTGGCTGCAAAGGCAAAGGAAGCCGGGGTCGATCTCTGTCTGCCGCAGATCCAGTATCCGGGCTATGGTTTCCAGTATCTGTGCAACATTGCGGACGCCGATTTCCTCGGCACACTGGACGGCAGGCTGTGGCAGCGGGATTATCTGTCCGGTAAGGCGAATGTCAGCAATACCCCCGGCATGATGCAGGCGATGGCCTATGTCCAGAAGTGGAAGGACATCGGGATGCTGAACGACACCGGCGACGCTCTTGACGACAATGTGACCCGGCAGAGGATGACCGAGGGCAACACCCTGTTTCTGATGGGCGGCACCAACGGCATCGTGGAGGCAGACGGCAACGCCGATAAATACGGGCTGATGCCGTTTCTCTCGGAGGACGGCACCCAGAACGTTTTTGTGCTGAATGTGAACCGCTTCTACGGTCTGAATAAAAAGCTGGAGCAGGCCCCCCAGAAGCTGGAAGATGCGCTCAAGGTGATGCGTGTGCTTTCCACCGTTGCAGGCACCAGCGCTCTGCAGCCCGCAACGGCGCTGAAAAGCAGCCTGCTGCCCTTCAAGGACGCAAAAGCGGACGGCACCTACTATGCCGACATCGCCGATGCCCTGAATGCAGGCAACACCGCGCCCTTTATCTATTCCGGCTGGGAAAACACCATCGTGACCACTGGCCTTAAAATGCTGGACTTCATGAAGGGCAATGCCACCATGGAGGATGTGATCCGTCAGCTGGACGAGGATCAGGATAGTGTGGTGAACAACACCCCGGATATCATCACTACCGTTACGGAGGAGCTTTCGCAGGAGGACTGCGCCATGCTGGTGGGCCGCTGCTTTGCACAGGCTACCGGCAGCGACCTTGCGCTGGTGTCGCTGAGCACATGGATCCCCGGCAACCCCACCGATCAGAACCATCACGGCGTAGCGGCCAAGCTGTATGCCAAGGGCATTACGGATTACGACCTTTCGGTGATCCTGCCCACCGGCTGGAACCGCACCATCCAGACCGTTACTCTGACCGGGCAGCAGATCAACGACCTGCTGGCCACGGGCTACGATGCCTACGGCAACGGCAAGGGCTACCCCTATGTGCTGGTGAGCCCGGTGCAGCCGGATGCGGGCAAGACCTATCAGGTGGCCATCTGCGGTGTGAGCGACCAGCTGGCTGCGGAGACCACGGTCACAGACAGCGGCGTGGTGGGCATGGACGCCGCAAAAGCCTTCTTTGGTGCATACACCACCATCAGCCGGGCAGACACTGCATGGAGCTGAACAGAACGGACAGGAGATACCGGATGTGAACAACAACCTATATAAAAAGCTGCTTTGGGGCACCGGCTTTGTCATTGTTGCGGTCATCCTGACCCTTTTTATCATGAGCCAGACCTACATCCAGAACCTTGTCTACCATGAGCGGCTGAACCAGATGGAAGAGGTCACCCACCAGATGTTCCGCAGTCTGGAGGATGTCATCGACACCCATTGGGACGATGTGAATGTACAATGCAATTATTTGTACTGCACTCCGTTAAAGACCGATACCGAGTTCTATCGCTATCTGCAAAAGCTGTCGGAGCTTTCCAATTACCATGAAAGACAGATCGAACTGATTGCCGTGGACTCTGCCGGACATTACTATACTGAGAATGGCCGCATGGGGCTGCTGCGGGAAATGAACTATCTGGAAGACTCTCCGCAGCGGATTAGCTATGTTTCCAACTCCCTGACTGTGGACGACTCCCGGATGGTGTTTCTGGAACAGCTCTCCACCCCCATCACACTGCAAAGCGGAGAGAAAGAGATCACCCTGCGCTACTTTGGCATTTCGCAGAGCATGACCCAGCTGAACGATTATTTCCGCTGTGATGCCTATGAAAATAACAACAGTGTCTATGTGCTGGACGACAACGGTTTCAAGCTGTTCAACGCCAATGATACCGAGCTGTTGAAGGGGCATAACGTATACACCGTGCTCTCCCGGATGTCCTATTTGCACGGTTCTTCCTTTGCGGTGGCAAAGGAGCGGCTTGACCGTACAGGCTCCTGCTATTCCAACGCCGTGCTGGACGGGACCGAGTATTTCTACGCCCTGAAGCAGATGGAAAACGCCCAGTGGACGCTGGCGTTCCTTGTTCCGGCAAAATATGTGGCCGTGAATACGCAGAAGCTGGTCAGCATCGTCATGATCATCATCATCGTCATTGCAATGGTGTTCTCGGTCATAACAGTTTTTGTCGGTTGGTCTCTCCTGCGGCAAAAGCAGCAGCAGGAGCTGCAGGCAGAAAAAGAAGCGAACCTCCGTCTGGAGCAATACAACATCCATCTGACGCAGGTAAACGATGAGCTGCGTCAAGCACAGGACATTGCCGCAGAGGCGTTACAGTCCGCCGAGCGCGCCAGCAAGGCCAAGACGGACTTCCTTGCCAACATGAGCCACGATATCCGCACCCCCATGAACGCCATCATCGGCATTACCACTCTGATGAAAAACGAGCTGCACCAGCCGGAAAAGCTGGCCGAACATCTGGACAAGCTGGAAAATTCCGGCCAGTTGCTGCTGGGCATCATAAACGATATTCTGGACATGAGCCGCATCGAGAGCGGCAAGACCACCCTGAATGTGGAAAAAATGAATCTGCCCCAGCAGATCAGCCAGCTGGACAGCATCATCCGCCAGCAGGCAGGCCAGCGCCGCCAGACCTTTACGGTAAACACCCACCTGCAGCACGAAAACGTGCTGGCAGACCCCAACCGTCTGAATCGGGTGCTGATGAACATCCTCTCCAACGCAGTCAAGTATACGCCCACCGGCGGGCATATCCGGTTTGAGGTGGACGAGCTGCCCCGAAACGAGCACTACGCCCGATACCGCTTTGTGGTGCAGGATGACGGCATTGGCATGAGCGAGGCCTACCAGAAGACCCTTTTTGACCCCTTTACCCGCGAGGAGCGCTCCGGCACCAACAAGGTGCAGGGCACCGGCCTTGGTATGGCCATCACCAAGAACATTGTTGACCTGATGGGCGGCTCTATCAATGTGGAGAGTACCACCGGCAAGGGCACTCGCTTTGAGGTGGTGCTGGAATTTCCCGTTGATGCTGAAGCAGATACGGTGCCAGAGGCACAGGTGCTCCCGGAGGAAGAGGAAGAAACTTCTCCTCTGTCCGGCATGAAGTTCCTCTGCGCCGAGGATAACGCCATCAACGCCGAAATTCTGGAAATGCTGCTGGAAGCCAATGGTGCAAGCTGCACCATCTGCTCCAACGGTCAGGAAATCGTGGATGCCTTTGCCAGCGTAAAGCCCGGCGAGTACGACATGATCCTGATGGATGTGCAGATGCCGGTGATGGACGGCTTGGAAGCCACCCGCCGCATCCGCAGCGGCGAAAACCCGCTGGGCAGGATCATTCCCATCCTTGCCATGACCGCCAACGCCTTCCTTGAGGATATGCAGAAGAGCAGGGAAGCCGGCATGGACGAGCACCTGTCCAAACCTGTGGATATTGCTGCGCTGGAGCAGACGGTAAAACGCTTCCGTGTTATTCCCCCGAAAATAAATAGCGGACAAGCGCGTTTCCGCAGAGGAAGCACACAAACGATGTGAATGATGCAGGAGAAGATTAGAACGTGAATACACTTTCCGAGATCGAGGAGTATTACAAAGCGCGTGAGCAGCAGCTGTTGGAAAAACTTCATCAACAGGAAGCCGCTCTTGCCGCAATGCCTGACGGATATCCAAGCTGCCCTGAAAGAAGAATTACAGCAGCACAACTGAGCTGCGGATGCAATCAAAACAGGAGTATAAAAAGCCCGAATGAAACACAGAATCTCACGCCGTGCATTCCTGAATGGATGCACGCTGCTGGCGGCAGCTGCTGCCGTAAGCAGTCTGACTTCCTGCGGAGAAAAGGAAGCGAAAGACAGCGGTCTTGCACAAATCGTTGTGGGAAGCGACAGCTATCCACCTTATATCTATCTGAATAATGACGGTGTTCCCACCGGGATCGATGTGGAGATCGCCACCGAGGCGTTCCGCCGCATGGGGTATGCTGCCCGGTTTGAAACGATCAACTGGGAGCAGAAAACAAATCTTGTGGAAAGCGGCGCCATCGACTGTATCTGGGGCTGCTTTTCCATGGATGGACGCGAAGAGGTATACCGCTGGGCGGGGCCTTACATGGTGAGCCGTCAGGTGGTTGCGGTGGATGCCCACAGCAGCATCCGATCCCTCAGCGACCTTGCCGGCAAGACCGTCGCCGTGCAGAGCACCGGCAAGCCGGAGGAGATCTTTCTCAGCGGCTCCGACCCGCGCATCCCGCAGACGGTGGAGGTGCTCAGCATCGAAAACCGCAGTGTGCAGTACGCAATGCTGGCCTGCGGCTATGTGGACGGCATCGCCGCCCACGAGACAGGCATCCTGCAATATATGAAGGACAATGCCATAGACTTCCGCATTTTGGAGGAACCGCTGCTGGTCACCGGGCTGGGCATCGCCTTTGCCAAGAACGACACCCGCGGGCTGGACAGCCAGCTGACCGATACCCTTGCGCAGATGCGCGCGGATGGCACGCTGGAGCGGATCATTGGCCGATACCTTGAAAATGCTTCGCAGTATCTGGAGGTGGACATAATTGGCGCGTAAAAACAGAACCACCCCGGATAAAAGGATATGGACAGCCTATCTGATCATCGGCGTGCTCTTGATGGCCGGTGTTGCTTTTTTCTCCAGCTGGCGGGCAATGCGCACAGCAGAGGAACGCTTTTGCCAGACCCTTGAGTTTGTCAAATCCCAGTCCACCAGCTTTGAAAAGCACAACGATACCATCACGGCAAAGGCACTCCGCCGCACGGCGGTCGCAGTCCATCAGCTGGCAGAGAATCCTGCGCTTGACCTCTCCGACCCGCAGTGCCTGAACAGGCAGACAGAAAAGCTCTGGCTCACCGGCATTTCGGTTCTGGGACCGGATGGCACGCTCCGGTGCGAGTCCACGACCAACGGCATCGGCTATGACCGGTTTGGCGACCAGCTGAAAAATGACGCTGTTCTGGACGTTTTATCTTACCCGCGAAAGACCTATGTGAAGCGCGTCCTGCTGGAAGATGGCTCTGCTGTGGATGTTGCGGCACACCGGGCAGAAAGCACAGAGCTGCTCCTGCTTGCCTACCGGTACACCCCGGCGGAATTTGTGGAGGAAACGGCGCTGTCCATCCAGAGCATACTGGATGGCTACCCGGCAGAAACCAGCGGCACGCTGTTCATCGTGCAGAACAATCAGGTCGTTGCCGCAAACCGCCCGGAGCTGATTGGGCAGGATGTTGCAGGCAGTCCGCTGGCGCAGGGAATCCGCAAAGCCGGGGCCGCAGAGAAGCTGACCCATACCCGGGACTGGAACGGCTCCGGCTGCTATTTCGGGATGTTCTGCCATGGCAGATCCTTCGATCTCTATGCGTACACGGATGAAAAAATATCTTTCGGGAGTCGCTTTTGCTGATCCTGACGGTACTGGTCAGCTACATCCTGCTTGTAATGATCCTTCAGCTGCTGCGCCGCCGCTCCGTGCAGGAGATGGAGCTGCAGAAAAAAGAGCAGGAGAGGAAGTACCAGACCCAGCTGGAGGAACAGAACCGCAAGCTGGAGATTGCGCTTCAGCACGAAGGGGCGGCAAACCGCGCCAAGCGGGAGTTCCTGTTCAATATGAGCCACGATATCCGCACCCCCATGAACGCCATCATCGGCTTCACCTCGCTGGCTGTGACCCATATCGACAATAGGGAACAGGTGCTGGACTACCTCAAAAAGATCTCCACCTCCAGCCAGCATCTGCTTTCCCTCATCAATGATGTGCTGGATATGAGCCGCATCGAGAGCGGAAAGGTGAAGATCGAGGAAAAAGCGGTGCATCTGCCAGACCTCGTCCACGATGTGCGCTCCATCATTCAGCCCAATGTTTCGGCAAAGCGGCTGTCGCTTTTTATTGATACCATGGATGTGGAAAACGAGGATATCATCACCGACCCGCTGCGGCTGAACCAGATCCTGCTGAACATTTTGTCCAATGCCATCAAGTTCACTCCCACAGGCGGTACGATCAGCATCCGCATTGCCCAGAAGAACGGTGCGCCCAAGGGCCGTGGCTGCTATGAGTTCCGCATCAAGGACAATGGCATTGGTATGAGCGAAGCGTTCCAGAAGCACATCTTTGAGGCGTTCAGCCGGGAGGAAAGCTCCACCGTCAGCGGCATTCAGGGTACCGGCCTGGGTATGTCCATCGCCAAGAACATTGTGGATATGATGGGCGGCACCATTGCGATCGAAAGTGAACCGGGCAAGGGCAGCGAATTCATCGTAGATCTCCGCTTCGCACTCAGCGGACAAAGGGTGGAGCCCAGGCAGCTCCCACAGTTGGAAGGGCTGCGCGCATTGGTAGCAGACGACGATACCGACACCTGCCTGAGCGTCAGCACCATGCTGTCCAAGATCGGGATGCGGCCGGAGTGGACGATCTCCGGCCGGGAAGCGGTGATCCGCACCCGGTATGCCATGGAGCAGGGGGATGAATTCAGCGTTTACATCATCGACTGGCTGATCCCCGATATGAACGGCATCGAGATCGTGCGGCAGATCCGCAAGGTGATTGGAAAAAGCCGCCCCATCATCATCCTGACCGCCTACGACTGGGCCGATATTGAAGAGGAAGCCCGCGCTGCCGGTGTTACCGCCTTCTGCGAAAAGACCGCTGTTCCTCTCGGAGGCTGCGCAGAGTGCTGGCAGAGCCGTTCGGTGCAGAGCCTGCCTGCAGGCCGGTGCAGCTGAATGCGGAGGCCTTCAAAGGGAAAAAGATCCTGCTGGTGGAGGACAACGAGCTGAACCGTGAGATCGCAGTGGAGATCCTGAAGGAAGCGGGCTTTGAGGTGGAATCTGCCGAGGATGGCGAGATCGCCGTCCGGAAGATGAAGCAGGCGGCAGACGGACAGTATGACCTGATCCTCATGGACATCCAGATGCCCAACATGGACGGCTACGAGGCAACGCGGCAGATTCGTGCGCTGCCGGATGCCGCAAAGGCTGGCATCCCCATCTTTGCAATGACGGCAAATGCCTTTGAGGAAGACCGTCAGAACGCACTGAAGGCCGGTATGAACGGCCATATTGCAAAGCCGCTGGATATTCCACACCTGCTGCAGGTCCTTGCAGATGTACTGAAATAAACAGCGCCCAAAAGCAAAAGCACCCACAGCAAGCGCCACAGAGGTTTTGAATCTCCGGTGAGCAAATTGCTGCGGGTGCTTTATTTTTTTATGCCTGACAGGCGGCTTGTTACAAAATTTTGCGCAGCTCCTGCACAAGGTCGCCGATCACGATGGGTTTGGACAAAAAGCCGGTCATGCCGCTTTCCAAGGCATTGCGGCGGTCGTCATCGAATGCGTTGGCAGTCATGGCAAGGATCGGGATCTTTGCCAGTGCAGGGTCGCCCAGTGCGCGGATCTGCCGGGTGGCGGTATAGCCGTCCATCACCGGCATCTGCACATCCATCAGCACCAGATCATAGCTGCCCGGTGCGGCAGTGCTTACCTTTTCCACCGCCACGGCACCGTTTTCCGCCGTATCGACCCGGAAGCCGTACTCGCACAGGATCTCCTGCGCGATCTCGCGGTTCAGCTCGTTGTCCTCTACCAGCAGGATGTGCCTGCCCTTGAAGTTGGTGCTCTTTTTCGGCAGAAGCTCCTGCGCCGCATCCGTCTGTGTCTGGCCGATGGCGCTCATCAGGGTCTCGCGCAGGTCGGACATGAACATGGGCTTGGAGCAGAAGGCGGTCACACCGGCAGCCTTTGCCTCCACCTCAATGTCGGACCAGTCGTAGGCAGTCAGGATGATGATGGGCGTATCATTGTTCAGGCTGCGGATCTGGCGGGTGACTTCGATGCCGTTCATATCCGGCAAGCGCCAGTCGATGATATAGGCATGGTAAGCATCGCTCATCTCGATGGACTGCCGTGCACGCAGCACCGCTTCCTTGCCGGAAAGGGTCCACTCGGCACGCATGCCCACCTTGACCAGCATCTTTGTCACGCTGTCGCAGGTGTTGAAATCGTCATCCACCACCAGTGCCTTCAGGCCTTCCAGTTCGGTGATCTTTTCCACCGGACGGTGCTCTGCCTGCGCACGCATGGGCACACGAATGATAAACTCGCTGCCCTTGCCCTGCGCCGTCTGCACCTCGATGGTGCCGCCCATCATATCCACGATGTTTTTGGTAATAGCCATGCCAAGGCCGGTGCCCTGGATCCGGCTTACCGTGGAGGTGCGCTCCCGCTCAAACGGCTCAAAAATCTTTTTGGCGAACTCTTGGCTCATGCCGATGCCGTTGTCCTTGACGCGGAACTCGTACTGCCCGCAGCCGCGCACCGCTCCGGCAAGCTGCCGCACCCGCACCGAGACCGTGCCGCCCGCCGGGGTGAACTTGATGGCGTTGGACAGCAGGTTCAGCAGTACCTGATTCAGCCGGGTCTTATCGCAGTAGACGTCCTCATCGGTCACATCCATGGCATCCATATAAAGCTCCAGCTGCTTTGCGTAGATCTGCCCACTGACGATGGTTTTCAGGTCGTGCAGCACATCCGAAAGGTTGACTTCCACTTCTTCCAGATGGATCTTTCCGCTTTCGATGCGGCTCATATCCAGCACATCGTTGATGAGGGAAAGTAGATGATTGCTGGAAGCGAGGGTCTTGGCAAGATAATCCTTCACCCGGTTTTTATCGTCAATGTTGCTGAGTGCCAGCGTGGTAAAGCCGATGATGGCGTTCATGGGGGTGCGGATGTCGTGGGACATATTGGAAAGGAAGGTGCTCTTGGCGCGGTTGGCAGTCTCGGCCGCTGCAACGGCATCCGAAAGTGCCTGATTCACCTGCCTGTCGGCGGTGCGGTCGGACAAGACAAGGATATACTTGGTCCTGCCCTCTACCTCGCTGCCCATGGCGATGTTATGGAACCAGCGCCGCTCTTTGGTCTCCCGATGCTCAAACTCGAAATCCCATTCGCGTTGCTGCCCGCTGAGCAGTCCTTCCAGAAAGTTCTTGTCGCGATCCGGGTCATCCTTCGGGTGCAGCGCTGCCAGAGCACGGGCATCCTGCCGCACTTCTTTCCACGGGATGCCCAGCAGCCGTTCGACGTTGGGGCTGACATAATCCACCTTGGAGGTCTTTGCGTCCAGCATCAGGAAAACGTCGTCCACGTTCAGCGAAAGCTTTTGGAACAGCTCGTCCCGGTACAGGATCTCAGTGTCCTTCCGGCGCAGGGTCGTATGGCTTCTGCGCAGGATCAGCAGGATGATCAGCACAGCAAGGCCAAAAGGCGATGCCCCGCCACGATCTGCACCGTGTGGAACCACAGCTTGTCCAGACTGGCATTGACGATGCTGACCGGCACAAGCCCCACCATCGTCCAGTTCTGGACCGCGGTATCCTCGTAGACCAGATAATAACTGGTGTCGCCCAGTTTGACCCGCAGGTTTCCGCTGCGGCCCTGCGCAAAATCATCCGAAAGGGCAAGAATCTGTTCCTCGGAAAGGTCGGAATGGTCGCGCAGCATCGCAATGAAGTTGTAAATGATTTCCTTGCGGTTTACGGAATTGTCAATCACCACCCGCCCATCCGGGTAGATGACATAGTTGCTGGCATTGCCCTGAAAAGCAGAGCTGTCCAGCAATCTCAGCACAGCATCATTATAATAGGTGATGGCAACAGCATCGTAGGCAAAGCCCCGGTAGCTGCCCTGCGTTTCGGGGCAGATGAACGCAAGCATCGGGGCTTTGCCGGGCAGCGCCGTATTTACGACGATATCCTCGCCATCGGAGAGCTTTTCGTCCAGATTGGTCTGCAGGCCAAGGTAGCCGGTTCCCCCGGTCACGGTCGTGTAGTTGCCGTCATAGGAAAGAAAGTAGAAGTCAACAAATCCGGCTGCCTGCTGTGCTTCCTCGATATAGGCCTGAATTTCATCCTCATTCGAGGTGTTTTTCAGAAAGCCGTTGCACAGATGCAGATAGGTCAGGTTTTTGCGCACCATCTCTTTCAGCATACTATTGGATTTATACAGTACCTCTTCCAGATGCGAGGTGCTTTCCTGATAGATGGTCTGCGACATAAACGAGATGTACCGGAAGCTGAAACCGGCTGCCAGAAAGACCAAAAGAAGGATGGCAGCGGCGGCAGGCAGCCACTTGTGCCGGGAATAGCAGCTGCGTTTGGATTCGTGCTTTTCGTCTACCATTCCGCTCACCTCAGTGTCATGTAGTTTTCCGGCTCTGCAAGCGCTGCGCCGCCGGAGATATAATCACGCCATGTGTTTTTTACCCACGTATCTTCGCCCGCAGACGTGCCGCTATCGCTCGCAAGCAGCGCTTCCATCTGCTTTTCCGTTGCAAGGCAGGTCACGGTAACGGTGTCGTTATCTCCCAGCGGCTGCCCGTTCCGGGTGATGCCGGTCAGGGTATAGCTGCCGTTATTCTCTTTTACCTCCACAGCAATGCCGCTGACCACTGGCAGAGAACCACGGTTGAAGGGCACAAACCCGCCCTCGCAGCC